>Ga0114975_10002015_pt1 | contig 14075 bp, 14 predicted proteins | sample S_130626_EF_Meta_FD_87031 | JGI IMG/M metagenome (GOLD analysis project Ga0114975, IMG submission 87031) | Freshwater microbial communities from Lake Simoncouche, Canada to study carbon cycling - S_130626_EF_MetaG | ecosystem: Environmental > Aquatic > Freshwater > Lake | place: Lake...
AACCACAGGGACATGAATACAGAGTTCCAGTGAATATTTTCACCATTTATATATGTATTATATATGATTATTAAATTATTAATCATATATCATATATATGGTAAATTATTTTTTTTATTTATTTTTTCTAAATACTTTTCTTATGAAATTTATATGGTGTATTACATTTCAATGATTTCGCAAAATACATCTCGGTAAATATTATTAATTTAAATAATCATGTATAAAACAAGTAAATGTCATTACGTGCTCTTGACTTATTCTCCGGGATCGGAGGCATCACATATGGTCTTCGTGGAATAGTATCACCTGTTGTATATGTTGAAAAAAACAAGGCTGCTCGAGAATTCTTGAAACAAAAACATCCAGACATTCCAGTATTCGAAGACGTGTGCACATTCGACGCGACTGAGTTGAAAGGCAAGATAGATATAATCACTGCAGGATGGCCATGCACCGGATTCAGTACGGCCGGGAAAAATACTGGATTCGCACATCATGCGTCTGGATTGTTTACGGAAATCATCAGAATTACAAAAGAGTGTGAACCAGATTATTTATTTCTTGAAAATTCACATGTGTTGAATAAAGTTGAAAACACAACCGTGATTATAAACGCGTTTGACACTCTTGGGTACGATTGTAAATATTTTACATGTCGTGCCACTATTGTGGGAGCGCCTCATCAAAGGCACAGATGGTTCTGTATTGTTACAAGGAATGGAGTTTCTAATGATATATATGTTCCGTGTATTGAAACGTTCGATTGGTCGTCAGGAGAACCTGAAAAACAAATAAAAACGAATACTGATACAAATAAATTTATAATAAGTGTCGTCGGTAATGCTGTAGTACCCGATCAAGTTAGATATGCGTTCCGATATTTGCTGGATAAAGAGTGTAATGCGATACAATCTAAATCACTTGATATCATTCTTTCTCCTGTAGATGTGAAGGAATATAAATCAAAATCAAAACCTGAAAACATAGTTACCAATCAAGTAATAAAAAAGTTTTGGGGGACACCGTTGTATGGTTATCATAAACGTACTAAAGCATGTCGTGTTTTGACTAAACGTGGACTGGGACATTTAGTTAATCAGGTGAGATTCTCTCAATATGGGATTGAAGGATATCATTTACATGGTTTATGGTGTGCATGGTTAATGGGTTATCCGAGTGATTATTTTACACTGATGTTGGGAACTGCTGAATGTCTGTCGACACCTTGACAACACGAGCATTCCCGTCTTTGCCAATCAAGTTAAAGTGCCCCTTGTTAATAAGGGTTGTAATACTCGTGTTCTTTCCAGTGGTCATTATCTTGTTAATAGTCCGAGAAGAAACGACGAGTCCAAAATATTCAAGCATCCATGCCTTCTGCAGACATCTGAGAACTTGAGTGCGACCAGGCATCATAGACACGTCAAATTCCACCACATTGTCGGCAGTAAAAACAAACTCGCTACCATCGCCGATGATGAGTGTATATGTATCATCATCATTGTTGAAATCGTACAGAAGCTCTTCGTCATCCTTCACGACCATGGCATTCGCCTTGGGTTCGTAGCGCTTGGCTGCCTTGGAGAGCACCTGCTTCCTCCTCACGGCCTCCTTGACATCAGCGCCAACATTCCGCTTGCCATTCTCGAGCTCGTTCTGATAGGGCAAGTTCTCGAGAGTCGCGGCGTCATCAAGAGATACATTGGAGGCGATCGTGACCTTGAAGTTCTCGTCATCGTTCTCGTTGGAGACGTCAAAGTTGAGCATCATCATCTCTCCCTTGGATGCCTTCGACCTTCCTGCGATTTGCTTCTCGTTGTCGGCACCATGGTTGTCAGATACCACAATGAATTGGTGAGTAATGATGTGCTCGCGGTCCCTGCAGTCGATCGCCCGGAGAGCCTTGTTGAAGCCAAAGACAACAATGGGAACGTGAACTCCATAGAACCATGAGATAAACTTCACGGCGTTGCTGATGTTCTCGGCGGCGTCCTTGAACTTCTCGATGATCTCCCTGGCCGCTTGCTCCTCGGTATCGGTGAGCTCGGCAGACATGACCTTATCCTCAAGTTCCTCGATAGCGATGATGTTGGACACCGATACACCATTGGGTCCATACCGATGGTCCCGGAACCAGATCCTGGCACCTCCAGAAAAGTATGATACAGCAGCAGCATTCTCTGGCACAAAATCGTGGATGCGATTCTTGCCAAAGTGTGCGTCAATCATTCTCATCTGATTGGCGGTGTAGTCGTCGTCTGATATGTTCTTCTTGTTGCCGGTTCCTTCCACAAACGGTGATCCTTGGACGAGTGCTATGGTGTTGGTCTTGCGCTCGGGGAACAAATAAGAATTAAGTTTAATCAAGGGCTTCTCGGAGGCAAAATACTTGATCGGGCGAGTCATCACATTCTCCATGGTGTCGATGATGTAGTCGTTGTCGAGATGATACTCGAAGTTGTAGGTGGGCATGAGAGGATTCTTCGAGTTGAAGTATGTCTCGAGCATTGTCTTCAGAGATCCGGAGATGTCATTCATGTTGATCTGGACAAATGAGTGATCGTTCACGCCACCGAGGAGTGTCTGAGCCCTCTGACCGAATGGCCTCCTGACAACTATGCGGTCGCCTGGAAGCGAATTGAAATACTCCACGGGGAGGTTCATCGTGGCACTCAGGAACATGATCTTCTTGGCACCTCCATATGTTCCGGGATGTCCGAGCTGGTCGCCGTGAGCACACACATGAACATCTCCACACACATCGCACACATTCTCGGCGAAGCTCCTCATACCGATAATTTGCTCGATCTTCATTGCCATCTTGGTGGTTCCGGATGCGGATGGCTTGATGACCGAGTCGGCTTCGTCGAGGAGAATGAAGTAATCCATGTGGTTGATCTTCGTGAGGGTCTCGTAAATCATGTTCACGGGCTGAAGGCTGGTGGCCGAGAATACCGGGATACTACCACCGTTAAGAATTCGGTCGATCAGATAATACTTATCAGCGCCCTTCTTCTTGGGGATGAGTTCCTTGCTCTCGACAAGCTTGGAGGCTCCGTCGAGATGAATAAACTTGTCGACTCCCCACATATCCTTACCAAAAACTTCCTTGAAGGCCAAGTTAACATTCTTGTATGTGTCGATGATGTGCTTCTTGAAGCTATCGAGAGAACTTGTGAGACCGTCCGTAACCACCTCCGCCACGTTGTCCTTGGGTGAGCCAATGGCCACAAATCCACAGCGGCCCATGTGAACATTCAAAATGGCATCAAGCAGATGCTGCGCGGTCTTACCGGATCTCTCAGGGGCTTGCTTGTACTTCGCCACGGTGGAATCCATGATGTCGTCGATGATAAGATTGGGGGCGAAGAGAGTCATCTCGTTGTAGATGAACGACTTGAGTCCTGCATATTCGTTATCTTCGCCGGCTCTCATATGGGTCACATTCATATAAGCATAAGTCACCATCTCGAGCCTCTGCCTCTGATCGAGGCTCATGAGAGTGTTCTTGATCTCGGGTTTGGTCTTCGAGTTAAGGCCAACCAAGAAGTCGGGCTCATCCATCATCAGGGGCTCGTCGATACGAGGAGTCTGATAAGCGATGTCAGAGATAACGGACATGATAACTCGGGACTTGGGAGTCTGGGAGTTGAGGGCTTTGGTTGTTTGGTTGTGAGCGATGGGTATTGGGATGTTTTAATTTGGTGAATATGCTCATGAAATTAAGGTATTTATGGTATTTTCACATCCTGGGTCAAACGACAAACGACAAACGACAAACGACAAACGACAATTCTTTCTTTATACAGGATCAAATGACAATCACTCTGGAACGTGTGGAATGAATCTGATGTAATAGTCTTCAGGTCTCACTTGGTCTGACTTCAATACGAACCGGCTCTCTGTTTTTTCTGGGTATGAGACCATGGGGACTTTGGACAGATTTTCTGGCACCTTTGGCACTCCTGGGTATTTTCTGATTATTGATGATTGTGTTTTGATTACAAGTGATGCTTGTTTCATTTACATACTATCATATAATTTTAAATGTTTGGGGTGCATGCAAACGGATGGCGTCCAAACTTCTGGCGTTGCTTGAAGAAATCAACAACTGTAGTCCACATATACTTCTTCTTTGGAATGTATTCCGGCACTTCCTCGATAGTCTCGCCGTGGCTGATAACCGCTCCAGAATACTTCAGGTGCTTGACGGTGTCGGGGTCTGGTAGCTCAACGATCTCCTCGATCTTATCTCCGCGGCTGATAAACGCCTTGGGATAGTTGTATTGCTTCTCGCGAATGAGCTCGGTATTCACGGCGGTAGGCTTCTTGAGGCCCGCGAAGGGATATGTGCAGTCATAGTGCATAGAGGGCTTGGGAATGGTCATGTTGATGTTGGTGGCAGACATTTTTATTTTTTGATACATTTGGTTCCTGAAACCATGTATTTATGCTTATTTCGCGAATGACAATGCCCGGGTCAAATGACAATCATATTTTGGCGTTTTTAAAAAAGTTACACATTTTTTTTAAAAAGAGCTCAGGTAAAGCACTTTGTGTATTCTAGGACACACTCGAAGTATTCCCTCGTGGCCTCCAGTGTTGCAATAATCTTATCAGCGCGAGCATAATTGTCTTCTTCCGTCTCATATTCGTCATATGTATATCCATCTGAAAACTCCATGATGGCTCTGTCGATGGCCACGATTGTGTTTTCCGCATTCTGCGCGTCCATCCGAGGAGTGCTATCCGCCGAGCTCCCGGAGAGCAGCGTGATGAGTTCAGCGCTCGTCACCACTGTGTTGGTCTCGCACATGTCCATGATTGCCTGCTCGATTGCGTTCATGTTGATGTTGATTATTTGTATGGTTGTTTTTATTTTATTTTGCGAAAATCATATATTTATGATAAATCTGACGACAAATGTCCTGGGTCAAACGACAATCTTTTTATTGTGTTTTTAAAAAACATTTAATTTTTTAAGAAAAGCGCTTTGTCGTCCAGGATTCGATGTATGCGACGACATGTTCAAAGTATTCCCTGGTGTCTTCCAGGACTGATATGACCTTGCTCACTCTCGCATAATTTTCTTCTTCTGTCTTATATTCGTCATCCAGGTACCCGTCGAAAATTTGCATGATGGCTTTGTCAATACCCACGAGTGTGTTTTCTACCGACTGTAGATCTCGGCTGTTCCAGGAGAACATGTTGATAAAATCCCCCCTTGTTACCTCAGGATTCCACACGCACATATTCATGATGGTCTGGTCGACTGTGCTATTCATTGCGCTCATGATTTTTTTGATACAATTGCCTTTGCGAACTATGTATTTATGCTCATTTTATCACCCGGGTCAAACGACAATCGTTTTGAGGCGTTTTTAAAAAGTTTTAAGAAAGCTTCAAGATTTTGAAATGATCCTGTTGAGGCGGATCCGATGGTTAACCTTCCAGAACCTCTTGAAAGAAGCCCAACCCTTTACTTTCCTGGGATTCTCGACCTTGTCGGTGAGCTTTTCTACAACGTGCTCTTCCTTATTCCTATGCAGATTTGCGATATAGTCCCGCTTGTAAGACATTGGTGGTGGGGGCATGGTGGTGATAAAAGCCATTGTTATTAGTATACTCATCTCTACATTTCTATGTATTTATGCTTGGGAACTGCACCAGGATCAAATGACAAATTGATTGAAAGGTGTCATTTGACCCCGGTGCAGTTCCCGAGCATAAATATGAGTTTCTCACAAGTATTCTTTAAAATAAAATGAAGATCGCCATCCAGACACCCACCGCCCCCGCAGTCAAGAAGATGGCCTTCAACTTTGCCAAGTCAAAAATATTGTATGCCGTGCCAGCGCCTTTGCCGGTTCTTAATGTGATAGATTATATCATTTCAAATCACGAATACGTCAAAAAGAACAAGAGCTGCTTTTTGATGCATCCAAAAAAGATTGTCAAGAGTTTGCCGGGGGTTGTTATGCCGGACATCATGAACAGCGAGTATGTGCATGATCACGTAATTGTCCAACTTCACGGGGTAGCGCACGACGCTGTAATGAATGGAATTCACGCGATCAACTTTTACAACATGCTGCATTAAATAAAAAGTAATATTATAATAGAATGAATCTTATTCCACAAAAACCAATCATAAAAAAAATAACAATAAAAATTGCTAAAACTCAACTTACATCACTGATTCCCGTTCCTGTTCCGATAATTCAAATTGCCGACTATATTGTTTCTAATCGCAAATTTATACAGAAGAAAAAGTTCTGCCTTTTAGCTCATCCTAAAAAAATTGCAAAAGTTGCTCCTGGAATTGCTGCTTCAGATATCCTTAATAGTGACTTTATTACAAATATGGCCAATAATATCCCAGAAAATCATATACACGATGCTGCCCTGATGGGAATCAAAGCGATGAAATTATATCTCATGATACTTTAAGATTCTTCATCTGCTCGAATATATCGTTGAAACGATAATCTCAACTTCAATTTCTGATGAGAACTTCGTTTGTCGTCGATCCTGGATTTTTAGAATTTATTGATCTTCTGCATTTGATTATTTTGATCTTGTCGTCAGGAAACGCACTGATAACCGTATCAACTGCCGAATTGCTCATCAAAAATCTCGGCAGCTTCTTGATAAACACAAAGAAGCCCTCATGATCCAGAAAGTTCGACGCATTATACTTTGTAAAAGAAATCCTCGTTTCCGGAACGTATGGTGGGTCTAGATACACGAAATCTTGTCTATCCACATCTGTAAGAAACGCCTCATATGACACGCTCGTGAATTCTACTCGTTGTATGAGTTTTGAGATACTTTTCAGGTCATCTTCGTCAAAGAAGGACGAGTATTTATAATGGCCATATGGCGCGTTCAAACCATTAGGACCTTCTCGATACAATCCGCGAAAACAAGTTTTGTTCAGACAAATAAATAGTGCAGATGTCTCCACATTATACACTTCGTCTTGTTTGAACTTGTTAAATCGCGTCCTGTAAACGTAAAACAACTCTTTATCATTTTTTAGTTTTTTTAGTTCTACTATGAGATCTTCGACATTGTCGCGAACATCTATGTACGTTTGGATGAGATGTTTGTTTATATCATTTGCACGATACTTCTCGCACATTATATCACTCGACAGCAGAGACAGTAGAACGGAACCACCGCCCAGGAATGGTTCATGATATGTGTCAATACTCCTCGGGAACAAGTCAAGAATTTCGTTCACGAATTTTTGCTTTCCTCCCACCCACTTGAGAAACGGTTTCATTTTACAATTTATTCGTTAATAAATGTAAAGTTATTATACTCTTATGTCTGACGATATATGCACAAAAAATAAGAACTCCATGACTTTGTTAGATTCCGTCTCTTGTTGAGCCTTGAATCTTTTGTATTCTCTTTCGATTACTTCGCATCGTCCATATTTTGTCAGCAACGCAATCATATCACCCTTGGATATCAACGACTCCGAGTTATATGATATGACAAACATTCTTGCTTTTATGTTGCTCAACAACATATTAAAAGCATTCTCAACTTCTTTTTTGTAGCAAAACGATGACTTGTTATAGTCAGAAATTCCCGTCACTCCTTCGCCAGCAGTTTGTGGGTCGATGATCTGATTGAGGATAAAGTAGTTCGACCCGTATTGCCGATTGTTGTATGGAGGGTCAATATACGCCACGTCGATGACTATGGACAATTTCGTGGCATCATTGCAAGATGTGATGAGATTTACGTCCGAGTTGCGAGTGTGAATCGGTTTGAAAACCAGAGGAGCGATCGCCGTCTTCTTCACCTTTTTTAGATACGCTCCATACACGACGCTCGTGTTCTTAACAGCGTCTGCACTCGTGATAAGCGATGCCAGCAGAAAAAAATATATATTTTCATCGAGCGTGGTTTTCATATTCTCTATGGCATTTCGTATGTAATCAATTCGCATTGCATTTTCTTCCGTGAAGAACAGTCGTCCTGCCTTTGGCGAGTATGTATTCGTTATGAATCCCACGAGTGTTCCGTTCGAGTTGTTAATCTCGTCTACGATAGATTTCACGCGAGGTGTAAAATCACATTTCAGCCCGTTTGCGATGATGTGAGAATACGGTTCTAGGTCGTTAGAGAAACACTCATACTTTCTTTCGAGAGCTTCGTGAGTCATAATGCATGAACCGGCGAAGAGGTCGGCGAATTTTGTATACGTGCTGTCCGTTCTTTTCTGAATCTCCCCGAAAATCCAATCCTTCAGTTTGTATTTCGAGCCGATGTATCCGATCCTGTTCATTTTACAATTACTTTATATACGCTCAAGTTATTATATCTTTAAATTTGACGATATACTCAAATATTCTTCATCTGTTCGAATATCATTCGGACCTTTCCTGATATCAATTGTTCAGCGCCAGGAACATAGCGAGCCCAGACAGGGACGACGGTCTTCTGAATGAGCTTTATGTAGGAACCATCTGGCGTTGACGTCACGGACCACTTCCCTCGTAAATCTATCAGACTGTTTACTGTTTTGAATTGAATGTCTATGCGATCGTCGTGTTTTGTTATTTTTTTTACAAAATTCATATCAAACTTCTTAAATGCAAATTTCTGCTGGAATGTGCATTGTATACGATCTCCGTCCACCTCAAATTTAGTATAATCGATCCCTAGCATTTTCCCGTAATCTCTCCTGACGTGAGAATCGACAATGATATCAGCCGATGCTTTTACAGTATCGTTTGCCTTCGTTATCAAGCAATTGCCGCGCCAATCATTCCTGATGAACATCATTCTGATTAATGATATCTTTAATTTTTGGGATATTTTCCTCGATGTCTACAGACATCAAGAACGGCACGATCTTTTGAATAACTTCGAGGGGCAAGTCCCACCACTTAATATCAAGCAGTTCTTCGATAACTTCTTCCGAAAATCTGTATCTGATGAACCGTCCGGGATTTCCTGCCACGATACTGTAAGGTTCGACGTCCTTCGTGACAACGGTGTGGCATCCGATGACCGATCCATCGCCTATCGTTACTCCAGGCATGATAGTAACGTTGTCGCCGATCCATACGTCATTTCCAATAACGATGTTTCCTTTGTTTACCGGGAATTTATTTTTTCCGAAGAGTTCCTGTAATCTTGAACCGAATGGATATGTGGTAATGAAATCCGTGCGATGATGTCCTCCGAGCATCGCGACGACATTATCTGCAATCGAACAGAATGCCCCCAATTTGATATTTGCTCCTTCGCCGGTCGAAATAACTCGTAATTTTCCATATGAAAAATGGTCCTTGTTGACAACTGGAAGTCTGCCTTTCATTTATAATTAACAAAGATACACGTGAATTACATTATATTTCTAATGTGTCAATATGATTGTTGTTTGACCCGAGGTCATATTGACACAATCGGACATAAATAACTGAATAATAGTTTATGATGTAAAAAATAACAATCACAGGATGGCAGATCGCTATGTCAAGCTCTCTCAGCGCGATCACATCTTGCTTCGCCCGGATACCTATGTAGGTTCCGTTGAGACACAGACAAAGAACGAGTGGACTTACGAAAACGGGAAAATCGTGAAGAAGGATGTGTCATACTCGCCGGGTCTACTCAAGATCTTTGACGAGATCCTCACAAACTCTGCAGACTGTTTCAATCGCGGTGGGGCAATGGATACCCTCAAGATCGCGATCGAATCTAATTCAGTGACTGTGTATAATAACGGATGCACCATCCCTATCGAGAAGCACGAAGCAGAGAAGTGTTACGTGCCAGAACTCATCTTTGGTCATCTTCTCTCTGGCGAGAACTTCAACGATGCTGAGGAGCGTACTGGTGCTGGGCGCAATGGATATGGCTCCAAGCTCACAAATGTGTTCTCGAAGCACTTTGCGATCGAGGTCGCAGACGGTTCTAAGAAATATGCGCAGATTTGGTCTGACAACATGTCTGTAGTGGGGAAGCCAAAGATCACAAAGTCCACCAAGGATGCGTTCATTTCTACTACCTTTTTTCCCGACTTCCCCCGCTTCGGCATGCAACAGTTTGACAGCGATATTATTTCGCTGATGACACGTCGTGTGTATGACATATCGGCGTCTCTTGGCAAGGCCGTCAAAGTATTCCTCAATGGTAAGCGTCTTGATGTGAAGTCTGCAGAGGATTATTTCTCGCTGTACATTGGCAACAAGAGCGACACCAAGCGTGCTTTCGAAAGCGTCGGTGGTTGGGACGTCGGTGTTGCATACTCCGATGATTTCACGGCAGTGTCGTTCGTGAATTCGAGTGTCACTGTGGGTGGGACTCACGTAAATCTTGTTGTGGACGCGATCGCCAAGGGAGTTGTGGAAGCCGCTGCGAAGAAGAAGACGATTGTCAAGCCGGCTCTCGTCAAGAACAAGATGTTTGTTTTTGTGAATGCGAAGGTCGTGAACCCGGTGTTCTCATCGCAGACCAAGGAGATCCTGACTTCTCGCAACGCCAAGGTAAGTCTGAGCGACGCGTTTATCAAGAAGGCTGTCGCGATCTTGCTCGACGCTGTGATTGCCGAGACCAATGTGAGGTCTTCTCTTGTCGACGAGAAGCTTCTCAAGAAGACCGACGGTGCCAAGAAGAACCGTATTACTGGTATCAAGAAGCTCACCGATGCTGCATGGGCGGGCACGAAGCACTCAATCATGTGCACTCTTATTTTGACTGAGGGGGACTCTGCTGCAACGCTGGCAATCGCCGGGCTCAGTGTGGTTGGTCGCGAGCGTTACGGTGTGTTTCCTCTTCGTGGTAAACTGCTGAATGTGCGCGATGCTTCGGTGTCTAGTATTTCCAACAACGCCGAGCTCGTGGCACTCAAGCAGATCCTCGGTCTTCAAGCCGGCAAGACTTACAAGGATGCGTCTAGTTTGCGATACGGCAAGGTTATGATCATGACGGATGCCGATGTGGACGGAAGTCACATCAGTGGTCTGATCATGAACTTTTTTCATGCGAGTTTCCCCAGTCTTTTGCTGATCCCCGGGTTTCTCAAGAAGTTCATCACGCCCATCGTGGTTGCCTCTCATGGCAAGGAGAGCAAGGAATTCTTCAGTCTTCCTGATTATGAGGACTGGAAGAAGACTGTGGATTCCTCAAAGTGGAAGATCAAGTATTTCAAGGGTCTCGGAACTTCCACCGCGGAAAACGCGAGGGCATACTTCAAGAACCTGAAGAACTTGTCCAAGACTTTCGAGTGGTCTGACACGTCATCCGAGTTGATCGATCGTTCTTTCAACAAGAACCGTGCTGATGAGAGGAAGACCTGGATCCTGGACTTTGAGGCAGGAAAACAGATTGATCAGACAAAAGAAATCATTCCTATTCATGATTTTGTGGACAAGGAGCTTATTTTGTTTTCGAGATACGACGTGGAGCGCAGCATCCCGAGTGCGATTGATGGTCTGAAGCCCTCGCAGCGTAAGGTTCTGTATGCGGCATTCAAGAGGAACATGACAACCGATACAAAGGTTGCTCAGTTCTCTGGATACGTTGCTGAAAAATCCGCGTATCATCACGGTGAAGTTTCTCTGCAAGGCACGATTGTTGGTATGGCGCAAGACTTCGTGGGATCTAATAACATGAACTTCCTCGTGCCAAGTGGTCAGTTCGGCAGTCGCTTGATGGGAGGAAAGGACTCTGCGAGCGCTCGTTATATCTTCACGCGTTTGTCTCCAGAGACCAGGAAGGTCTTCCCATCCGTCGACGACAATCTTTTGAAGTATCTCGATGACGACGGAGATCAGATCGAACCGGAGTTCTATGTTCCTACGATTCCTACTTTGCTGGTCAACGGGTCATCCGGTATTGGAACAGGATTTTCGACAGATATTCCTTCTTACTCACCAAAGGATATCATCTCCAACATTAAGCGTTTGATCAACGACAAGGAGCCGAAGCAGATGACCCCTTGGTACAGAGGATTTCAAGGTACCGTCGAAGAGACATCTCCAGGTGTTTATGTTTCCAAGGGAGTATACGCGATTACAGGTAAGACCGTGACAATCTCAGAGCTTCCCGTCGGGACTTGGACAAACAATTACAAGGAGTTCCTGGAAGGACTTCTGGAGAAGAAGATTATATCCGATTTCCGCGAGAAGCACACCGAGGAAAACGTTCTGTTCGAGCTGGACTTTATCGGCATGCCGGATGTGGCTGGTCTCAAGCTGGAGACTACTATCAGGACGAGCAACATGCACGCGTTTGACGCCAAAGGAAAGATCAAGAAATATGATTCTCCTCTTGACATCCTCCGGGAGTGGTTCGATGTGCGCAAGCGTTTTTACATCAAGCGCAAGAAGTTTTTGCTGTCTGACCTTACCACTCGGAGTATCATCGCGGAGAACAAGAGCCGGTTCATCACGATTATAAATGATAATGAATTGGTCGTGAGCAAGAAATCTGAGAAAGTGTTGACTGAAGAGTTGAAGGCTCTCAAATTTTACAAGGTAGAAGGTAGTTTCTCTTATCTGCTGAACATGAAGATTTCGAGCATGACATCCGAGCGTGCTGCAGAGCTTGAGAAAGAAGCGGCGAAACTTCGCGAGGAAGTCGTAATGTTGACAGCAACTTCTGAGATGTCAATGTGGGAGACAGATCTTCAAAATATTATTTGATTACATATTGACAAAAAAATCATTTAATATTGACACTGTTATAAAAATCACATAAATATGGGTTATATTTACATGATCAAAAACAAAATAAATGGAAAGATCTATATCGGACAGACGATTCGTTCCATAAAAATACGTTTCAAAGAACATCAAACAAGCTCGGATTGTAAAGCGATCTATGGAGCCATCCAAAAGCATGGTTGGGATGCATTCGAAAAGGATTGGTACGAATGTCCGGACGAAGATCTTAATTTCTACGAGGAGATGCTGGTTGCGTTGCTGGGGACGTTGGCACCGGGTGGATACAATCTCAAGGAGGGAGGTGGTAATGGCAAACTGAGTGAAGAAACAAAACAAAAGATAAGCGAATCACATCGGGGGGAGAAAAGTTATATGTATGGGAAATCGCCGAGCGAGGAAACCAAACAAAAGATGAGCGAAGCACAACGAGGCGAGAAGCATCATATGTATGGAAAATCAATGAATGAGAGAACAAAACAAAAATTAAGAGAAGCACATATTGGGAAACTATTGAGTGAGGAAACTAAAAGAAATATGAGCGACTCGAAGATCGGAATATTAAAGAGTGATGCAACAAAACAAAAGATGAGCGAATCAAAAAAAGGTGATAAGAATCCCATGTCCAAAATAGTGTATCAATATGCCCTTGATGGTACATTTATCGACTATTTCGGTTCGGTTAGAGAAGCTGGCACGCATCTTAAAAATGACGGTTCTGGTATTGGCAAGTGTGCGTGTGGACATCAAAAAACGGCATATGGTTTCAGGTGGTCATATATTAAAAATGATCTTCAAAGTATTGTTTGATTAAAATATTACATAGTGTAATGAGCAAACCAGTGCCAGCAGACCCTGAACTATACGCAAGAATCAAAGCAAAGATCAAACGTGAATCAAAAAGCAGGTGGCCTTCTGCGTATCTCAGTGGACATTTGGTCAAAACTTACAAGGCAGCAATGGAGAAACGTGGCAAAAAGGCATACAAGGTTGGGTCACCTTCTAAGAAATCGAGTTCTCTTGGAAGATGGTATAAGGAAGACTGGATCGACATAAAAACGGGGAAAAAATGCGGAGACGTCAAAACGAAAACGTATTACCCGACCTGCAGACCGCGGAAGAAGATAACGGAAGACACCCCCAGAACCGCGAGATCATTGTCCATAGAAACAAAAAAGAAGATGATCAAACTGAAACAAAAAGCGAAGGGGAAGACGGTTCATTACAGTTACAAGAAATGATTAGTTTAATAAATATAATTTGAGTATATAAAACATGCTGTTCTATTCTCAACAGGGAGAAGATTTGTTTATTCTCAAAAATCTTATAAATAAGAAATGCCCATCGGGTGTTTTTGTAGAGGTTGGTGCCCTCGATGGT
>Ga0114975_10002016_pt1 | contig 14074 bp, 12 predicted proteins | sample S_130626_EF_Meta_FD_87031 | JGI IMG/M metagenome (GOLD analysis project Ga0114975, IMG submission 87031) | Freshwater microbial communities from Lake Simoncouche, Canada to study carbon cycling - S_130626_EF_MetaG | ecosystem: Environmental > Aquatic > Freshwater > Lake | place: Lake...
ATCATCTCCGTCACCGGCCCAGGTGGACGAGGAAACTCGCTCGCGCCGGCCATTGCAGAATCGACCCTCAAGGAGATCAAATGAACCTGGAAATGGCTGCGTTCGACGTCGCAGGTACAACGGTAAAAGATGATGGAATTGTTATTGAAGCCTTTAAAGTTGCATTTGAAATAACTCAGCCAGATTTATGGCCAATTAAAGGCGCTGAGTGGACTCAATACGCGATTGACACGATGGGTCAATCAAAGATTGAAGTCTTTACAGCGCTCTTGGGAGATGCAGAGAAAGCATTTCAAGCAAATGTTGCGTTTGAAGAAGCTTATGTGAATGAAGTTGCAGAGCAAGGAATCTCGCCAATTCCAGGAACAGTCGAACTCTTCGCTGCGCTTCGTGAAAAAGGGATTCCAGTAGTTTTAACTACAGGCTTTAGTCGTTCGACTCTCAATGTATTGCTGACGGAATTGAATTGGTTTGACCTTGTAGATCTCACAGTGACACCAGAAGAGGCAGGTCGTGGAAGGCCCCATCCAGATATGTTGCAATTTGCGGCACAGAAAGTGAATGCGCCATCACCAGAGTTCTCGCTTGTGGTGGGGGATACAGCTTCTGATATGAAATCTGGAGTTGCTTACGGATCCAAGTACATTTTCGGTGTTTTGAGTGGCGCTCATTCGCACGAACAACTTATTGCAGGCGGTGCGACATCTGTTGTTAACTCCGTAGCCGACATTCCGTCACTTCTATAACCCCAGTTCGTCAACTCACGTTCAATAAACATATTCAAATAGTTAATCTTTAGACCCCCTTCCGTTATCCATACAAGTTAATACTCCTCGCACAATCCTTAGGAAGGGATCAAAAATATGCGCGCAAAGCGTTTAGTAGTTGCTGCAACATCTGCAGCAATCTTGGTATCAGGTCTTGTTGTTGCAACAGGACCTGCACAAGCAGCAGTTAACTTCTGTAAAGTTCAAAACCTCCAGCAGGCAGGCGGCATGGATGCCCTTGTTAAGGCTGCAAAGGCTGAGAAGGAACTCAACATCATCACAGTCCCACGCGACTGGGCTAATTACGGTGAAGCAATTGACTTGTTCACAAAGGCATTTGGCATCAAGATCAACGATGACAATCCTGAAGGTTCATCAGCTTACGAAATTCAGACAATCAAGACAGCGCCTGCTTCAAAGCAGCCAGATGTTGTAGATATCGGTGTTTCAGTACTTCCAGATGCACTTGGAATTGGCCGCAAGGCTCTCTTTACTCCTTACAAGGTAGCAACATGGAATGACATTCCTGCAGAGTGGAAAGATGAGACCGGACTTTGGTACGGCGATTACTACGGCGTACTAGCAATCTCTTACGATGCATCACTTACTAAGGCGCCTACATCAATCAAGGCACTTTTGACAGATCCTGCATATAAGGGTGCATTCGCACTTACAGGAGACCCAACATCTTCACAGCAGGCTCTTATGGCTCTCTTCGCAGTTGCAGCATCAAACGGCGGAAGTGCAACAAATATCATGCCGGGAATTGATGCAATCAAGGCATCAAAGGCTGCTGGAAACTTCGTTTCAGTAGTTGCAAACTCAGCAAACTACGCAGCTGGTGCATACAAGGCGACACTTACATGGGACTTCAATGGCCCAGGTTCAATCGCATCTTCAACTGCAGCTGGTAAGCCAGTGAAGTTTGTAATGCCATCAGATATCGCACTCCAAGGAACACCATACCTACAGGCAATCAACGCAAAGGCACCACACTGCGCAGCAGCTCGCCTCTGGGAAGAGTTCTTGTACTCACAGAACATCGGTAAGGGTTCAAAGGACCTCACAGCAGCTGATATCAAGCTCTCAGGTTCAAAGTTGTTCAAGGTAATTACAGGCGGACAGAACATCTGGGTAACTGGAGCTGCTCACCCAATTACAGAAGCTGCAATGATCAAGAAGAAGACAATCGTTGATGCACCTGAAGGATTTGCAATTCCTAAGACTGCGAAGCGCATTGCTCCATCACCTGATCAGCAGACAGATCAGAAGGCTATTGTTGTAACTGAATGGCCAAAAATCTAAATATATGAACCCTTCAACGAATTCAAACGTTGACGTGAAAGGCGCCCTAGTTAAAAAGGGCGCCTTTCACGGTTTCTTCACCTCTTTTCCTCTACCCCTTGCTCCAATTTTTATCTTTCTCCTTTTCTTCTTTTTATGGCCGATTACAGCGCTTACCGGCAATGCTTTTAAGAGCAATGAAGGCGCCTTTACTTTTTCAAATATTACGATGCTCTTTCAAGACCCATACCGAATGGCATTTAAGAACAGCATCTCACTCGGGTTAATTTCAGCTCTCGTAGGAGCGATACCTGGATTGGCAATCGCCATCGCGATTGAAAAGCAAGGTAGTCGCACATTAAAGAAATTCATTTCTTCGATTAGCGGCGTGCTTGCAAATACTGGTGGCGTGCCACTTGCCTTTATGTTTCTAGCAGCCTTTGGTCCAGCAGGTTTAGTCATCACCGCCTTGAAATCAGTCGGTATTGATTTATACGGGCTCGGATTCAATCTATTTTCATTTACGGGATTGATTATCGTTTATGCATATTTTCAAATCCCCATCATGGTAATTGTTATTACTCCTGCCCTAACGTCGCTGCGGAAAGAGTGGAAAGATTCGGCGGCCAGCCTTGGGGCTTCTAGATTTCAATATTGGCTAAAAGTAGGAATTCCAATTCTGATGCCATCATTTATCGCATGCTACCTATTGCTCTTTGCAAGCGCATTCTCTGCATTTGCTACAGCGCGAGCAATGACCGTAGGAAATATTGCTCTCGTCCCATTGCAGATTGGTTCACTGGTTGATGGAAACGTCACAATAAATCAGGCAAACCTAGGATATGCGTTGGCATTTGGAATGATAGTTGTCTCGCTCTTTGCGATGATTCCTTATATCTGGATTCAATCGCGAACATCAAAGTGGCAGAACCGATGAAAAACCTAGGTTCAAAGCTCACACTTGTAATTGCTGGAGTCTTTATATTCTTCCCAATTTACGCAGCGACGGAATTCTCATTTAGAACTGGGGCAACACACAGCCATGGTTTCGCTGCATATCGCTGGATCTTTGAACAGAGCGGTTTTCTCGAAAATTTAGGTATCACCCTACGAATCACTGCCCTTGCAGTAATTCTTAACTTAGCAATCATGGTTCCCACCGTCACTTGGCTACATCTATCAGGGCAACGCTATAAGCGCCTCATAGAGATTCTTACAATTTTGCCTCTGATTATTCCAGTTGTCGCACTAGCCACAGGAGCACAGTTATCGATGCCAGGCTTTATGCAAAACAGCGTCTACGAACTCTCATTTATGTATGTTGTTGTTGCAATGCCATACACCTATCGCGCACTAGATATTGGTTTATCTGGCCACCCACTATCGACTTTGACTAATGCTGCAAGAAATCTCGGGGCATCGTGGCTAAAAGCGCTGACATCGGTTGTCATCCCCACGATTCGCCCCTCCGTGCTTGCTGCACTTTTCTTAATGATTGCTCTATCGCTCGGTGAATTTACCCTGGCGCAACTGCTCCACTGGACAACTTTCCCAGTGTGGGTAACAAATGTATCCCAGCAGAATGTTATGGGAGCCACTGCCCTAGGAATGGGTTCATTGTTCTTTGCATGGATCCTGCTTTTCGCATTTAGTTTTATCGGTGGAAGAAATTCATCGACAGTACAGGAAGAGGAATAATCGTGAGCAACTCACTTCAAGTTAAAGGATTGCGACGTCAATTTGGAAACGTCGTTGCGCTAGAGGAATTCAATCTTGATGTTGCGAAAGGTGAGTTAGTTGCGTTGCTTGGCCCATCTGGTTGCGGAAAGACGACTGCGCTTCGCATTATTGCTGGACTTGAGAAGTCAGATGCAGGATCAGTAATTCTCAACGGTAAAGATATTTCTAGTACAGCTGCACATATGCGAAATATGGGTATGGTATTTCAGGCTTACAGCCTCTTTCCCCACCTTACCGTTGCTGAGAATGTTGCCTTCGGTCTCAAGATGCGCAAAATTGGCAGAGAGAGTCGAGATGCGAAGATAGATTCAATTCTGGAGTTGGTCGGCCTACACACTCACCACAAGCGTTTTCCTCATCAGCTCTCGGGAGGCCAACAGCAGCGCGTTGCTTTAGCCAGAGCTCTTGTCATTGAGCCAGAGGTTCTTCTTCTTGATGAGCCACTCTCAGCGCTGGATGCTCAAGTTCGCACCAATCTCCGCGAGGAGATTCGCCGCCTACAACTCTCTCTCGGAACTACAACGCTCTTTGTTACACATGATCAAGAAGAAGCTATGGCTATCTCAGATCGAGTTGGCGTAATGAGTAATGGTCGCCTAGAGCAGATCGATATACCCGATGCTCTCTATAACAACCCAGCATCAACTTTCGTGGCCAACTTTGTGGGAACCATGAACCACATACCTGGCATGCAGCAAGGAGATAATGTCACGATTTTTGGAAAGAATATTCGAGTGAAGAATTCAAAAGGAAGCAACGGTTCTGTATCGGTCCTTGTGCGACCAGAGAGTATTGAAGTCACACGAACATCAGGTAGTGGGAATGCGAAGATCATCACTCGATCATTCCTCGGTGCCTCTTCACAGATTATCTGTCAGACTCCAGAAGGTGCGGTAATTCAGGCGCTGATGCCAAGCCATGAATCCGGAGATCTTCATCCAGGTGAAGATGTAACGCTGAATGTAACTTTGAATGAGGTGCTTGTTTCACATGGGTAAATCACTCGACGGAAGGATAGTTCGCTCGAGGGCAACTTCAGAATCAAAGTGGACGGATTTGGTGATGGATAGCGGTGAGATTGCTGTCGGAAGTGAACCTCGCGAACGTATAGCCCTTGCTACTTTCATCCATCTTAGTGATTTGCACATTTGTGATGCAGCTTCTCCTGCACGCCTAGAGTTTCTCGATCGACTTGCAGATCCAGACCACCCACTTTCAGCACTTATTCCTTACGTTGGCACTTATAGAGCACAAGAATTTCTGACAACACAAGTTCTCGAAGCGATGGTCAAAGCGGCTAATGAGATTACACATGCACCAATGACAGGTGCACCAATCGATGCAGTTGTAGTGACCGGTGATGTAACCGATAACGCACAGAGCAACGAGCTGCATTGGTATAAGACAATTCTTGAAGGCGGAAAAGTAAATCCCAAAAGTGGTCACGCTGAGAAATCCGAGGCTGCTCATTCATCGAATCCTGATACCTATGACGTGCGCTTCTATCATCCCGATGGTCCACCCTCAGGGATGGAAGCCGATCGCCCCCATACTGAGTATGGATTCCCTCATTACAAAGGCCTTCTTGCTGCTTCAGAGAAAGAATTTACCGCTGAAGGCATGAAACATAAGTGGCTGGCAGTACATGGAAATCACGATGCACTATTACAGGGAACTGCTGCACCAACACCAGCCCTCGATGAATTAGTGCAAGGAAGTGCAAAACTTTCAGGACTGAAGAGTATGGATGATTTAGCAACCCTCTTTTCAGGTTTCGGTGAAGTTGGACCTGCTCTATATCCAGGTATTGATCAACTCAACACAGTTGAAGTCAGTGCTGACTCTCGACGCAAATTAGTCGAGATCAAGGATTGGGTAGATATCCATACCAATTGTGGACACGATCATGGCTTAGATCACGAGCAACCAGAGACTGCATATTGGTATCGCAATATTGGTGCACGAGTTCGTCTGGTTGGTCTAGATACCGTCAATAGATACGGCGGATGGCAAGGATGTATTCACCGCGAACAATTTGAATGGCTTGCAGAGCTTCTGGAATCCTCAAAAGATAAATATGTTGTTTTATCATCACACCATCCATTGGAAAATCTATTTAACGGATACGTTCCAGATGAAATCGTACCACCAGCGTTGGAAAAAGAAGTTATTGCACTACTTGAAAAGTATCCCAACGTTATTCTCTGGTTCTCAGGACATGTACACGATCATAAGATTCAAGAGTCCTTAAAGAAGGATGGAACTCATGCATTTTGGGAGATTCGCACCGGTTCACATATTGACTGGCCGCAACAATCTCGAATTATAGAAATTATGAAGGCTGAAAATGGTCAGATTGTGATCGGTACTTCAGTTGTAGATCATGCAGGACCATTACTTTTTGAGGGAACTGAGCAAGAGTTAAATGATCCGGTAGCGCTCGCCGGTTTCTCCAGGCTATTGGCAGCAAATGATTGGCAGCGTCACCGCGAGGGCGTTAACTCATTTGAAACACTAGAAGGTGCCCAAGAGGATAGAAATATTTGGCTATGGGCGAACGATCCACTTGATTAGCCAGAAGGCGTTATAGGCTCTGCCCGTGCTACTCAGTGACCGCGATATCCGCTCTGAAATCCAATCTGGCCGCGTCGCCGTCGAACCATTTGAAGAGGCGATGATCCAGCCATCCTCAGTTGATGTTCGCCTCGATAAGTTCTTCCGCGTCTTTGAAAACCACAAGTACTCAGTGATCGACCCATCAATCGAACAACCCGAGCTCACTCGCGAAGTTATCGCCGAAGATGGCGAGGCATTTATCTTGCACCCAGGCGAATTCGTTCTTGCCAGCACCTACGAAATCATCACACTTCCGGATGACATCGCAGGTCGCCTCGAAGGAAAATCATCACTCGGTCGTCTTGGCTTACTTACTCACTCCACTGCAGGTTTTATCGATCCAGGTTTTTCAGGCCACATCACGCTCGAGCTTTCCAACGTTGCCAACCTTCCTGTGAAGTTATTTCCAGGCATGAAGATTGGTCAACTCTGTCTCATCAAACTCTCATCCCCTGCTGAGCATCCGTACGGTTCAGCGATTTACGCTTCACGTTATCAAGGACAGCGCGGACCTACTCCAAGCCGTTCCTTTATGAACTTTCACCAGAGTAAAATCAAATAAGAACCTAGATAATTCTTATCTGGGGGGAATAACAACCAGGCATAAGGGGTTGAATTAGGTATGAAATATATTGTTATCGGCGTTATCGCACTCGTTATTCTCTTTGTTGTAGCTCAATACAACCGCCTCGTCAGACTTAACATCACAGTCGATGAAGCATTCGCGCAGATCGAAGTTCAACTCAAGCGCCGTGCAGATTTGATCCCGAACCTTGTTGAAACCGTAAAAGGTTATGCCAAGCACGAACAAGGAACATTTGACGCTGTCGTTGCAGCACGCGCAAAGGCAACCAGTGCATCAACGGTTGCTGATGTTGCAGCAGCTGATGGCGCACTCACCAACGCACTTCGTGGATTACTCGCAGTCGCTGAGGCATATCCAGATCTCAAAGCTTCCAGTAACTTCTTATCCCTACAAGAAGAACTTTCAACGACAGAGAATAAAGTTTCTTTCTCTCGCCAGTTCTATAACGACAATGTGCGCTCACTCAACACAGCGGTAAAGACCATTCCTACCAGCTTCTTTGCAGGTATGGCCAAGGTTGGCGCTCGCCAGTTCTACGAAATCGAAAACGCAGCAGATCGCAACGTTCCTAACGTTAAGTTCTAATAGCTACGATGGCTGAAAATAACTTTCGCGCGCTCCAATCTGCAAACAAGGGAAAGACATACTTTCTTCTTGCATCTATGGGCGTACTCACATGGCTCGTTGCATATGCGGCGCTGACATATTTTGGAACCGGAACTACAACTGCAATCGTTCCATTGGCAGTGGGTATTGCACTTGTTGGAGTGTGGGGTTCGTATTACGGTTCAGATAAGTTGGTCATCACAATGACTGGCGCGAAAGTTATTCAACGTGAAGACAATCCAGAACTCTTTAATCTGATTGAAGAAGTCGTTCTTGCGAGTGGGCTGCCAATGCCTAAGGTTGCGATTGTTCAAGATAGTGCCCCTAATGCATTTGCAACGGGGCGAAATCCAGAGCATGCGCTGATTGCATTTACTACTCGAATTCTTGAAGTGATGGATCGCGACGAACTACAAGGCGTCATTGCGCACGAAATGTCACACGTTGCCAATCGCGACACCTTAGTTTCAGCAGTTGCAGCAACAACAGCGGGAGCTATTGCAATATTGAGCGATTTCCTGACCCGCATGATGTGGTTTGGTGGCGGGCGAGATCGCAACCGCGATAACGGTGGAAACCCAGTAGCTCTTGTTGTCTCACTCGTTGTTTTGATTTTGGCACCACTTGCCGCAATGTTGCTTAAATCTGCCATCTCACGCAAGCGTGAAGCGCTAGCTGATGCAACAGCAGTCTCATTTACGCGCAACCCTGCGGGGCTTCGCAGAGCACTTGAAGTATTGGCTGCAGATACAACAGTTGTTCGTCAGAAATCAAATGCTGTTGCACATATCTGGATTGAATCACCACTCGACGGGAAATCTGTCTCTAAGTTATTTAGTACTCATCCACCCATTGAAGAGCGCATTGCAACGCTTCGTGCGATGGAATCTCTAGGCCCTGCAGGGTCCTGAGTTAGCTCTTTCCATTCGGAAAATTGAGCGTAAAAGTCGCACCCTCACCCAACTTTGATTTCACAGTTGCGCTGCCACCGTGGGCGCGCATGACAGCATCCACGATAGATAGACCAAGACCACTTCCATCAGCGCCCGTACGAACACGTGAAGAATCAGCTCTGTAGAAGCGTTCAAAGATTTTCTTCTGATCCTCTTCGCTCATACCTGGACCACTATCGGCAACTGAGATTTCGACTCCAGCATCTGAATTGCGAACTGAAACAGAGATTGGAGTTCCGACCGGTGTATGTGCGCGAGCATTAGCAAGTAAGTTGGCAACGACTTGATGGATCCGAACTTCATCACCGAGTGTGAAAATCTCCTCATTACTCGAAAGTATTTCAACTGGATGGTTGGGACCGGCGGCGCGCGCTGAGATAACAGCATCTTCCACTACTGCATTGATATCAACTGGCTTTGAATCCATTTCACGAGCTTGATCCAGGCGAGCGAGCAATAAGAGGTCTTCAACGAGTGAGCCCATACGCTTTGATTCATTTTCAATACGGCCGATGAGTTCTGTAGTTTCCTTCTCTCCGGTAACTGCACCTTGTCGATGAAGTTCTGAGAAGCCACGGATTGCGGTTATAGGAGTACGCAGTTCATGCGATGCATCGGCTACGAAGCGACGTAACTTATTTTCGCTCTGAGTCTGCACTGCAAAAGATTTTTCAATACGCGAAAGCATTGTGTTTAGTGATGTAACAAGGCGACCCACTTCAGTCTTTGGGTCCACAACCGGCATACGTGCAGATAGATTTCCTGCTGCGATTTCTTCGGCAGTGACTTCAGCATCTTCTAAAGGCCGCAAACCAACTTTAATAACTGCACGCGCAGCAAGAGCGATAATGAGTAAAAGAATCAATCCAATGAGCGAGAAGAGAAAACCTAAACGGCCGCTTGTTCTATCAAGATCTGCAAGAGATTGTGCGGCGATTACCGTTCCACCATTATTTGGAATTGCTCGTGCCACGACACGAAAATCTGAACCAGGTGCATCGATAGTAAATGGCTTATCACCATGCACCGCAATTTCTTCAGGTAGCAATCCGGTTACATAGTTAGTAATAGAAGATGAATTGAGGTCACCACCGAGTCCACCCACAACATTGCCAAGTGGATCCAAAAGCGTGACAGAGCTTGATGTTGGAATACGAGAAAGTGGCGCAGGGCTAGCAGCTGACTTTTTCACCTGTTCGTCATCGCCGCCGGTCAATACTTCACTCGTCTCGTGAGCAATTCCCGCCTGTTCAATGCGAGGAAGACTGCCTTCAGCAATTGAGGTGATCTGCTTATCAATTTCGGAGGTGAGATACCCCTTAAGAAGAGATTGGGTAAGAAGGCTTGCAGCAAAATAGCCAAGTGCAGTGAGCAGAACAATGCCGAGTGTGAGTCGGCTTCGCAGGCTCCAGTTGCGAAATGGCGATTGCATAGTTCTTTACTTTACTGCAGGCAATCTGAGACGGTATCCAACACCGCGCACTGTATGTATTAATGCTGGCTCATAGATATCAATCTTCTTGCGAAGGTATGAGATATAGGTTTCTACGATTCCTGCATCTCCACCAAAGTCGTAATCCCATACGTGATCCAAGATCTGTGCCTTCGATACAACGCGATCAGCGTTAATCAGGAGATAACGCAAAAGTGTAAATTCTGTAGGGGAAAGTTCAATCAAAGTTCCTGCGCGGCGAACTTCATGAGTTGCCTCATCGAGTTCAAGATCTGCAAAACGAATTTTTTCTTCTTCCATGGTCTGCTCGACAACACCGATGCGACGCAATAGCGCACGCAAACGTGCTACGAGCTCTTCCAGGCTAAATGGTTTTGTCATGTAATCATCGCCACCGATAGTTAAGCCTTGGACTTTATCTTTCATCTCATCTTTTGCAGATAAGAAAAGAACACCAACTTCTATTCCTTCATTGCGAATCTGGCGACAGACTTCAAAGCCATCAAGATCAGGCAACATGACATCGAGAATCATTGCGTGTGGTTTAAATTCCTCTGCAATTGTTAACGCTTGCGATCCAGTTGCCGCAGTACGCACATCGAATCCAACAAATTTCAAACTTGTTGCGATGAGATCGCTAATACTTGTCTCGTCATCGACGACGAGAATGCGCTGGCCAGAATTTTCAGTTGTCATGCCGTAAGAGTGCTCCTTCTTGCTGTGCCTTTGCTGAGAATTGGTCGCCATTACGCGGTGGAGATTGCGCGCTGAATTACACGCCTGTAACTCCACACACAATGGGGATAAAGTATGTGGATAACACTTTTTTCTTCCCCTTTTTAATAGGAACCCTCACCCCCTTTCTTTTCGTGCGGTATTGCCCACCTCAGAGGCTTTTCAGGGTTATTTCACTTTCTATTTAACGATAGGATTTCACCCTGCTGTTGAGGAAAAACCGCTCTACAGCCAAAATGAGCCAGTTTTCAAAAGGGGACTTTTGTGAGTAAAGAGACCGTGAATCAGGGCAAGGGCGGATATGACGCCTCCTCGATCACCGTCCTCGAGGGGCTCGAAGCTGTTCGTAAGCGCCCCGGCATGTATATCGGCTCAACCGGCGAACGCGGATTGCACCACCTTGTCTATGAAATCGTCGATAACGCAGTCGATGAAGCGCTCGCGGGATATTGCACCGAGATCGCAATAACTCTGATGGCAGATGGCTCGCTCAAAGTTGTCGATAACGGTCGCGGAATTCCAGTTGATATCCACCCCATCGAGAAGAAGCCAGCTCTTGAAGTTGTTCTGACAGTTTTGCACGCAGGTGGAAAGTTCGGAGACGGTGGGTACTCAGTCTCTGGTGGCTTGCACGGAGTTGGATCGTCAGTAGTCAATGCCTTGTCAACAAATTTATTTGCAACTGTAAAGCGCGATGGGTTTATCTGGTCACAGCAATACAAACTCGGTGTTCCAACTGCCCCTGTAGCAAAAGGTGAGGCAACAACTGAGACTGGGACGACAATTCAATTCTGGCCATCTGAAGATATCTTCGAAACTACTGATTTCTCATTTGAAGTTCTTTCTACACGCTTTCGCGAAATGGCATTTCTTAATCGCGGCTTAATTTTATCTCTCACCGATATGCGCGAAGGCCATGTCGATGAAAAGGGCGAACAGCTAACAGTGCGCTATCAATATCAAGGCGGAATCACTGACTTCGTGAAGCACCTTAATTCAACCCGCGGCGAACTCCATAAATCTGTCATTGCTCTCGCTGCCGAAGATAAGAAGGCTCGTCTATCTCTCGAAGTTTCCATGCAATGGAATAACGGCTTCTCTGAATCCGTCTATACCTTTGCTAACACCATTCACACCCACGAAGGTGGAACACACGAAGAAGGTTTCCGTACAGCACTCACTTCGGTCGTGAATAAGTTTGCTGAAGAACAAGGCTTGATCCGCAAAAAAGAAGATCGCCTCACAGGAGACGATGTCCGCGAAGGCCTTACAGCGATTGTTTCAATCAAACTAGGCGAGCCACAATTTGAAGGTCAGACAAAGACAAAGCTTGGTAATACTGAGGCGAAGTCATTTACACAAAAAGTTGTCAACGAACATTTGACACAGTGGTTTGAACAAAATCCTCAAGAAGGTAAAGACATTATTCGTAAATCAATCGATGCAGCATCTGCTCGCGTTGCAGCACGTAAAGCACGCGACTTAGCCCGTAATCGAAAAGGTTTACTCGAAGGTCGCGGAATGCCCGGCAAACTTGCCGATTGTCAGTGGACTGACCCGGCAAAGTGCGAGCTCTACATTGTCGAAGGTGACTCCGCGGGTGGTTCTACAAAGGGTGGACGCGATTCACGTAACCAAGCCGTGCTCCCTATCCGTGGAAAGATTCTTAACGTTGAAAAGGCGCGCATTGATCGTGTGCTTCAAAATAATGAAGTCCAAGCGCTCATCACCGCACTTGGTACTGGCGTTCATGATGATTTCGATATTGCAAAGCTTCGTTATCACAAAATTATCTTGATGGCCGATGCTGACGTTGACGGTCAACACATTCGCACACTTTTGCTCACCCTGTTATTCCGCTTTATGCGTCCGCTGATTGAAAATGGGTTCGTTTATCTTGCGCAACCACCGCTCTATAAATTGAAGTGGGGCGGAAAAGATCCCGTTGAATACGCTTTTAGCGATAAAGAGCGCGATGGCATGATCAAGATTGGTCTCGATGCAGGAAAGCGCCTTCCTAAAGAAGATGGAATCCAGCGCTTTAAAGGACTTGGCGAGATGCCCGCAAAAGAGTTGTGGGATACAACCATGGACCCAGATCATCGCGTTCTGATTCAAGTAACTCTCGATGATGCAGCAGCGGCAGATGATTTGTTCTCAGTATTAATGGGTGAAGATGTCGAACAACGTCGCGCATTTATTCAGCGCAACGCTAAAGACGTTAGATTCTTGGATATCTAATGGCTATCGACGATACAACTCCAGAGGAAGTAACGTACGACCGTATTGAAAAAGTCGATCTTCAAGTTGAAATGGCGCGAAGCTATCTCGACTATGCGATGTCAGTTATCGTCGGACGCGCGCTGCCCGATGTTCGCGATGGACTTAAACCAGTGCACCGTCGTGTTTTGTATGCGATGTATGACGCTGGTTATCGCCCAGATAAGGGTTACTACAAATCATCTCGTATCGTCGGTGATGTCATGGGTAATTACCACCCACACGGTGACACCGCGATCTATGACACCGTTGTTCGTTTAGCCCAGCCATGGTCACTTCGTTATCCATTGGTAGATGGAAATGGAAACTTTGGTTCACCCGGCAACGATCCAGCTGCTGCAATGCGTTATACAGAAGCGCGTTTAGCGCCTATCGCCATGGAGATGATGCGCGATATCGATGAAGATACCGTCAACTTCTCACCTAATTACGATGGCCGTTCGCAAGAGCCAGATGTATTGCCATCACGTTTTCCAAACTTACTTGTCAATGGTTCTGCAGGAATTGCAGTGGGTATGGCGACCAATATTCCGCCCCACAACCTTCGCGAAATTGGTGAAGCAGTTATCTACGCGCTCGAGCATCCAGAGATGGCTGCGCCAGATTTGCTCAACCACATGCTTACTATTGTGAAAGGTCCAGATTTCCCAACAAGGGCGTTGATTGTTGGCCGCGGTGGGATTGAAGATGCCTATCGCACAGGTCGCGGATCAATCACCATGCGCGCAGTTGTCAATGTAGAAGAGATCAATAAGCGCACATGTTTAGTTGTCACCGAACTTCCATACCAAGTAAACCCAGATAACTTAGCGTTGAAAATTGCCGAACTCGTTAAAGATGGAAAGATCAAGGGCATCGCAGATGTACGCGATGAAGGTAACGAACGTTTAGGCCAGCGCCTTGTCATTGTCTTGCAATCATCTGCAATTCCAAAGGTAATTCTCAATAACCTTTATAAGCAGACTCAACTGCAAGATACTTTCGGCGCCAATATGTTGGCACTTGTCGACGGGGTGCCACGCACGTTGCGTCTAGATGAATTTATTAAGTACTA
>Ga0114975_10002018_pt1 | contig 14049 bp, 13 predicted proteins | sample S_130626_EF_Meta_FD_87031 | JGI IMG/M metagenome (GOLD analysis project Ga0114975, IMG submission 87031) | Freshwater microbial communities from Lake Simoncouche, Canada to study carbon cycling - S_130626_EF_MetaG | ecosystem: Environmental > Aquatic > Freshwater > Lake | place: Lake...
CTTCGCATAAAATTAGATAGCTAACATGCCTAAAGCGTTTGTCTCGAGTAGTAAATGTATACACATGACTCATTGCAATAGTATTAGGCACTCCCGGAAATCCTAGTTCTTCACACAACTCACGTTTTAGACCTTCTAGATCACCTTCGTCATGCTCAAGTTTGCCGCCCCATATACCCCAACACATGCTGTGTGTTTCCTCTGGACTACGAAGTTGCATCATTGCCCTGCCGGTTTTTTTACTAACAATTAATGCGCCTACTGCTCTCATACTATTAGTTAGTTGACAATGCGCCACCAGCCTTGATCAAACGTACCTTCTACTGCCAAGACCCATTCAGTGCCAGTAAAGTATAATTTTTTCATTGTATTTGCATTGGTAGTGTATGCGCTGGCAGCCACAGCACTTGCATCAAAGCTGACAATCCAAGAGCTTCCATTGTATTCAATAATGTCGTTTTCATCTGCTTCAACAGCACCCCAGAAGCTACCGGGTATAGTTGAATTTGTCAACAAGTAACGTTGGCCAATTGATACAGTTGGAATATTTCCGTTACCAGGGTGACTACGACTTGGGTCTATAACTCCATTAATCATTGTAATAGTATTGTTAGGCAATGTCGAAGTATCTAATGTATAACTTAAAATGTTTGGATTGTTTTCCACAGCTGATATACGTAGAATAATTTCATTTGTATCAGTATCTTCGCCTGGCTTTAATCTAATTTCAGTTATGCCATTGTTAATGCCGCCAAATTTGTCAAAGTGCTCTTTCCAACTTAGATTGGCACCAGTAGTACTTTGTGGATCTTTTGCCGCATTAAGATTAGTCAACAGTTGAACATAGTCTTCGGTCACTTTAATGTGTCTATCTTCAAACGTGATCCAACGTCGACTTTGGAAATCACTGTTGATAATAATGTCATCAATAAGGCCAAGATTTGAGTTGGCGGCCCCAATATTGTTTAAGATACTGTGAATTAGAACTTGACGTCTTACCTTGGCAGGAGGAGTTAAGAATATAGGTAATGTAAAAATTAAACTTGCAACATCAATAATGTCGTCAGTGCCTTGTGGAATACTACGTGCAGTCCATGTAACGTTAATAAGCTCAACAACAGCCAAACTGGTCCAGTCATATGGATTCTGACTGCTTTGTAAGTTAACACTTGGATTGAACAACAATAAAATTTGTTCTAACAGTTGTAACTTCTGTTCAGTATTGCTGGTCCAAATGTCAACGTTGATTGTTAAATCATATGGAATGGGACTGTGCCTATCTAAGCTGTAGGTTTCTCCGACTTTGTCTTGATATGAGCCAGCAGTGGTATCATATGCTTTTTCGTACACTTGAACACTGTCTTGAAACGTTGGACTTATTCTGCGTTCAGCATTTGGCAGTAGTTCTGCAATATAACAGCTGATTGCTGGAACACTGTTTATTGTGTTTTCACTGTTCTTGCGTAAAATGTGCTGACTCATTCGAGTGGTGTCGCCATAGCGTACAGGTACCTGATGGTAATAGTCATTGCCGTTGGCATCCTTGCCCATTTGTACACTGAAGCCTCCAAACAAGCGCATGAACTGGAGTAACCAGCGTCTTATTTGTTGATCGTAAAAATATTGTTGTGCCATTAATTATCTGCCTTGGGTTTTGTAAACACCTTGCTTAAAGGTTGCCGCTGTTCTATTGTAGCCTTAGGCGTACTTAAATTATTTGTACTAGTTGTTTCTTTATTGTTAATAAAGCCACCAGCATTTACAGTTGCATTTGTCCAGCCTACTTGTTGCAAGTTATCCATGACACGATGCCATCTAGTGCCACGATATACGAATAGTCGTTCTGGTGTAAAGTCCATTCTGACAAACAAATCATTTTGACTTGGGCTATTGGGGAATGTTAGTCCAGATGCTACTCCTGATGTATCACCATGACTTGCCGCATACTCGGAAGTATTAACTATTGTATCAGGTAGTCCACTACCATCAAATCCCTTGATGGTTGGTACATAAGTTGATTGGTTAACATCTGTATTCTGATAACCTGCTCTAGGAGTTACGACGTCAGCTGAAGCTAGTACAGCATTAGAAATTTGAATTTCTTTATTGTAGGTGCTTAATGCATTTTTAAGACTGTCCTCATCTTCTGGGTCACCAAGTATGCTACGATACTCTTGTGCATCATTGATAGGTGCTACCTTGATACGCCACAAGTGCGGCCACCAAGTTGGTCCAAAACCTTCTGCGGCACGGCTGGCATCTTGTACAGCATAGAACTTATTAATACTTTTAGCAGTGGCATCCAGTAGCAAGTCATCATTCAAGTGTGGTAATTCAATGACATCACCTGCCATTAGCTTGCGACCAATACGTTCTACCATTTCATTTGTGTGGAATGTAATAAACAGTGTATCAGCATTTAGGAACAGGCCAAATTGACTCAAGTCAAAGTCTTGATCACTTACATTGTAAGTGCCACGTAGCTCGTACACACTGGTATCATACACACGATCTCTATTTTCCAGGAACAACAGGTCCTGAATGTCCATTTCATTGATTTCGCCTTTTGCGGCCAAGTTGGGTTTAGCTGGATCAGAACCATCCTCAACAGCCGCAGGACCAAGATACTTGTGGATCAAGATAGTGGTTCCACCAGCACCCACAGCTTCCCGGATGATCCGGTCCTGATAGTGGTAATCGTTAGTTTTAGCGTTCTTCCAAAGTGATATTTTTGGCATAATTCCCCTGGACCATCTTGGTCCTAATTCATTGTTGTATTTACCGCATAACCAAGACTTGACAGGCCCGCAAAGATAAGTTATAATAGACATACCGCTTAACACTTTTAGGAGTAAAAATGGCTACAGCAACCAAAAAAGCACCCGTTAAAACTACACGGGTTACCAAAAAACAAGTAACTGCACACAGGGCCAAAACTGCCCGAGACAATAGTCCACAATGGGACGGTGCCCAAGAATGGGACGAGACAAAATTTACTAGACATTTCCGTACAGCAATGTCTTACTATCGGTTGGAGTCGTCAACCAAGGACCTGCGCCTAAAAGTTGTAGAGTGGATGGAGCTCAATGGCTATGCCAAAGATGAAATTAACACGTTCCGCAAACTCAAAGACAGTCGTTTGAATAGTACAATGTGTGCCATCGCCGCTTGCTTGCTCCGCGGCATGCCAGAAGTACACGAAAGCTTTAACAGCGGCAAGGACACTGGCGCATGGCTACGTGGCGCCATTGCAGATTCTATTAAGTCGGGCACATACGATAGCGATGAGGTTGACGAAGCCGTTGACGACAAGCCTGAGGTTAAAAAAGAAACTATCCAAGACCGATTGGCTGAAAAGTTTAGTGAAGCAATGGGTGAAATTGAAGGTGCCATTGACGAGTATGTTACAAATGGCAAAGAGTTTTCTACTTTCAAGTTTTTATCTGCTCAAAACATTGCAGTACAATATTCAACTAAGATTGCAGACATTATCCAGCCTAAGATTGATGAGATGAATGAATTCTTAGAAGGTACTGATGCTCAATTGTTAGAAGGTTATAAACACCTAGGCAAGCGTGATGCCAAGAACATCATCAAGTTTTACGAGGCCATCATCAATGATGCCAGCGCATATAAAACCAGTAAAATTGCTACACGTGCCAAACCTAAACGCAAGCCTGTTCCACCAGAGCGTCAAGTTAAAGGTCTCAAGTTCCTTAAAGAATTTGCAGAACTTGGACTTAAGAGTATCAACCCAACCGAGATCCTGGGCATGAGCGAACTATGGACTTATAATACTAAGACACGTAAGCTGGGACGGTTTGTGGTAGCAATGCACGGTGACATGGTAGTTGGGCAGTTGGGTGTTAAAGGCAGTGCCATCATTGGATACGATGAGATCAAGAGTACCTGCAAAACACTACGTAAACCAGCAGAGAAGCTGACAGAGTTTAAGACACTAGGTAAGCCAGCCCTGCGTAAGTTTATGGATACTATTAAGAGCGTAGAAGTTAAGCTAAAAGGACGCATTAGTCCAGATACCATACTTTTACGTGCTATCAAGTAAGTTTTAATCAAGTGTCTCCGGTAAATAACACTGGAGACACTTATGGCAGACAACAACACAACCAACCGCTCAAAAACAAAAAAGTATATTGAACTTAACCTCGGTGGGGGAATGATCGATGTTGAGCTAGATAATGAGCATTATGATATGGCCATTGATAAAGCCGTGGCAAAGTATCGTCAACGTAGCAGTCGTGCTGTTGAAGAAAGCTTTATGATTCTAACTCTTTCCCCTGGCGAAAGTGATTACACGCTACCAGATGAAGTCATAGAAGTACGATGCATCTATCGTCAAAGCGCAGGTGGTGTGAGTTCAACTGCAACAAATTTTGAACCCTTTGAAGCTGGTTACTTAAACATGTACATGCTAAATGCCGCACGTGGATCCGGATTAGCCACATTTGAATTGTACATGGGACAACGTGAGTTGATGGGTAAAATGTTTGGAGCCTATGTGATCTACACCTGGAGTAACACAAGCAAACGCCTGAGTATGCATCGTTATGTCAAGAGCGACGAAAGTGTAATCATACACACTTACAATTATCGTCCAGACGAATCGCTATTAGCAGACACAAGTTCTGCTCCTTGGATCAAAGACTATGCCTTGGCCGTGGCAAAAATGGCACTAGGACAAGCTCGTAGCAAGTTTGCACAGCTGGCCGGACCTCAAGGCGGAGTATCACTCAACGGCGCTGACTTAATCCAACAGGCCCAAGCTGAGATGGAAAAGCTAGAAGAAGATTTGAAAACATTTGCTGATGGAGGCACACCACTTGGTTTCATCTTTGGCTAAATGGTAACTTGACATTCTTCCGTACTCATGTTAATATAGTAGCATGACTAAACAAATTATTGGCATCTGTGGTTTTATTGGTTCTGGCAAAGACACTGCCGCAGACTATTTGGTTAACTTCCATGAGTTTCGCAGAGACTCATTTGCCGCAACCCTCAAAGATGCAGTAGCCGCAGTATTTGGTTGGAATCGAGAACTACTTGAAGGCCGCACCAAACAAGCCCGCGAATGGCGAGAACAAGTAGATCCATGGTGGGCAGAGCGACTTGATATGCCAAATCTTACACCACGTTGGGTGCTACAATGGTGGGGCACAGAAGTTTGCCGCAAAGCATTTCATAACGATATCTGGATTGCAAGTTTAGAGTCTCGCTTGCGTAATTCAAATGATAACATTGTTATTAGTGATTGTCGTTTCCCAAATGAAATTAAAGCCATCAAAGCCGCTGGAGGCAAAGTAATTTGGGTACAGCGTGGGGAGTTACCAAGTTGGCATATTATGGCTGCAAAAGCAAATCGTGGTGATGTAGTAGCCGCAGAAAAGCTTAAAAGCCTGGGCGTACATGCCAGTGAAACAGCTTGGGTAGGTACAGACTTTGATGCTGTCATTGACAACAACAATACAGTTGATGCACTGTATGTGCAGATTGCCAAGATTGTCCGACAGAGTTAAAAAACACTTATTCCGCTAAATAGGTCCACTTTAAGGTCAATAGGCTAAATATCTCTGTAAAGGGCAAGAATCCCTTAGATTACGGAGATATTATATGGCTCAGCTAGTTTCCCCAGGCGTAAGCGTTTCGATCATTGACGAAAGTGCATACGCATCTGCAGGCAACGGTACTGTACCGGTTATTGTTTTAGCAACACGCAGTGACAAAAAGTCACCAGATGGCGCAACAGCAAAATACACAACAGCACCTTATGCAAAAAAACCACTAATTATTACTAGCCAACGTGAGTTGGTTCAGTTATACGGTGAACCAAAGTTCACTATTGTTGACGGTACACCAGTACACGGTCATGAATTAAACGAATACGGCTTATTGGCCGCTTATTACTATCTAGGTATTGCGAATCGTGCTATTTTAGTACGTGCAGATCTTAAGATGGAAGAGTTGGAGCCTTTGCCTACAATGCCAGTTGGTCCTCCTACTAATAATCAATACTGGTTAGACACTGATGATAGCACATGGGGCTTGTTTGAAGGCAACGGTACTACATGGGTAGCAAAAAGTGTTCTAGTCAGTGATGGAACTCCAGGTGCTGGCGAAGGCGCCAATGGCGACTATGCATTAGACACCACCAGCACAACTAAGAGGTTCTACAAAAAAGTAGCAGGCGCATGGGTTGTAGTTACTTCGGCAGCTCTTCCAGGCGATGTAACAGTTGCTCCTCACTACCAAGTCCCAACTCCAACGCTAGGAAATGTATGGTTAAAAACTACAAGTCCTAACGCAGGCTTCAACTTAAAGCTAAAGAAATATACAGCATCAAGTCAAAGTTGGACAGTACAAGCAATTGGTCCTGCCAACGTTGATATGCTTGTTGGCTATGAAAATAACGCAACAGCGACAACAGCATTTGGTAGTAAATTAGCAGTTAATAAAATTTACGTTCAGTTTCCTGAACCAACATCAGCGCAATTTGAAATCAAACGTTATGATGGCGCGGCATGGGCAAGTATCACTCCTTCTGCTTCAGCTACATCACCAGTTGGCGCAACACCAGACGGCAAGTTATGGTATGATGCCGGTGACACAGTTGATATCTATGTTAAAGACACAGTAAGTGGCACACCAACTTGGCTTCCAGCCAATCAAGTTGATGTTAATACTGAAGAACCAACATCACCAAGCAACGGTGATGTTTGGGTTGACACAAATGATATGGCCAACTACCCAGTGATTAAAGTTTATGATGGTAGCGATTGGGTACAAAAAGATAATGCAGACCAAACAACTCCAGATGGCGCATTGTTTGTTGACTTAACAGCAACAGCAGGTGACTCAAGTGGTGTGGCTGGTGGCGCAGATCCAATGGACGACCAAGCTCCTAATCCAGCTTACTATCCAGATGGCATGATTTTATGGAATAGTGCTATTAGTTCTGGCAACGTTAAGAAATATAATGCAACAGCAGGACACTGGCAAACAGAGTCTGGTAACATAGACAGTGGCCCTAAAGCAGGTGCTCCTTACATGTTTGACAAAGCTCAACGCCGTGTAGTTGTCAAGCGTTTGCAAGCGGCATTAGCAAGCAATGATGAGTTACGTGCAGAAACATTGAACTTCAACATTATTTCTACTCCAAGTTACGTTGAATGTATTGATGAAATGGTTACATTGAATTTAGACCGCAAAGAAACAGCGTTTGTTATTGCTGATACTCCAATGAAGTTATCTAGCAAAATTACTGATGTTGTAAATTGGTCATTGGGCACAAGTGCTGGTACTAACGGAGCCGATGGCTTAGTTACACGCAGTGGTGGAGCCGCAATTTACTATCCAAGTGGTTTATCAACAGACTTAGATGGTAATGATGTTGCAGTTCCAGCAAGTCACTCAGTTCTACGTGGTATTGCTTATAACGACCAAGTTAGCTATCCATGGTTTGCTCCAGCTGGTTTAACACGTGGTGCTTTGAGTGGTATCAGTAACCTAGGTGTTGTTAATGCTGAGAACGAATTTGTTCCATTGGCATTGAATCAAGGTCAACGTGATGCATTGTATGAAAAGAAAATCAATCCATTGGTTAACTTCCCAGGACAAGGTTTGTACATTTGGGGTCAGAAGACATTGTACCCATATGATTCAGCACTTGACCGTGTTAACGTTGGACGTTTGTTAGCATATTTGCGTGAGCGTTTTGATATTATTGCTCGTCCGTTCATCTTTGAACCAAATGACAAGCGTACTAGAGATCGTGTTATTGCAGTATTCAATGGCTTCTTGCAAGACTTGTTTACTAAACGTGCGGTATACGACTTCTTGGTTGTATGTGATGATACAAATAACACACCAACTAGAATTGATAGAAACGAGTTGTATATTGATATAGCAATTGAGCCAGTTAAGGCTGCTGAATTCATCTATATCCCTGTACGAGTTGTAAACACTGGCGCGATTGCCGGCGGTACTAAATAACACTAAGGAGAACTGAAAAATGGCAGTCAATTTAGATAAATTTAACGTACCAGGTGGCGAACAGGGCGTTCTAGTTCAACCAAAGCTAGCATATCGTTTCCGTGTTACTTTTAATACGTTTGGCAACGGCGAAAACTTGCAATTAACAAGTCAAGTTATCAGCGCAAGCCGTCCAAGCTTGACACACGACGACATTGTTGTTGATGTGTATAACTCACGTATCAACTTAGCTGGTAAGCACACTTGGGACCCAATCACAGTAACAGTACGTGATGACGTTACAGGTAAGGTTGCAAAAACTATTGCGGCACAAATGCAAAAGCAAGTCGATCATGCTAATCAAGCTTCTACCAAATCTGGTAGCGGCTACAAGTTTGATATGTGGATTGAAAACTTGGATGGTAATAGCGATGGCCCAGTTGTCTTAGATGCTTGGCACTTGGGTGGTTGCTATGTTCAAAACGTAAACTACGGCGAGAACAACTATGCAACAAGTGATCCTTTACAGATTACTATTGCCATCAAGTATGACAACGCAAATCATCATGATGTTGGTGGATCTGATTCACCTGGCGCCCCAATGATGGAAGGCGGATTAGGCGAAGCTACTGATCCAGCTTCTAAAAACGGCGGTTAAACAACGCTTTAACTTAAAGTGATAAGTAAAGGTAAGCAGAAATGCTTGCCCTACAAGGAGAAAGATAAAGGGCGAGAAATCGCCCTTTATCCATTTAATACATGGCATTTACAAACTTAGCAAAGCATAAGATTTTAAACGGACAGGACTCGCATGGCGCAGGCCCTGATACTAGTCCAATGGGTGATGGGTATGTTTTCTTAAAATATGCATGGTCATTAAAAATTAGCGATAAAGATTTAGACAGTGCTCCACCACTGGTTGCTAAAACATGTGAATTACCACGTTGGTCAGTGGAAACACAAATAGTTAACGTATACAACCATAAAACAATTGTACAAACTAAGCTTAACTATGAACCAATCACAATGACTTTCTATGATCAGGTTAATGGTACAGCAGAGCGTTTGATGTGGGATTATGTTAAAGGTCAATTTGATGACACTGATGGTAGCAAAAAGCCAGACTTTGCTCCATTGACAATTGAAATTACAATGAAAGATTTGTCAGGCGAAGGCGCCGGTGATAAAGTTTATACATTAACTGATGCATTTATCACAGATGCTCAGCACGACACACTAGATTATGCCACCAGTGATGTTATACTTTGGACTATTACTGTTCGTTACGAAAATTTAAAAATCTCTGGCGTTAAAGATCTTGAATTTGATGGACCAACTCCTGTTGTACGTACTGGCATTGCCGCATTACCCAAGCCACCAGCTAAACCAAAACCAATTACTAAACCACCCAAGGCAGATGCGCTAAAAGAAATTGAACGTGGCGGTCGCAGTTCAGAGTTTGCTAAGACTGATCCAAGACGTATAGATTTAAGTAACTGGGAAAAAGCTGGAGGCACAGTGACAGGTGGTGGTGCGGCAACCGGTAATCCAAACTTGACAAAGCAGGCAGCAAAGGCTCGAGCAAGCGCACAAAAATCACAAAGTACAAAGGCTTGGCCAAGTGGAACATCAGAAGTCACATATGATGCAATGGGAAATGTAACTGGTCAGTCTTTTACACCAACAAGTAAAGCAACTACTACCTCTGTTGCATCACCATCGTCTACTGCAACATATTCGCCTAGTACAGGTACCACCTCCCCTGCTTCTTCAAATAAACAACGAGAAATGACGCCAAAGCAGAAAGACTTTGTTGCTCAACAAGAAGCTGAGATAAAAAATTCAGGCTACAATGAAGCATATAAAAAATCATACATTGAGAATCTTAAAAAGTATCCACCAAGAACAGATTCCCCGCAGTCTCAACTCTCGGCACAGCAAGTGGCACAAACACTGGCCTTACGAGACTCACCAAGATACCCAAGTCAAACTCGTACAGTTGATAACGGTGTTATAACAGATAGATCTAATCTGACTGGTAAAGAACCTGGTCCACCACCAACAAGAGAAGGCACAACAGTTGTAAATCAAAAATCAAATGATAGCAAAGGTGAAAAGATTATGAGTACTCAGGCACAACGAGAAGCCGCAACAAAAAAAGCCAAAGACAAGGGTGACTTTTAATCATGGCATATAAAGTAATACCACAAGTGGACTTTGACAAGGCAGTGCAAAAAATATTAGCATTGGATATTGGAAGAACTACAGCAGAAAATCTTGTTATTTCATTTTGGAAAATAACACAAGACTTCAATCTTGATTTTAGGCAGTTTCTTGACAAAGCAACTGAGTCTGGAAAATTAGATGTCAGCCAAGAAGTGTTAGATTACATAAACAAAACATTGCCTAACACCATTCGTTATCGAAGAGAAGTAATTCAAAATATTTCACCTGTAGCACGTCGTGAACTTTAATGGCAAACAATTACTCTCAAGGGTATTACACAGTATTGAACCCTGAAAAATATGTAGGCAGCGGCACACCCAAGTATCGTAGTGGATGGGAGTTGACGTTTATGCGCTTCTGCGATAATCACCCAAGTGTAGTAAGCTGGGCAAGTGAAAATGTACGTATTCCTTATAAAAATCCTTTTACAGGCAAAGACACTTTCTATGTTCCAGACTTCTTTGTTGTGTATCAAAATGCCAGCGGCCGCAAGGCTGAACTAGTAGAAATTAAACCCAAGGCACAAGCAGTCATGGAACTTGCACGTAGCCAGCAAGAAAAGGCCGCCGTAGCACTTAATATGGTAAAATGGCATGCCGCTAGAATTTGGTGCAAGCGCATGGGTGCTACATTTAGAGTCTTGACTGAAGAAGACATCTTTAATAACGCCAATCCGACTAGGAAACGTCGCAAGTAATCATAAGTAGTGTATGACCAAAAAATTAGAAGAAGTGTTTGGATTTCCCCCGATTGAGGAAAACTTCACTGAACTAGACACACAAGAAACCCAAGTTCCTACTGAAATTCAAGAAGAGCTTGATTTTGCCCATGCCACAATTGACATGGCAAATCGTGTTGACATAGCGTTACCAACCGTGACAGATATGCAACAGGCTGAACGTGAACTTGATAAACTTGCAAATACAGCGCAAGAACAAAGCGAACGTTTGATGGACTTGGGATTCAATGTTGACGATAGAAATGCTGGTAAAATATTTGAAGTGGCGGCACAGTTATTAAAAACAGCAGTTGATGCAAAAACTGCTAAAATTGACAAAAAGCTTAAGATGGTTGAACTGCAATTGCGTAAAGCAAGGATGGACAACGAAAAAGGATCAAAAGATGCAAATGTGTTAGACGCATCCGACATGGGCTTGACTGGAAACCGCAATGATATTGTACAAGCTATCCTAAACCGTGTGGGTCAGAATAAATAAGTCATGAGAGGATTTACACATGCCCACATTATTAGAGTATATTAACCAGCTTCAACAGGAACATAGATATCGCATCAAAATGGCTTTCCAGCCCAGCGATCGCCAGTTAGAAGTATTAGAACGCCACATGAAGAAGTATGATGCTTTGGAAGTTGGCCGACCAGAAAAGCTAATGCTACAAGCACAGCCAATGGATTTCCCACAATTGGGTGGACATGAAATTGTCATTGTTGATGTAGTAACACGCTTGCCAATCAGCCCGCCATCATTGAATGCAGAATTACGTGCATTACTATTTGTTAAAGATGGCATGATTAAAGTATTTGGCCGAGACGAACCAGTTGAACAACAAATTGAAGATGACTCAGAACCAAATCACGAGGCCAAGCTAGGCACAGATTATTCCGAAGCCGAAGCAAACGCAGTTGCCGCAGATGATGCCGCAGGTGACAAGTACAATCAAGCATTGTTAAAAGATCTTGATAAAGCCAACAAAGAACGCAAAGATAGCATTGCTCAAGGTGTTGGTAAGATTACTACAGGCCCAGAATACGAAGGACCAAAAGATGGCCAGAAGAGCCCTTTGAGTTCTATTAAGAACACATTGCCAACAGCAAAGAGTGTACGACGATGAAAACAAATAAAAAATTAAACGAAGGCATTCGCGTAGCCAAAGAAGGCATTGAAGAATGTTGGGATGACATGGGAGGTCAACAAATGACTACAGGTGAAAATGGCGAACAAATGTCAGTGACAATTTCTATGCCAGGAAAAAATATTAGTGTTACGACAGATAGTGCAGAAGAAATTGGAAACATTCTTCGATTAGCAGGTATCAACATTGGCGGCGGAGCAGTAGCTGGTGACGTTGATGGCGATGGTGATCATGACTTAGGTGACCATGCCGCAGAATTATCTTTACCAGGTGCTGGTGGTGAAGAGCCAGTGATTTATGTTGGCGCTGGTGAAGGCGGTGGCGGCGAACAACAATATGGTGATCAACCTAGTGATTCTCCTTTAACAACAAATGCTGGTAACACAGATGGTGAAGAAACGTCAAGTGATGACGCTGAAGAGGAAGAAAAAGAAGAAACTGAAGAAGCTACTCAGACTCCAAAGTCATGGACAGACATGAGCGGTAAAGAACAGCCTGGTACAGCAGTCAAAGGTGACCGTTATGGTAACCAAGACGACGATGAAGAAAAAGAAAAACCAACTTCAATGTACAAGAAAAATGCAATCATTGACAAGGAAGTTGATGAGTCATTTGAAGAACTTGACGAAGAGTCAGCTCGTATTTTAGCCTTAGCTGGTATTACCAACGAAGCACAAAGTGCCGCACAAAAAGCCGCATTTGCAAAAATGATTGCCAAGAAAAATGGTGATAAGCCAGCTGATGACAAAGCTGACAAAAAAGACGACAACAAGAAGCCAGATGAAGATGGTGATGGTATTCCTGATTGGGCTGACAAAGACAAAGAAGTAAAAGAAGAAGCACCAGCTGGTAATTCTATATACGGACAAAGTGTATACGAAACTGGTAGTGATTCAGCTCGAATCCTTGCGCTAGCTGGCATTGAAGAAAGCAAGTTGATGAACAGCCCTTCAAATACCAGCATGCCTGAGCCAAAGATATTTGATGGCTTACCAAGTAAAATTGGTGGCGGCGCAGGACACAAAGACTACGGACAGAATCGTGCAAACAACCAAGGTGAAAACCCAATGGGTATGCACACTCCAGACGTTGACAATAGTGTTGATGAGTCTTTTGCGGCAGCTATGGGTGAATACCGTAAGTTTGTTGCAGAAAACATTGCACGTAAAAAGTAATAGGAGGCCCATGTGGCTGCTGAAAATACTTTTGTAAAATCACCTTTCAAAGTAGAAAAGTTCACGGACGACCAAGTCCGTGAACTTGCCTTGTGTGCAGTTGATCCTGTGTACTTCATTGATACATATTGCTGGGTACAACATCCAACCAAAGGTAAAGTTAGATTTAAGCTGTTTGATTACCAGCGCGAACTAATCACATGCTATCACGAAAATCGTTATAGTGTTAACATGCTGGGACGACAAATGGGCAAGACTGCTTGCGCCGCGGCATATCTAGTTTGGCGAGCCATGTTCATGGCAGATCAAACTATTCTCATTGCCGCACACAAGTTTGCTGGTGCACAAGAGATTATGCAACGTGTTCGTTACACATATGAAACACTGCCTGAATTCTTAAAAGCAGGTGCTACTAGTTATAATAAAGGTAGCATTGACTTTGACAATGGTAGTCGTATTATTTCAACTACCACAACAGAAACAACAGCTCGTGGTATGTCGCTATCACTAATTTACTTAGACGAGTTTGCTTTTGTTAAGCCGCGCATTGCCAGCGAGTTTTGGACTTCTATCTCACCTACACTATCAACTGGTGGTAAGTGTATTATTACTAGTACACCTAACCAAGACGATGACCAGTTTGCTCGCATCTGGAAAGATGCTACAAAAAATGTAGACGAGTACGGAAACCCCACAGCACTTGGCCGCAATGGCTTTGCCAGCATCAAGTTTATTTGGAGTTCACATCCAGATCGTGATGATATATGGGCCAACACAGAACGTATTAAAA
>Ga0114975_10002019_pt1 | contig 14048 bp, 8 predicted proteins | sample S_130626_EF_Meta_FD_87031 | JGI IMG/M metagenome (GOLD analysis project Ga0114975, IMG submission 87031) | Freshwater microbial communities from Lake Simoncouche, Canada to study carbon cycling - S_130626_EF_MetaG | ecosystem: Environmental > Aquatic > Freshwater > Lake | place: Lake...
AACAGCTACACCTAGCGCTTGTGCTTTTTCTAATTTACTACCCGCCTCTGCACCTGACACAACAGCGTGGGTTTTTTTACTAACACTGCCTGATACTTTAGCGCCTAACATTTCTAATTTGGCTTGTGCTTCATCACGACCCATAGTTTGCAATGTTCCGGTGAGGACAAAGGTTTGCCCTGTCAGCGGCAAACTCGCGCCAGCACTTGCAACCCCCTCTTTCCAATGCACGCCACAAGCCTTGAGTTGCTCAACTACTTCCCGGTTGTGTCCTTGATCAAAAAAGGTACGGATACTTTGTGCAACTGTCGGTCCCACATCGCTGACTTGTAACAGCTGGTCCAAAGTGGCATCCATGATGGCGTCCAAAGTTCCAAAATGGCGTGCCAATTCTTTGGCGGTTGCTTCCCCCACATGGCGAATACCAAGTCCAAACAAAAACTTAGGTAAGGTTGTATTTTTAGATTTTTCAATTCCAGCTAATACATTGGCGGCAGATTTTTCAGCCATACGGTCCAATTGGCTTAAAGCGGATAGACCCAGTTTGTATACATCGGGCAAGGTGTTGACGATGCCTGCGTCGACCAACTGCTCAACAAGTTTGTCGCCTAAGTCTTCAATTTCAACCGCGCGTCTGTGCGCGAAATGCAAAATCGCCTGCTTGCGCTGCGCTATGCAAAACAAACCGCCAGTGCATCGGTAGTCTGCTTCACCCTCTTCGCGTACCGCAAGGCTGTTGCAAACAGGGCAGTGGCTTGGCATTGTGAAGAGTTGTGCATCCTGCAATCGTTTTTCTAGGACAACAGATACGACTTCAGGAATCACATCCCCTGCTCTTCGCACGATAACTGTGTCGCCAATGCGTACATCCTTGCGACGCGCTTCATCTTCATTGTGAAGGGTTGCATTGGTCACAGTCACGCCGCCTACAAAAACAGGGGCTAATTTGGCAACTGGTGTGAGCTTTCCGGTACGCCCTACTTGCACTTCAATGGCTTGGACAGTGGTGAGTTCTTCTTGCGCAGGGTATTTATGCGCCACGGCCCATCGGGGTTCGCGGGTGACAAATCCAAGACGCTGCTGCGTGTCTAGGTTGTTGACTTTGTAGACCACACCATCTATGTCAAATGGCAATGCATCGCGTTCTTGGGCAATTTTTTGATGAAATTGCACCAAACCTGTGGCACCTTTTACGCACTGCGTTTGTCTGGCAACAGGGAACCCCCATTTTTCAAGTTGCAGCAAGAAATCGAAGTGGGTAGAAAAAACTACGCCCCCTTCGTTTTGTGCAATGATGTCACCCACTCCGTAGGCAAAAAAACTCAAAGGCCGTTGCGCAGCGATCGTTGAATCGAGTTGTCGAACAGCGCCAGCTGCAGCATTGCGTGGATTTACAAAAGTTTTTTCATTTTTCTCACCGGCTGCGATGCGTAGGCGTTGCCGCTCATTTAGTGCTTCAAAGTCAGCGCGCGACATGTAAACCTCTCCGCGTACCTCTAGGAGTTTTGGAGCATCCGCCGGAAGGCGCAGAGGAATTTGACCTATGGTCCGAATATTTTGGGTAACGTCTTCACCCCATTCACCATCACCACGGGTAGCTGCTTGCACCAAAACATGGTCTTCGTATCGCAAACTCATAGCCAAACCATCGAACTTCAACTCTGCCACGTATTCCACCAAGTCATCGGATTCATTCAAACCCAGCTCTTTGCGAATACGCGCGTCAAAATGCTCTGCGCCACTAGCTGTAGTGTCCGTTTCAGTGCGAATGCTGAGCATTGGCAATGCATGGCGCACCGTTGTAAAAGCATCTAGAGGCTTGCCACCCACACGTTGTGTTGGTGAGTCAGCAGTGAGTAATTGGGGATGCGTTGCTTCTAAAAGTTGTAACTCACGAAATAAGCGATCGTATTCAGCGTCTGGCACTGAAGGCGCATCCAATACATAGTATTGGTGGCCATAGGTATTGAGAAGTTCTCGCAACGCCTGCGCACGCGTTGCAGGTGTCTGCGGGTCCATTAACTAAACAAGCGTCTTGCTTGGACAGATCCTGCAGACAAATCGCGGGCGTCCAAGGTGTCGTAGAGCGCAAGCAAATCTCTTGAAATGGAAGCAATGGCAGCTTGGGATAACGCTTGTCCATTGTCATCCGTGACCGCGCCATCCATCACCCGCGCCAATTCATCGGCCGTGTGCACCATGCGTGCAAAAGGCTCTTCTTGGCGATTGACTTGCGGCACGTCAAGTGAGAGAGTGAGTTCCCAAATGGCAGATTGCGCAGGGTCTTCTGACATGGCTGCCTGCGCGTCGAATGTCAATCCCAAAATTGGAGGAAGGCCAACCACAGGCGCTGGAACCACCATACGTCCAGGAATAACACCGGCTACAAAACCAAGACGTGCCGCATTTTGTTGCACATATCCAGGACTCCAAGCGGTTTTGACAGCTTTGATTGTGAAACTCAATTGCGCGTCGTGGGCACTGGCAAAACTGTCGAGCTCGCGGGCACGCGCTACTTCGTCGAGCATGTCTGGAAATTCCGGGGCGCCGTTGATAGCGTCTGAAAAATGCTGGATCTTTAAAACAAATTCCGAAAATTCAATCTCGTTCAATGCACCCAAGCGGTTGGCGAGTTGCACGCCGGCTTGAAAGGCGCTGTATCTCTGGCCGTTGCGAGGTTGCTCCCACAAGCCTGTCTCTGTATGCAGGCCTTCCAAAATAAATAATTTATTGCCGACACGCCGTGTCGTAGGCATAGCAGCCAGCGTTGCCTCGCCTGAGATTGGGTGTTCAATTTCTACGGCAGCGATGACATCAATCAAAGCGTCCAAGCTAGGACGTTTTTCAACTGGAATTAAGTCGGGTGCAGCCATGTCGCGAGCAGATTCAATCGCTTGTGTACGTTTTTCTTCTGCAACGCGCGCAGCGGCTTTGGCTTTATCTGCAGCAATGCGTTCTAAATCAGCTGCATTAGGTTCACGTTGCGCATGCTTGGTGGCCTCTTGCATCATCGCCAGCGCCATGTCGTTTACTGGATCGTGTGACAGAGACGTTTGTTGTTGATGGACAGACGGCGAGTCTGCGTTAGATATTGGATAACTTGGCGTGGATTCAAACGTAGGCTCTTGCGGACCGTCAAAACTGGCGGTGGTCGAATCTGGCGGATCTATCAATTCATCTTGGGCAATGGGATCCGCTTGACGCGGCTTGTTTTTACGGGATGTCCACGTGCTGTGCGCAACGACTGCCGCCAGCACAACACCGCCTGCAATCGCCAGACCAATTTGAAGATTACTCATGGCTTCAATTCAATCAAGCGGTATCGACCATTGAAATGGCGGATTCCATATCAACCGCCACGATGCGAGAAACGCCTTGCTCTTGCATGGTCACTCCAATCAATTGCTCGGCCATTTGCATGGTGATCTTGTTGTGTGAAATAAACAAGAACTGGGTCCCTTTGGACATGGTCGCCACCAATTTTGCAAAGCGTTCGGTGTTTGAATCGTCCAAGGGGGCGTCGACTTCGTCGAGCAAACAAAATGGCGCGGGGTTGAGTTGGAAGATGGCAAAAACCAAGGCAATCGCGGTAAGCGCTTTTTCGCCACCTGAAAGCAAGTTGATGCTCTGGTTTTTCTTCCCTGGAGGCTGGGCCATCACTTGTACACCCGAATCCAAAATCTCTTCACCAGTCATCACCAAGCGGGCGTTGCCGCCGCCAAACAATTCGGGGAACATTTTTCCGAAATGCAAATTCACGCTGTTGAAGGTTTCGTCCAATAACGCACGGGTTTCCGCATCGATCTTGCGAATGGCGTCTTCTAAGGTAGTCATCGCTTCGTTCAAGTCCGCGGACTGGGCATCTAGGAAGGTCTTGCGTTCGGTGGCGGCAGTGAGTTCATCCAAGGCCGCCATGTTGACGGGGCCTAGCGCATTGATTTCGCGTTGCAGACGGTCAATTTCAGACTGAAGGCCAGTCAAACGCACATTGTTTTCAGTAATAGACAGTGCGATGGCGTCTAGATCAGCTGCGTTATCTAATAAAAGCTGGTGGTATTGCTCGAAACCTAAACGGGCGGCCTGCTCTTTGAGTTGCAAGTCGGTGATGCGTTGACGCATAGGGTCGAGTTCACGTTCTAAACGCAAGCGGTGTTCATCGCTTGCGCGCAACTTGGCCGTGAGGTCGTCGTATTCGCTACGTTTAGCGCCTAGCGCTGTTTCGCGTTCAAGTTTTACATTCAGCGCGGCTTGTAAGCCAGATTGCGCTGTGGCGTCTGATAAACGGGCAAGATCTTCTTGCACCAACACCTCTTCTTGCGCAATTGATGCAGACTGCTGCTGTGCTGTTTCAATGATGCGATTAAGTTCGGCTTCGCGTGTCGATAAGCTTCTCTTAGCAAAGTCAGCCTCTTGGGCTTGGCGCTCTAGTTCGCGTTGACGCTCTCGTGTAGCGTTGAAACTCTGCTGCGCTTGTATGACCGTTTCATCCAATTGGGCATGGCGCTCTTGCGCGTCTGCCAATTGCATGTCGAGCGCTTCAAAGTCCTCTTGGGCTTGGGCTCTGCGGTTATTGAGTTCTAACAACTGCGCGTCGACCTCGCCTAAATCTTGGCCAATTTGATCGACACGGGCGCGCGTTTGTTCAGCAATTTGTGTCAAACGAAGTAGTTCAACCTCTAATTCATGCACACGTGCTTGGGCAGCGGTGGATTCGGTCCGCACACTGACCAAGCTCAGTGAGGCCTCGCGATAGGCATAGTCGCTTCTCGATAAGGTCTGACGTGCCTCTTCGCTGATGAGGGCTTGCGCTTTAAGACTCTTGTCTAAGTTTTCAATTTCTTGGGAACGGGCTAATAGGCCAGCTTGCTCATTGTCTTGGGCATAAAAACTCACGCTATGGGCGGTTACGGCGTGGCCTTGGGGAACATAAATAATTTGCCCTGGTTTCAGCTGTTGGCGCTTGGCCAAGGCTTGCGCCAAATCGGGTGCGACAAAGCAACCTTGCAGCCACTCACCCATCAATGCTTTGTGGCCCGCGTCATTCAAGCGCAACAGATCGGAGAGACGCTGTAATTCGCCAGCGCCATTCTCAAGGGCTGCGTTTGCAGGAGCGAAAAAAGTGAGCTTGGTAGGTGGCGCATCTGCTGCAAAGCCGCTAACCATTTCTAACTTGCTGATTTCAAACGCTGAAAGCCGTTCACGAAGCGCGGCCTCAAGTGCGTTTTCCCAGCCGGCCTGAATATGAATACGCTGCCACAAGGCCTGTAGTCCGTCCAATCCATGGGAAGCCAACCAAGGTTTTAGCTTGTCGTTTGTTTGGACTTTGGCCTGAAGGGCTTGCAAGGCTTGTAAACGGGCCGATAAATCGGCGTGCTTGGCTTGTTCGGCATTGACGTTGTCTTGCGCTTGTTTGCGCGCCTCATCTAGCTCTGGGACTTGAGCCTGCAAAGCTTCTAGTTGCGCCGTCTTTTGCTCGGCTGTGGCTTGCGCATCATTGCGCTGAGCTTTGAGCTGCTCGATCTTTTGAGGGTCGGGTGCATTCAAAGATTGCTGATCGCTGTTAAGACGCTCTTTGCGTGTCTCTAATTGTTTGCTTTGCTCTTCAATATTGCGTTGGTCTGCCGCAAGCACTTGAATACGCTGCTGAACCTGTGACACCGCATTACGTTGCTCGTTCGCACGCATTTGCGCGGCTTCCAAGGCGGTTTCTTGTTCTGGAAGGCTGACCTGTACTTGTTCGATTTGCTCGGACAAGGCCGCAGCTTGTATTTCAGCCTCGCCCAGTTTGTCGGACAGTTGCGAGATTTCTAGCGTAGCCTGCTCGCTTTGTTGCGTCCATTGCAGGATTTGCTCTTTCATCTGCGCAAGCCGTGCCTGTGCGCGTTGGCGGCCTTCTACGACAAAACGGATTTCTGCCTCGAGTCTGCCAACTTCAGCGCTGGCTTCGTACAAAGCGCCCTGAGACTGGTTGACCTGATCACCAGCAGCGTAATGCGCTTGACGGATGGTTTCTAGATCTGCCTCGATATGGCGCAAATCGGCGATACGAGATTCCAATTCAGTGACAGATTTGTCGACTTGGTTCTTGATATTGGTTTGATCAACCTCAGCATCGGCGCGTTTCAAAAACCAAAGCTGCTGCTGTTTAAGCGTGACATCGGATTGCAAGGTATTGAAACGCTGGGCAACTTCCGCCTGTTTTTCGAGCTTTTCAAGATTAGCGGTGAGTTCGCGCAAGATATCTTCAACACGCGTCAAGTTCTCACGGGTGTCGCTCAGGCGGTTTTCTGTTTCGCGGCGACGTTCTTTGTATTTAGAGACGCCAGCGGCTTCTTCCAAAAACAAACGGAGTTCTTCAGGCTTGGATTCGATGATTCGGCTGATAGTGCCTTGTCCAATGATGGCGTAGGCTCTGGGACCTAGGCCCGTGCCCAAAAACACGTCTTGCACATCGCGTCGACGAACGGGCTGATTGTTGATGTAGTAGCTACTAGTTCCATCTCGGGTCAACACACGTTTGACTGCAATTTCAGTGAACTGGCTCCATTGGCCACCCGCACGGTAATCGGAGTTATCGAAAACAAGCTCTACGCTGGAACGGCTAGCAGCTTTACGGCTGGTTGTCCCATTAAAAATAACGTCTTGCATGGAGTCACCACGCAACTCGCTGGCACGACTCTCACCCAAAACCCAACGCACGGCGTCCATGATGTTCGACTTGCCACAACCATTGGGGCCCACCACGCCAACCAATTGACCAGGCAAAAGAAAATTCGTGGGTTCTGCAAATGACTTAAACCCCGACAATTTGATTGAATTCAGACGCACCTAGAAACCTCTTTGAACTGGGTATGCATCATAAAGCGTTCAGACGGGTGCGAACCTGTGATAGCAACAGCTCTAAATTGGGTACCAAGGTAGTAAATTGGGACTTTGTCAACTCAAAAGGCTGATTCCTAGATTTGGCATATAGATCTATAACTGAAGCACCCAAGGAATCATCGGTGAACATAGGCACAAATCCTTTGATTGCATGAAGCGCAAGCTCTGCATTTTGCGTATTTCCGTGGGAAAAAGCGGTATTTAGTGCTAGTAGTTCCTGGGCCAAGCTGTGCTCAAAAGTGACTAGGAGTTGTTGCAACTGCTCAGGTTCATGGGCAAATTCTTTAGCGCGTGTTAAATCTAGCAGCAAAGACATGGGGGAAAGATAAATTAAAGGGTTGAGGCTTAAGGATAATAGCAGTCATGAATCCTCTATTACAAAGCCTTCAGCCTTACCCTTTTGAGCGTTTGAAGCAGCTTTTTTCCACAGTTACACCTTCGGAAAAATATCCCCCTATCAGCCTTGGAATAGGCGAGCCACGGCATGCCACGCCTCAACTGGTTTTGGATGCACTCGCCACTTCTACTGAGGCATTAAGTTCCTATCCTGCGACAGCAGGGTTACCTGCCATGCGCCAATCCTGCGCCCAATGGGTGCAAAGACGTTATGGTTTGACACTAAACCCTGAAACCCAAATCTTGCCGATCAACGGTTCTCGTGAAGCATTGTTTGCCTTTGCCCAAACTGTCGTCGATAGCGCTAAAACTGGGGCAACGGTGGTATGCCCAAACCCTTTCTATCAAATCTACGAAGGTGCAGCCTTGCTTGCAGGTGCACAAGCCTATTACGTTGCCAGTGACCCTGCATTGAATTTCAATGTGGATTGGTCAAAAGTTCCGGAAAACGTCTGGAAATCCACGCAGTTGCTGTTTGTGTGCTCACCCGGTAACCCAACCGGTTCGGTAATGCCCTTGGAAGATTGGGAAACGCTGTTTGAATTGAGCGACCGTTATGGTTTTGTCATCGCCAGCGACGAGTGCTACAGCGAGATTTATTTTCGGGAAGAGCCCCCATTAGGAGGCTTAGAAGCCGCATTTAAATTAGGAAGAACCGATTACAAAAATTTAGTCGCATTTACCAGTCTTTCCAAACGCAGCAATGTGCCTGGCATGCGAAGCGGCTTTGTGGCTGGGGATGTCAAGCTTCTTAAACAATTTTTGCTCTATCGCACGTACCACGGCAGCGCTATGAGTGGCATGGTGCAAGCGGCCAGCATAGCGGCTTGGAACGACGAAGCCCATGTTGTCGCCAATCGTGAGATGTACCGTCAAAAGTTTGCGGCGGTTACCCCCGTGCTAGCGCAAGCGTTAGACGTTAAGTTGCCTGATGCAGGTTTTTACCTCTGGGCGGCTGTACCAGGGGGGAACGACCAAGCTTTCGCAAGAGATCTTCTAGCTCAATACAATGTGACAGTATTGCCAGGCAGCTTTCTAGCGCGTGAATCTCACGGCTTCAATCCTGGTGCGGGGCGCATTCGCATGGCTTTGGTTGCTGAAACCCAGGAGTGCATGCAAGCCGCACAACGTATTGTTGAATTTGTTCAACACCAGTAATTCCTCTTTACTTTTAAAAAAGATCAAACATGACAGCACAACTTCAATCCATCATTGATACCGCTTGGGATAACCGCGCATCCATAAACTCTACCAACGCGTCGCAAGAAGTTCGCGATGCCGTAGAACACGTGATCGCCGAGATGAACGCCGGACGTATGCGCGTAGCCACCCGACAAGCCGTTGGCCAATGGACCACGCACCAGTGGATTAAAAAAGCGGTGCTGCTGTCTTTTCGTTTAAAGGACAACGAAGTCATCAAAGCCGGTGACTTGGGCTTTTATGACAAAGTTCCCACCAAATTTGCGCATTTGAGCGAAGAAGAGATGAAGGCCAGCGGCGTTCGCGTGGTGCCACCCGCTGTTGCGCGACGTGGCAGCTATATCGCCAAGGGCGCGATTCTCATGCCCAGTTACGTCAATATTGGCGCCTATGTCGACGAAGGCACCATGGTCGACACATGGGCCACTGTTGGATCATGCGCGCAAGTGGGCAAAAACGTCCATTTGTCTGGCGGTGTTGGTTTGGGCGGCGTACTCGAACCTGTGCAAGCCAACCCCACCATCATTGAAGACAACTGCTTTATTGGTGCCCGCTCCGAGGTTGTGGAAGGCGTGATTGTTGAAGAGAACTCCGTTATTTCAATGGGCGTTTATATCGGTCAAAGCACCAAGATCTATGACAGAGCGACTGGCGAAGTGACTTACGGTCGTATCCCCGCCGGCTCAGTTGTGGTCTCTGGTAATTTACCTAGCGCAGATGGCAAATACAGTTTGTATTGCGCAGTGATCGTTAAGCGTGTCGATGCTCAAACCCGTGCCAAAACATCGTTGAACGACTTATTACGCGACTAAGTTTTCGCTAATCGCCATGTCCCGCACCCTTGCGCTTGCCGAACAACTAATTGCACGTCCTTCGGCAACGCCTGAGGATGCCGGATGTTTGGACTTGATTGCGTCTCACCTTGCGCCCTTGGGTTTTGTGTGTGAACGCATCGATAGCGGGCCAGACACATTTCGTGTCAGCAATTTGTGGGCAATCAAACGCAGTACGCATGCCAACGCAAAAACATTGGTCTTCGCGGGTCATACCGATGTGGTGCCAACCGGTCCCATTGCCCAATGGCGTAGCGACCCATTTACGCCGACACACCGTGACGGCAAATTGTTTGGCCGCGGCAGTAGCGATATGAAAACTTCATTGGCTGCCATGGTGGTTTCTATTGAAGAATTTTTAACGGCACAGCCTGACCCCACTTTCAATATTGCCTTACTTTTTACCAGCGATGAAGAAGGCCCTGCTGTGGATGGAACCGTCAAAGTTTGCGAAGCGTTGAAAGCACGTGGCGAAAAACTCGATTGGTGCATTGTGGGTGAACCCACATCAGTAGACCGCACGGGCGACATGATCAAAAACGGCCGTCGTGGCACGATGAGTGGCAAGCTTACGATCAAAGGTATTCAGGGGCATATTGCCTACCCCCAGTTAGCGATCAACCCCATCCATACCTTCGCACCTGCCATGGCTGAACTAGCCCAAACCGAATGGGATGCAGGCAACGAATTTTTTCAGCCTACATCTTGGCAAATTAGCAATATTCACGCAGGTACAGGTGCTAGCAATGTCATTCCAGGGGAATGCGTCGTAGATTTCAACTTCCGCTTTTCTACCGAATGCACACCCCAACAATTGCAACGCAGTGTTGAGGATGTTTTGGAGAGCCACAAACTGAACTACGTGATCACGTGGGTCATTGGTGGATTGCCATTCCTTACTAAACCTGGTGATTTGGTGCACGCTGTTCAAACCGCTATCGCAGATGAAACAGGTATACAAACCCAACTCTCCACGACAGGTGGTACCAGCGATGGCCGGTTCATTGCACAAATATGTCCGGAAGTCATCGAATTAGGGCCACCCAACGCAACCATTCACAAAATTGATGAACACATTGCTATTGCAGATATTGAACCTCTCAAAAATATCTACCGACGCGTTTTGGAGCGCTTACACAGCCTAGCCTCTGGCACCGAACAGCGCGTGCAATGACATTACGCCAAAGACTGAGCGCATTAATCACCGACTGTGCTACTGAACTTGAAAACGCCCACGTCCATGCGGGCTTAAGTTTTGGGCACGGCACTAGCAATGCACAGGACGAGGCGGCTTGGTTAGTTTTATGGCAACTTGGTTTGCCCTTAGATACAGACTTTACAGACAACGAACAGGACGCTTGGGTTGAAGCATCCGACACCACCAAGGTCCATCAATTGATTGCGCGACGTGTAGAGACCCGCAAGCCTGCCGCGTATTTGACGCAAGAAGCTTGGCTGCAAGGCGTTTCTTTTTATGTAGACGAACGCGCGATCGTTCCGCGGTCATTGATTGCTGAAGTCTTAGCCTCTGGAAGTATTGATCCCTGGTTATCAACCCACACCGAGTGGGTACTCGATATGTGCACTGGAAACGGCAGTTTGGGTATTCTTGCTGCCCTTGCCTATCCGGAAGTACAGGTGATTGGCAGTGATATCAGCACAGGAGCCCTAGAGGTTGCAGAAATTAATATCGATCGCCATGGATTGCAAAAGCGCATGCAAGTGGTGCTGTCAGATGGCTTTAAAAATATCCAAAGTAAATTTGATCTTATTTTGTGTAACCCGCCCTATGTAAATAGCCAGAGCATGGCGATATTGCCAAAAGAATATATCAGCGAACCCGCATTAGCCTTAGATGGCGGCCCCGATGGCATGCGCTTTATTTCTCAGTTATTGCTTGATGCCCCCAATTACATGCAAGAAAACGCTGTATTGGTTTTGGAAATAGGCAATGAACGCGATTTCTTCGAAGCCGCTTTTCCTCAACTCGACGTTGTTTGGTTGAGCACCAGTGCAGGCGATGACCAAGTTCTTTTGCTGACCCGACAGGCAATCATTCTTAACAACAACCACACATGATTACCTTAAAAAATATTGTTTTGCGCAGAAGTGCCAAAGTCTTACTCGACAACGCATCAGTCACCATCAATCCATCTGAGAAAGTAGGTTTGGTCGGTCGCAATGGTGCGGGTAAGTCGACGCTGTTTGGACTTCTGAACGGTAGTTTGCAAGAAGATGCCGGTCAATATCACATACCAGCGCAGTGGCGGATGGGACAAGTAGCGCAGGACATGCCAGAGACAGACCAAAGTGCGACTGAATTCGTGATTGAAGGCGATACCGTTTTATGCGATGCCCGACTTGAAGTCACTGCTGCCGAGGCCAGTGGAGACGGCGATCGTATGGGTCACGCCTACATGGCACTTTATGACGCAGGTGAGCACGACGCACCCGCGCGCGCGCAATCCTTGATACTAGGCCTTGGATTTAAAACCACGGAACTAGACAACCCCGTCAACAGTTTTTCTGGTGGTTGGCGTATGCGCTTGCAATTGGCACGGGCCTTGATGTGTCCTTCTGACTTGCTCTTGTTAGACGAACCCACCAACCATTTGGACTTGGATGCTCTTGTTTGGTTAGAAGCATGGCTCAAGCGCTACGAAGGCACGATGGTGGTAATTAGCCATGATCGTGAATTTTTAGATGCAGTCACCAATGTCACCTTGCACATTGATGCGGCCAAGTTGGTGCGTTACGGTGGTAATTACAGCAAATTCGAGGACATGCGTGCCGAGCAAATGGAATTGCAACAAAATGCATTTGCGAAACAGCAAGACAAGATTGCGCATTTACAAAAATTTATCGCACGCTTTAAAGCCAAAGCCAGTAAAGCCAAACAAGCCCAAAGCCGCGTCAAGGCTTTGGATCGAATGGAAAAAATTGCCCCACTACTCGCTGATGCAGACTTTAGCTTTGAGTTCAAAGAACCTGCTAATTTGCCCAACCCCATGCTGTCCATGCAAGGGGTTTCATTTGGTTACCCGCCCCTCTCAGATGCGCCTGAAGGTACGCTGCCTACAGTCATCGTACAAAACGTCAGTCGATCTGTGTTGGCTGGCCAACGCATTGGTATTTTGGGTGCGAATGGCCAAGGTAAATCAACCGTTGTGAAAACCATTGCCCGCGATTTAGAGGCATTGGCGGGTGAAATTACAGAAGGAAAGGGTTTGAACATCGGTTACTTTGCACAGCAAGAACTAGATGTATTGAAACCTGCAGATACACCCTTGCAGCACATGATTGATTTAGTAAAAGAACTCACCATGCAAGGAAAATTAGCGGGACAAGCGACGCGCGAGCAAGATTTGCGAAGTTATTTAGGCCAATTTAACTTCAGTGGGGACATGGTCAAACAAGCAGTGGGCAGTATGAGTGGTGGTGAGAAAGCACGTTTGGTGCTGTGCATGATCGTTTGGCAGCGCCCCAACCTCTTGTTGCTAGACGAGCCTACCAACCACCTAGATTTAGCCACACGCGAAGCCTTGAGCATGGCCCTGAATGAGTTTGAAGGCACTGTTATGTTGGTAAGCCATGACCGCGCTTTACTCAGAGCAGTATGTGATGAGTTCTGGATGGTTTCACGCGGCGGTATTGCACCGTTTGATGGTGACCTGGACGACTACCAACGCTATTTGCTTGAAGAAAGTAAACGCCTAAGAGCTGAGGCAGTTGCGGCTACCAACGTAGTCGCTCATGCAACGGTTAAACCCACTGTCGACAAGAGCCAAAACACCAAGCAGGTGCAAGAGAAGTCAAAACCTTTGAAAAAAGAACTTGAAAAAGTAGAACCAAAGTTAGCTGCACTTGAGCAAGAGAAGGAATTAACGATTCAAAAACTATTAGAGCCGTTGAATCCGAAAGAGATTGCCGAGACCTCTAAACGTTTGAAAATAATTGAACAAGAAATAGCAGTTCTTGAAGCGCGTTGGTTGGAGATTAATGAGGCGCTAGAGGCGACATAAATGAAAAAAGGGTTTGCGTTGAGCAAACCCTTTTAAGTTTTATTGGTGGGACCAGCGGGGGTCGAACCCACGACAAACGGATTAAAAGTCCGCTGCTCTACCAACTGAGCTATGGTCCCGTCTCACGATACAGCAATGTGCTGCAACACGAAGCCTCAAATTATAGCGTAGAAATTTTATCCATTACCCACCCTGCCGCACATTGTCCAAAAGTTGCGGTCACACTCACGACTGAACCATACCCGTGGCAGTTAAGTGAGCCATCTGCATCGCCTTCAATCTGACAACTCGCATCCGCTGGTGCAACAGATTCTTTGCTATAAACACAGACAACACCTATTTTTTTCTTATCGCGTGGCGCTTGGTGTTCACGTCGTAATCGATAGCGTAATTGGGCTAGTAATGGATCGTGTGTTGTGAGAGACAGGTCCTCAATATCAACTTTATGGGCCGCCCGTTTTCCACCTGCAGCACCAATGGTGATGAATAGTGATTTGGTATGCATGGCCCAAGCCGCCATCGCCGTTTTTGCCTTGATTTGATCGCAAGCATCAATGACAGCGTCTACCTTGGCATTCAAGATCATTGGCCAATTTTCAGGGCTGACAAATTCATCTACACACGTCACAACACAATAGGGATTGATATGTGCAATACGCTCCTGCATCGCCAGTACTTTAGACATGCCCAAGGTGTCGTCTAATGCATGGAGTTG
>Ga0114975_10002022_pt1 | contig 14035 bp, 9 predicted proteins | sample S_130626_EF_Meta_FD_87031 | JGI IMG/M metagenome (GOLD analysis project Ga0114975, IMG submission 87031) | Freshwater microbial communities from Lake Simoncouche, Canada to study carbon cycling - S_130626_EF_MetaG | ecosystem: Environmental > Aquatic > Freshwater > Lake | place: Lake...
ATTAATTTTTTTGCATTTTCTTCAAGATCATATTCAATACTACCACGTAACAATGATAAATTGACTTCAAGTATTTTATGTAATTCTTCTTTGCCCAGAGTTGTTAGATAACTATATTCCATGCCAACACTGCTGTGATTGAAATATCTATCATCAGTCACAAATTCTTTCAATGCACCAATAACTATAGTACTCGCTGTGTTTGCACTCATTTTGGATTTCATAGTCACGCCAACTCGTCTGTGTAAATGCCACGTGCTTCTGCATGTTCTTTGCATAGAGTAGTGACCCATCCACCACCACGCCTTTGACCAGGCGAGCCACAAGTTTCACAGGTTGTACCCGACATTGCTTCTGCCATACGAACCATACCGTCAATAACATCATCACCACCGGTGTAGTAGAAACGTAATGTACCAAACTTTTCTTTAACTTGGTCCAGTGTTACTTGTGCTACAACTTCTTCTTTACGATTCTTCCAGTCAATATGATGCTGTATATTACCCATAAGTTGATTGAGGATATTGAACCAACCATCACCACAATCAAAACCCCAACACATGGCAGTTTCTTGCATATCCTTGTGACGATTGACCATCATTTTTGGATAATTTTCACATAGTTGTTTGTCTAGCTCTGGACTCATTTTTATCTGCCTTTAATACAGCATGGTGTACATTTTCAAATGTACGAAATGCCTTGTCGAATTTAATATCATATAAATCTTTTAAACCACATAGCACATTGGCTATTTGATCTCTTGTGATTTCATGCTCAAGTACACCTTCTAATAGAGTGTCGAGCTGGCTGGTAATTGTCCAGCAATCTAAGATTTGTTGTTCTAAATCGAAACTTTGATTTACACTGTCGTTTACTTCGGTCATTGTGGGTCCTTGATGTTAGTAAAAAGCTCAGCCTGTTCTTTACGGAACTTATTATACTTGTCTTTTAATGTCATGTAAACTATATGATAGCCAAAAACATAAGCGACATATCCCCAGCAAATGATTTGGCTGGCAATGTATAATATATGTGATTCGTAGGTAAGTGCAACAATAGCTAGAGCCAGTGAAGTTACTAGAACAATGATAGTAAATTTAGTAAAATCTTCAGCTCTTGTCCATAGGTAGCGTATAAAATCAATCATAATTTTTCCCCTACTTCGAATCCACGGAATCGCAAAAAGCGAGGGAATCGAAGACTATAAGTACCGTCTTGATTCTGTGTAATAGCATCAGCTCTTACCTCAACCACTGTTCCAAGTAGTGTATCACGATTAGTCCAATACTCAATGCGGTCATTGTCAGAGAACCCGCTACCACAATTGACTTGAATAAAACGCCCTCCGTCGTCTCCACCGCAGATGAGTGCGCCCAATCGTCCTTCATTTCGTCCTGTACCTTCTTCGACACCTTGTACCTCCAAACTTACTTCAATAAAAGGCTTTAGTTTTAACCAAGCATAACTTCGCTTGCATTCATAAGGAGCCATGGGATCCTTAATCATAATGCCTTCATAGCCGCCTTCGATGGCCAGAGCATTAATCTCTTTGTATTTACGTTGTCCTAATTCAGAATCTAAATCAACTAATTCTTGTCCAACCATTGTTACATTAGTAAACTCAGTTTGATATTCTTCGATAAATGTCTTTAAATGATTACTGCGGAATTCTTGTGTAGCGTTCCATTGCCCTTGTTCAAAGTGACAAAGAGGAATACAATCAAATAAGTGTAGTACCGCATCATTGGCATTGACATCACTTTTACGATGTACTTGTTTCATTAAGTCTTGAAAACTACTTGACATAATCTCGCCATCAAACACCCAGGGTTCTAGCAAGTTACTTGCTACTTGTGCAAACTGTTCCTTAATATGTGGAAAGTTCACCAGTTCCTTGCCATTACGGCTAAACATATCCACCCTACCGTCTGGATAAACAATAGTGATAACACGAACACCATCGAGTTTGACTTCGATGAGTTTTTGTCCGCTAACTTTCGACTCATGATTGGCACTGTCATGAGCCAACTGACAAGCAAAAATAGGTATAATGTAATCAGCATGTTTCTTCTCCACTACTTTATTAATAGTTTTTTCACTAACTCCGCAACGCAAATCTTTAATCAGTATGCGTCGGTACCAGCCATTCCATTCAGCCTTAGTGGCACTGGACATCATTTTAGCAACGGTGTCACGAGCAAGGTTGCCTGTAAGTGAACGATTGACAAAGCCAGTAATAATGAGACTAAAACTATCCCAAGGTAAGCCAGCACCATCTTCATCTTTTTTCTCCGGGATTTGTTTCAATCCAAATGTAATCATACTGTCCAATGCAAGTTTTGCACCTTCAAAGAACTCAGAGTTATTTGCCTGGGCTTCTCGAGCCACAATCGCTTCTTTGGCAAGACGACTGTTATCAGATTCCAGTTCTGCAATAATATTCCAGGGTTTCATATGCACCTTAATTGTTTTTGACATACGTCATTATACAATAAAAGTAATTTTATGTCAATTATCCGTGCTAATAAATTTGAATCGTAATAACAAAGTGGTTACCTCAGCAGGTAAGTCAAAATCAGTGCTTTGATTCTCCAATAAATGGAGTTTACGTTTCAATTCAAACAATTCATTGTTTACTGTAAACAATGCTGGTTTGAGTTCAAAGTGGTCTTCTTCTGGAGCATGGTTAAAATACTGCTCTAATTGATGTAGCCTGGCAGTACTATGTTCTATCGATGATACCAAACGATCACCATCCAATTCTTCCCACTTTGATTTGATTATACTTTCCAATAAAAATTTACAGTTGGTAATTTGAATTACGTCCTGATCCAATTTATTGAAATCTTCAGAAGAAATATTTTCCAAAGCCGTTGTCAAAGCAACTGCTTGCACGTCAATTAATCGTTTGGCTACGTAGCGTAAAGTGTTAAAGGAAGTATTAATCCCAGTGGTGTTCATTCATGATCTCATGTCGTCGTCGATACATTATGGATAGCTCATCTTTTAATTTAAGTTTTTGTTTTTTCAAGTCTTCTGCTTCATACTCGTTCCAACTTGGTTGTTTGAGCATAGCATCCAGCTTTCTAGCTACTGCGGTGTGCTGATTATCCAGTGTTCGGATGTGGTGTTCTGGGGAATCGATGTCCATAATACCTCCTGTTGACAAATATTATTTAATCTTGTATAATGGAAATTCTACTGTTAAATAACAATATGTGCGACACTTTATTACTCAATCATGACGGGCAACCACTGAACATGCTACCACCTAGTGTTATCGACTGGCAAACAGCTATCAAATTGGTTTTTTTAAACAAAGTGGTTGTGGTTAAAAATCACGATGACTGGGTTGTTCACAGCCAAAAAATGGCAATGCCAGTACCCAGTATCATTATGACTAGGCGCTATGTACGCACACGCAATCGTGTTCAATTTAGCCGCAAAATGATCTATTTACGTGACAACTATACCTGCCAATACTGCGGCGAGAGATTCACTGGCAAAGATCTAACACTGGATCACGTAACACCAAAGAGTCTAGGTGGAACTGGAGGCTGGAACAATCTAGTAACTTGTTGCGGCACTTGTAACTGGCTTAAAGGTGCTAAAGTATTACCACCACTGACAAAACCACGTGAGCCAAATTACTGGCAGATGGTTAAAGTTGCTAAAAACATGCCATATACAATGCGTGATCCTGCTTGGGCACAGTATCTTGGATTTGAAGACACGGAATTAAAACAAGCAACCGGATAACGAAGTATTTGCAAAATAAAGGAGCCCTAGGGCTCCTTTTTCATGACTAAAACACCTTTTCGTAAACTACATACATTATTCGCAAATAAATATTGATATGAGAAATTTTAAAGGCTTTAGTACTGTAGGTAAAACTCATGGTAGTTTTAAATTGTATGACATTGAGTTGGTAAAACAAGACCTACTCAACGAATTCTACACCAGAAAGGGTTCTAGACTAATGAGCCCACAGTTTGGTAGTATGATTTGGGATCTATTGTTTGACCCATTAACAGACAATACACTGGAATTAGTAAAAGAGGATTGTGTTAGAATCGTTAGTAGAGACCCTAGACTAGAGCTATTGGATGTGTCTACCTACGAAGAAGATCACACAATTCAAGTAACGCTACAGTTGCGATACGTACCAACAACCACATTAACAGAGCTCGTGTTGACATATCAACGCGACATTTCGGCAGAGCAAAATCAGGGATAAACGATGTCAAAAGCAATACGTCAAGAAAATTTATACGGGGCAGAAGACTGGTCCGTGGTATACAACAGTTTTAAACATGCTGAGTTTAAGAGCTACGACTTTGACACGTTACGCCAGTCAATGATCAGCTACATGCAAACTAATTATGCAGAAGAATTCAATGATTATATTCAAAACAGTGAATTTATTGCATTGTTGGACTTGGTAGCGTATGTAGGACAGAACTTATCATTCCGCATGGACTTAAACGCCAGGGAAAACATTTTAGATACAGCAGAAAAACGTGAAAGTGTATTGCGTATCGCACGTATGCTTTCTTACAAGCCAAAACGTGTTCGCCCTGCACAGGGTTTATTAAAAATTGTCAGTGTCATAACTACAGATCAAGTATTTGATAGTATGGGCAGTAACCTTGCCAACCAGATAGTTACCTGGGGCAGTGATCCCAGCGAAATAGGCTACGAGCGTTTTGTTAAAATTTTAGACGCGGCACTTAATAGTTTAAATCCAATAGGCACGCCGGTGCAGAAATATGTTGATTCAGAATCAGGCACATCTTATGAGACCTACGACTTTGACAATACAGACAAATTAACAAATGTACCACTGGCAGTAACAGCAGATGGCATGAATCTAACATTTGAATTAGTACCTGTTAAATTGGACACAGATGGCTCTATAGCACAAAAAGAACCAGACTATAGCAGTCCGTTTAGTATGTTATATAGAAATGATGGCAGGGGTGTGGGTAGCTCTAAAACAGGCTTCTTCTTATTTGCCAAACAGGGTTACACTGTTACCGAGACAAGGAACATACCATCTCCTCAGGTTAACATGAATATTGATATTACTAACACAGCTAATATCAGCGAAGAAGATTTTACTGTACAAACAGTGGATGCCGCAGGCAATATTCTAACAACATGGAAGCGTACAAATACGTTAGACTACACTAACCTTGTTACAAATAACCTTGGCTCAGATAAAAATATATATGAAGTGTTATACAGTGATGCTGACATAACAAGTATAAAATTTGGTGATGGTAACTTCACTAATGCACCCAGTGGCTTCCTGCGTTTATGGTATAGAATATCACAAAATGACTATGTAAGAGTCAAATCAGGTGATATTTCAAATGCAAAAATGGAAATCAAGTACAAGGATCAAAATGGTAACCCACAGTCCGTTTACCTTGTATTAGAGTTACAGGATAACATGGTAACAGGATTACCAGCAGAAACTGTAGACGAAATTAAAACAAACGCACCAGAAGCGTTCTACAGTAAAAATAGAATGGTTACGGGTGACGACTACAACGGTTTCCTAACAACACTTAATAATGATGTATTATTAATGAAAGCGGAGAATAGAACGTTCAGCGGCCATACACGCAATGTTGATCTAAAGGATCCCACAGGCAAAAGTAGACCAATAATTGAATTTGGTGATGACGGATATTTGTATAGACAAGAAAGTAATAAAACAACTTTTTTTGCAGACAGCGCAGGCGTTAGAAATATTGATTTTCTAAATAACAACTTAGAGACACAACTAAACGATGTCGGTGTATTAAATTTCTATTATGGAAAATTGAATATTGCGGGTACTGCAAACACAACAACATATCCTACTATAAAATTAGGTGCAACACAATATTATACAACACAAGCAGGCACTATAGATGCAGTTGAAAATATTACAATCATTAACGCTACAAGTCTTAATACATCAAACCCCTATGATAGCTTTGCCATAGATGGTGGTATGATAAAAATTAATGACGAGCTATTCACTTATACAACAATTATAAACAATCAATTTATTGGAGTGCGTAGAGCGGCACAAGGCACTGCAAAACAGGCACACGCATCTGGTTCTATAATCACTAGGATGAATGACATACGTTGGAGAGTTGCTTACTACGATTTGACAAGTAGCAATGGATATTTTAGTGACAGTAATTCTAGCATATTACCTCAGCAGTTGGGTTACAGTGCAGGTGACGTTTTAAGAAACGTTAGACCAGGCGCAATGGTAAAACTTGAAGATACAGATGGTTCCTATGTTTGGTCATCTGTTATTGATATAAAGGGTGATGGACTTGGCCTAGAAGATGGCCTGGGACAGTACACTGGCATGTTAATAAACGGAGACGGCCCTGTTGAGCTGAGTAGATCTGTAATTGGTAATAGATTATTAACTGAAATTCTACCTGCTTTCCCTAAGGTATTTGATGATAATATCAGAACACGAATGTTAAACAAATTAGACCTTCGTCAGTCTTTTGCTATATCATTTGATAATAAAATCCCAGCATGGACTCTTATTGATACAGATAACATAGACGAATCTTCAGATTTTAATACTAATAGTACGGATACTTCGTGGTTAATTTTAGTAAAAAGAGATACATCTGGCTGGCGTGTAATTACACGTCAACTTGAATATGTATTTGGTAGCAGAGGATTAATTAGATTCTATAATATTAATTTCTTACCTGCATTTAACACCAACTTTAAGAATGTAAGCAAGGATGACATCAGTATTATTGCCCCAGATGCCACGGGTAAACTTGTTACAAAACAAAAATACAGAATAACAGGCTACTATGTTTATGATGATGGTTACACAGACAATAGCAAAGTAAAAGTAAGTCCCCTGGACTTGGATGGTGATCTTTTGCCTGACCAGCCAGAAGGGTTCTTGAACGTAATTGAAAATAATACACTTGATTTAATAAATTATGATGAGGGTGATTTCTCATATACAGTACCGGCAGAATCAGGCAACACTGATCCTGTGCTAAAAACTGTGGATGGCAGAGACGGTCTAATTTTTAAATGGAACCATGTAACTAGTCAAGATCAGACTACAAATCCTAGTCTAACAAATATTATTGATGTATATGTATTAACAAAATCATACAATAATGACTTTGCCGCATGGAAACGTAAAAATAATACGTCGCTGGATATTCCTCTGCCGCCCACAACAGAAGAGATTCGCAGTAGTTTTAGAAATATAGCATCTTACAAGATGATGACTGATGAAATTATTTTCCATGCCACTAAATTCAAACCACTGTTTGGGTCCTTGGGCGCATCAGAATTCCAGGCACAATTTAAAGTAGTTAAAAATGCCAAGAGTAGAAGTACTGACAATGAAGTTAAAAGTAAAATTTTAGCAGCAATAGATGATTTCTTTAAACCAGGAAACTTTGACTTTGGAGAAACTTTCTACTTCACAGAGCTCGCCGCTTTTATACACAGCAGATTGCCCACAGAAATAAACAGTATTGTTTTAGTACCAATAAGTACAGATGGTAGATTTGGTACATTATTTCAAATACAACCAAATAGAGATGAGGTTGTAACCAGTGTTGCAACCGTTAACGATATTATCGTTATAAATGAAATCACAGATAGTAATATTAGGATTGGACGATGAGCGATATAAACAAAAAACCAGGCCAAATAAAAGCACGTAAAATAAAAAACGAGGCTTTACTGCCTAATGTCCTTCAGACGGATCCCAACAAAAAAATGTTGGGATCAACGCTAAATGCAATGACGTCTAAAGGACAAATGCTTCCGTTCAAGGAAACACACGGTCATAGAACAGCTCCTGCTCCTACAGACGCTTTCTTTAAACAAGAAAGCGATCAAGTTAGAAGAGAATCAATGAGCAACACTGCTATTATCGCCAATGATGATTCTGGAAACTTTTTATCAAAAGTATCTTATCTTGACATAGAAAACTATTTTAAAATAAAAGGTCTACCACTACAAGATGGCGTACAATTAGACAGTAACGTACTCACATTAGATCTACCCATAGATTATAGAAGATTGGTGGATTATCAATTGTATTACTGGGTAGACGGCTTAATGCCTGCCATTAGACTACATGCTGAGACACGAAAATATACAGTATCTCAAGACATCGTAGGTAAACCATTTGTTAAGGTAAAAGACGATTTAACTGGCAACGAATTAGAGCTATTAACAGGGCAAGTAATATATTTCACTGGAAGTCAAGAAGCACAATATCTATCTGCTAATCCGGATCAACCTAAATTGTTCTATGTAATTGCATCTAGTACAATAAGTTTAATATCTATTAATAATTTTGATGATAGAATACCTACAGGTTATTTTAAAAAGAGACCCTGGGATAAAACAACAGTGACTATTGATCCCCCTGCCATTAAATGGGACAGTGAAAGCTGGGACGGCAGTGTATTCAATATTGGCACTCCCGAGTATGTTGTAATGCGTAGATTTGCTCCTGATCTAAATCATTGGAGCGTTATGGATCGTTGGTATCATATAGGTACAATACGTGCAGTTGCTAAATTCCTCGATCTTGACATAGAAGATATTGCAAGGAATGACAATCAAGCACGTAGGCCTATAATATCATTCAACCTGGGTTTAAAGTTATACAATTGGCCAACTCGAAGTATTGGTGAAGTAAAAAGTATGTTACCTGGTAACAGAACAGAATATGAATCCAGAATTAATATTATAGACTCCGTAAATTACAAACTACAAGACGGTGATCGTGTTGTCTTTGAGAAAACTCCAGGTGTCTGGCAAGTAAGTAATGTAGCAACAGGTGCTAGCTTTAATTTGTACCTTAATAGTATAGACTATGACGGTGTTTTGATAACATCATTGACTAGTAGACTATATTACAGAGCAATTTTTAAAAATAACGGCTGGAGTCTTGCACAGAATAAGACAGAGTCCAATCAAACTCCATTATTTGAGTTTTATGATACCAACGGCACAAATTTAGAAGATGTACAAAATACAAATTTTGCAGGTGGAACAATTCTTGGTTTTCAACCAGGACCAACCTACGATCCTGTACTTAACAAATATGTTACTATTAGTAATATTGACTACGATGCTGTGGATGAGAAAAATCCAGGTGTGGTTGGCGCGAATCAATTAAAGTTTACCACAGATATAGACCGAACATTTACGTACTTTGATAGTCTTGCAAACGCAGATGTCGACATGGTAGGACCATGGACACATTTTAGAGCGGGCAGTATTAGGCCATTTTATATTCCAAGACAGGGCCTAGACATATCACCACAGTTACAAGATCTTACCTACGAGGATTATGAAGGCGAAGCCTGGAGTGCTGACATTATACCTGCTGTACCTGGTTTTAATGAGATTCATGTGTATCCTAATAATTCAGGGGATGTTGATTTGTATTATAATTTAACTGGTCTTGGGCTAGTTAAATTTACAACAAAAACAAATATCAACACATTAGAAAATTTTATACCTTTACTCAATGGCGGAATATTTAAAATTTACTGCCATAATTTGCAGTACCCGCTGTCAATATATAAATCCGAACTCGTTGATAACATATTACGTCCCAGTACAATAGACAGCCTACTCATCAGTAATAACAATATAACCAATGGTGTAATTACCCTGGACCTAAGAGAAACGTACGACAACGGCACAGAATATGTAAGTAATGACATAGGAGTGGATAAATCACGGTTATATTGGCGTTATAATAATCGTCTAAGATTGGCCATAACAAAGCCTATAGAAAAGTGGAGATTTATTAATAATGCATACTACCTTGATAAGGCAAGTCCATTATACAATGACTATGATTTTAATATAACAGATTCCACATCCTATGATGCAAGTCTAATCTATACACAAAAATTAACAGGAACACTGGCACTGTCTAGAAAAGCCAAAACTGGCGACAAGATAGGCATTGAATCATTTACAGGTAGCAATAGCAGTTCAAAGAACGCCCCTGTTACCTTAACGAATAATCCTCTTAATCAGACTATAAGCACTTTAAATTATTATTCTCTATTTCAGCATGGTACAGTAGCGTTGACAGCAGGTCCTACGGCAAGAGAATCTATAGATCCAGGATTACAATCATATAGTGCAAACTTGATATTAAGTGGCGGAACATTGGTCAAACACAACGAACCGTTGGCCAAAGCCGCAATAGTTGCCACTGCCATGCCTTTTGATCTTACAGATACAATGACCAAGCAGGGCAAGCATTATGATACATTCATGACGAGATTGTCCACGGAACTAAAGCATGTTGTTAATACTTTTGATTATGACAAATATACACAGTTGGAACTAATTGGGTTCGCATTGGATGCAATTTATATTAACCAAAAGGACAATGAAAGTTTCTGGTATCATAGTAATATGATTGGCTGGGGTTCTTCTGTTAATTCAGTGGATATTAATTTAACAACGAATTTAGAAGTCTCATTGTTAAGCAGCGTGGGTGAAATATCTTATTCAGCAGGTAAAGAGAAACTAGTTCACATAGTAAATGATGGGTACACGCTTACTAGGGGAGTTGATTATACACTTACCAGTGAACTCGATGGGTATTACACCAAAGTTATCTTCTCAGATGATTTCGTAGGCAAAACTATTACAATTAATTATTGGCCAGAAACATTTAATAGCCGTGTGCCTGCAAGTCTGGCAAAGATAGGCCTTGTTCCATCCTATACACCCGAAATATATAAAGATACAAGTTATACCGGCGATGCTTATTTCATTATACGTCATGACGGAACACGATATTATTTAGAAGCTGGTGTATCTGAAGTAAATGATAAGCTCTATCCAGTGGATATGATAGATCAATTGTTATATGAATATGAAAAGGCGATATGGAGTAGTATTGCATATGACATAGAAACAAGTTCATTTAAGAACTTATATAGAAATATCCCCGGTGGTTTTAGATCCACAAGATACACTTATGGTGAAGTTCTCGAGATATCTAACACAGAAGCCTATGCTTGGATGCAAGACAACAACATATTCACATTTAAGAATACTACATTTGACCAGTCTAATCCTTTTACATATAACTATCAGATAGGATCTGGCGACAACGACAGTACAATTACTGGTAGTTGGAGAGCTATCTATAAGTATTATTTTGATACAGATCGCCCACATAGTCATCCCTGGGAAATGTTGGCATACACAGTAAAACCTGCATGGTGGGATACGCATTATAGTTGGACGGATGACGAAAAACGCAACGAATTAATATCGTCGTTGGCTGTGGGTAATAGAGCAGAACCCGGTACTACTCCTGATATAAACGTATGGCTTGCAAGAGCTAACATTTTGGATGATGCATTTACCTTCCCTGTAAACTATGCAACTGGTGAATTACTTGCGCCTACCCAAGTACCTTGGTTAGCTGATGTTATAAACTATTCTGATGAGCACTGGCAGCCTGGTGATATATCTCCATATGAAATGGTCTTTTTAAGTACACAACGTGGTGTGGCAGCCATAGCCCGCACATTGTACCTTGTAACCCCCACAACTTATATTAATGACAAATGGGTACCTGGTAATGTTAAAGTTAACAACTTTGGACATAGATTAGACAAAGAGACAGGTTTCTGGTTAACACCGAATATTGAACATGTGTATCACAGACAGACCAATGACGATGGTTCTATTAATTTTACTTCTGGTGTAGAAAGTTTATTCTCGGAATTTTGTACATTATACAATAGAGATTTTTACAATGAAGTTTATTCAGTGTTGAATAATACAGAAGTAAACAAGGAATTTTTATTAAGCGGATTTTCAAATAATAATAACGTCAGAATTCAAAGTTCAAGTACACCAAACCAAACAACAAGTTTATTTGTTCCAGAAGAAAGTTATAGAGTAAGAACGTTACATCATTATCCAGAGCGTGAAGATTTTTATTCTGCTATGAGAATTATCTGGGACGGCAGTACCTGGGGTGTATATGGTTTTACCAACGAGAATTCTTTCTTTAGCTATTTTAAACCCAGTGTGCCCACACCAACTGTAGCACAAACTATTGGCGATTACACTATCAAAGAAAGCACTAGTTATGATAAAACAACAGTGTGTAAAATACGCTACGGTGCCTTGTTTAGTTCAAGACAGGAGTTATATGATTTTATTTTGGGCTATGGAAAATACCTCGAAAGCATAGGATTTATTTTTGAAGACGTGGAAAGTGGAGATTTAAGAAACTGGCAACTTAGTGCTAAACAATTTATATTCTGGAGTAATGATCCATTAGATGCAGGAAATTATATAGATTTAAATCCTGCTGCCAATAGTATCGTTGTTAAAAAAGAAACTACGCAATTATCTAACTTGCTTGGATCCAATCTTAATGTAGGACAGATTGTTGATAGATTCAGTCAGCCTATGTTTAGCAATGATATCTTAGTTAATAGAGATAGCGTGTTAAGAATCACACCTCGAAGTCTGTCAAAACCAATATACGGAATCAAATTAGTTTTTGTTACCTATGAAAGTGTATTGCATTTGTCCAGTACCAGCGTTTTCAATGACGTATATTTCTTACCCGAACAAGCAACATCCAAGAGAAGTTATATATTGGGCGGAAAGAAAACAGACGCATGGACCGGAAAATATGACACACCTGGTTATGTCTTAGATGGTATGGAACTAATTCCAAACTACGACACAATGGCAGATACAGGTAGGACATTATTAGACGTAGAATCTGTGTTATTGGATCCTATGATGTTAGAAGCATCCAGGAGTCAGTTTGGCTTGAATAGAAATCCAGAACTGCGACAGTTATTATTACAAGACCAAAGCGAAACGTTATTCAAAACAGGTATTGCTTTTAATAAAGGCACACGTCAAGTTTTCAATGCACTTGAACCTCTGACACACAAAGATGGTTCAACCACAGTGGCCTATGAAGAATACATGGTTCGTACCGGTGAATACGGCAATACAAAGAACACTGAATATTTTGAATTTGAAATCAAGCACACAGATCTATCAAAAGATCCACAGATTATCAAGTTTCAAGATGACGAATTGGAATCAGATCGAATAATTTATATCAATGACAAGAGTAAACGCTGGGTATACAAGCCGTATGGCAAGAATCTAAGATTTAATACATTTGATAGAAGCTACAGTGTGCTTAATGCAACGGGACCTGTCATCAATGGGGACACGGATTATGTTGTAAGTTCTACGGCGGACGTCATGAATATGTACGGGGACTTTGAAGAATTATGGAGTATACCACCATTTAACACAGACAAGTCATATAAAAAGAATGAACAAGTTAGGGTAAACGGCCAACTGTACCTGGCTAAAACAACGGTATCTCCTAACACATGGGCAAGCAATCAAGACTATTTTACTGCTATCAGTGAACCGTATCTTCCTAACTTTTTTATTGAGAAGTATGATACGCCTACTGTCAATGTTTCGTCTAATACAGTAGTACCTGCAACATGGCAAGTATTACAATTAATGGATCTTAACATAGGTATAAAAGAATGTTGCCCAGGCCCCTCAGATACCAGCAAGGCACGCATAGCAACAACTAAGAATTCTTTAGTTGTTGCAGGTGACATGGTATTGTTGGTGAATGCTGACAATGGCGCCAGCAGTGTAAACGGTGTATGGAAAGTAGATAGCATAGAACACACGGGTTCAAATTATTACTTTTATATAAACACAAACATACCTGGTACAATTAAAACAGGCAAAGTATTTGTATTTAGACCTGTACGATTTAAAACTGAAGAAGATTTGAACGCGGCCATTGCCAGCGGAGGATACACATGGGGCAAGAAGTTTAATCCTAGGGATAATATTTTAGGAGCAACTAATGTAGTTCCTCCGGCAACTCCCAGTGGATACAATGCAGTAGATCCCATAGCTATTGTAGACGATAACATCGCAATGGCAAGAGTAGCAGAAA
>Ga0114975_10002023_pt1 | contig 14031 bp, 9 predicted proteins | sample S_130626_EF_Meta_FD_87031 | JGI IMG/M metagenome (GOLD analysis project Ga0114975, IMG submission 87031) | Freshwater microbial communities from Lake Simoncouche, Canada to study carbon cycling - S_130626_EF_MetaG | ecosystem: Environmental > Aquatic > Freshwater > Lake | place: Lake...
AAGTTTGTCTAAGTTTAAATCTTCCACAGTCTTGCCCGAAATTGCTGAAAGATTGCCGCCTAAAATGTGATACAAGCCTTTGTAATTCTCGGCGCGTTCAATAGCCCAAAGGTCTGCAACTTCTTCAACAATACAAATTATTTTTTCATCACGATTCGGGTTAGAACAAATTTTGCAAACCCTGCCCTCGTCCAAATTTCCGCAAATTTCGCAATTGTGAATTTTATCAAAAAGATTTTGCAGATTTTCGATTAAAGGCAAAAGCGATTTTTCTTTATTATTGGCCAAATTTAAAATGATTCTCTTAGCAACTCTTGGCCCAAGGCCTGGAAGCTTCGAGATAATTTTACTTAAATTTTCAATTAAACTTTTTTCCATATTATTTTCTCAAACCGCAATCAGCTTCAACAATATATTTATAAGTAACCAATTGCTCTAAACCAACTGGTCCGCGAGCGTGCATTTTGCCTGTGGCAATTCCAACTTCCGCGCCCAAACCAAATTCTCCGCCATCGGCAAATTGCGTTGAAGCGTTATGCATCACAATTGAAGAATTGACTCGGCTTAAGAATTTTTGAGCAATTTTTTTATCTTCAGTAATTATGCTTTCAGTGTGCGAAGATCCATAAATGTCGATATGTTTGATAGCTTCATCAATATCTTTGACGATTTTTACTGAGATAATTTTATCTAAATATTCTGTGTAATAATCTTTCTCTTCAGCTTTTTTCACTCTTGCATCAATTTCCATTGCTTCTGCGTCGCCGCGAATTTCGCAATCTAACGCAATCAAATCATCAACAATTAAAGGCAAAATTTTCTTAGCATTTTTTTTATCAATTAAAAGAGATTCAGTGGCGCCACACACACCAAGTCTGCGCATTTTGGCGTTAAGTAAAATGCGGCGAGCTTTTTCAAAATCAGCTTTTTCATTAATGTAGGTGTGGCAATTGCCATCAAGATGACGAAAAACTGGAATTTTTGTGTGATCCATTACCGCTTTAATCAAAGATTTCCCGCCTCTTGGAATTACCACATCAATGTGACTTTCCATTTTTAGAAGTTCAGTCACATATTCTCTTTCAGTGCTTGAAATAAGGATCACAGCGTTTTTATCTAAAGCAAATTTGTCTAAAGCTTCGCGATAAATATCAGACAAAATTTTAGAAGAATGAATGCTGTCAGAACCACAGCGCAGAATTACGGCATTTCCTGATTTTAAAGATAAAGCTGCAATATCAGAAGTTACATTTGGACGAGATTCGTAAATAGCCAGCAAAACACCAATTGCGGTGGTAATTCTTCTAATTCTAAGGCCATTATCTCTTTCAACATCATAAAGAATTTTCCCAACTGGATCTGGCAGTTTTGCAATTTCTTTAATTGAATTTATCAGTGCCAAAATTCTTTTTTCATCTAAAGTCAGGCGATCAATTTTTGCAGCGTCCAGCCCATTTTCTTTAGCAGTTTTAAGATCTTTTTGATTGGCCTTAATAATTTTTTGTAGGTTTTTCTTAAGCAATTTAGCAGCTTCCAGCAAAATCTGATTCTTCATTTCGCTATCAATGTGAGCAATATCAAAGCCGGCTCTTTTTGCATCCACGCATATCTTTTTTACTTTTGATTCAATCTCTTTCATAGGCTAAAAAAGTTACTCATTAATTTGATAAAAATTGGCGATAAAAATATTATCACAGCCAGAATCAGTGGCGTTAAAATTAAGCTAGAATCAAAATCTATGACTCGAGCCAGCTCTAAATCTTTTTCTGATTTGGTATTTTTGGATCTCCGCAATAATTGTAAAAAAGTTTTACCAGCGAAAATAGCTAAAGTCACAAAGTTTATTACAAATAATATTCCTGAAATTGAGAGTTCTTTTTGGAAGAGAATTTTGATGAGAAAAAATTTTTCGACCATTCCTAGAGCCGGAACAATTCCCATCATGTTTAGAATTGCAAAAGCCAATAAAGTGCAAGTAACTTTTAAATCATAAAACAGGCCTTGCAGGCTTTTATATTCTGCTTTACTGAGATATAAAACTATATTTGAAATGCATAAAAAAGCCAAAGTTAAAGACAAAAAGAAAGAGAATAAAGGCAGGTAAATTATGGCTTTGTTGAAAATTATGAAGGTGAGAATTGCAAATAAGGCGAAGATAAATTGACTGAAGAAAAGATAGAAAAAAGATTCTTTAAGATTTTTGCTAAATAATAACAAGCCGCAAGCAATGCTGAAATTGATTAAGAAAGCCCATTCAAAATAGATGAAGCCGATATTGCTAAGAATTTCGCCAAATGCGGAAATTCCGAAAATAAAAATTAAAAATTTGATGAAAATACACAGGCTGCTGAAAGCGTAAGCTAATAAAAATATACTATAGATTTTAAGTGGATTGAAATTGATGTCGCGATAGCAGAAATAAGTTGGCAGCAAGACTGATAAAAATAATCCGCTGAAATATAAAATTACTAAAATCAGATATTGAGCTTTATCAAGCTGGGCTGAGATCACCTCACCTTTTATAAATTCAATTTGGCCAGTAAATTTATAAGTGGCGACGACTCCTAAAGAGAAAAAAATCGATTCTAAATAAAGTAAAAAAGTGAAGGAATAAGGAAGTTTACTGTCTTTTTTATAGAGAAATTTAACGGCAAAAAAATGGCAGAGAAAAATTAGACAATTGTAAAACAGCAAAGTGGTGATGATGTTTTTGGAGATTATAATTAAGATGATCAGAGCAATGATAAGAGTGAAGAAAAGCTTGAAGCTGTTGGCATTTTGGCTTTTTTTTACTTGTAGAAAGCGGTTGGAATAGAAGGCGAAAATAATCCAAATCAGGTTAAGAAATAGCAGAAATGTTAAGGCGCTTTTATCAACGAGAAATCCGAAGGAAATATTTTGGCTAGTTTTTAGAATTTCTAAATTGGCATTTTCATCGCTATTAAAAAAGCCGATTAAAACGCTTAAGAAAAACATTGGAGAGATTTTGCTGACTAAATTTACTAATTTTTGCGACTTATCAAAAAGCGTGATGGCGCAACAATTTACAAGGGGTGTTAGTGCTATTAGAAGTAGTAAAAATTGTGCTTGGGTCATATTTATATTAAATTTTCTGGGTCTATTGTCGCTCCCCCCCCTTAAAAATGAAGGGCTTAAATCGAGAAATTTCTAAAAAATATTTGAAAGCAAATATGAAGCGAATCTCAAAGACATGTTATTAGTTAAACTGAAATTTAGAGATAAAAAATAAATCATGATGGTGAGAAACCAGAATGACATTAAATAAAATTGATATTTTTTTAAGCCTAAAATTGGCATTTTTTCTTCAGAGTTATTTCGGGCAGTGAAAGAGAAAATTAATTTTGTTGCCAAACTTATATTCACAAAACTTGAGGCCACTAAAGCCACTAAAATTAAAGCCTCAAAACCAATTTTAAAACTGGCATAAGCTAGATACCAATTGGCGAAAAATAGTAAAGTTAATGGAAAAGCGGCAATTGAGAAAATTAATAATTTGATGGGCAAAACTAAGAGAAAATGATTTTTTCTGATCAACCAAATTTTGCTGATTGAGGAAGTTTTGAAATATCTTTTGATGAAGGTGGCGAAGAGAAAAATTAAAAAATTCACTAAGCTGAAATTTAAGATGTAGAAAAATGCCGCTTGAAAAGATTCGGTGGTTTGAAGTGCCAAACAAACAAAAATGAAACCGAGATTATTTAAGCAAGAGTAAGCGGATATTAATTTTAGATGCTTTTGCTGATAAAGTTTTACGGCGCTGTAAAAAATTAAAATTAGCGAAAAGAAAATTAAAATTGGCGCGAATTTTAATTTGGCAATTAATCCGCCGCTATCGTCGAAGAAGAAATAGAGGAATTTTAAAACTACATAAATTCCGATATTGGTTTTGATAAAAATAGAATCGATGGCCAGAAAATCGGCAATCAAATTGGTATTTTTTAAGTTCTCAAAATAGAGCCAAAATGGGAAAAATTTTACGAAAAAAGCTATTGTTAAAAGCAGAAAAATTGAGATTAAAAACCATTCATTCTGGCCTTTAATTAATAAAAGATTTTCTGCGATGCGATCAAGATTAACCTCGCCCAAAGACATATAAATTGTCAAGAAGCAAAATAAAATTAGCAATGATGAAGAGGCGTTTAAGCAAAAATATTTAAAAGAAATTTTGGAGATTTTTAAGTCTTTAGAAATTGATAGGTTGGCAAAGAAAGCAAAGGAGTAAATTTCAAAAAATAGAAATAAATTTAGCAGATTATTGGTGGTGAAAATGCCGACTAAAGCGAACATGTGAAGCAGATAAACTGAATAAAAAATCTTACTATTTTTCTTGTCTAAATATTTTTCTATGTCGCTGCGATAGTAAAATAAAATTACTATTTTTAAGAAAATTATTAGAAGCAAAAAAATGATGGAAAGCACATCCACCTTGAATTCTAGAGTGATCGAGAGAGGTGATAATTCGAAGTCGTTACTAATTTTTTCGTAAGTTAAAACATCTGGCAGAATGTTTAGCGTTAGAAAAAAAAGTAAAATGCAGGAAGATAAAGCTATTACAAAAGGCAAAAACCTTTTGCTGAATAATTGACAAAGAAGTGACGAGATTAGTGGAAGAAAAATTATCAGGTAGATGTTACTAACTGCGTTCATTTTCCATTTTTATTTTCCATTAAAGAAACAAATTCTTCAAAAAGATAAAAGCTATCATCTGGCCCTGGAGAGCTTTCTGGGTGATATTGCACGGAAAAAGCCGAGCCATCTTTTAATCTCAATCCTTCAACAGTTTGATCAAAAAGTGAAATGTGAGTAACTTCAGCATTTTTTGGAATTGAGTTTTGATCAACACAGAAGCCATGGTTTTGGCTGGTGATTTCAACTTTTCTGGTTTTTAGATTTTGTACTGGGTGATTTGCACCGCGATGTCCTTGATGCATTTTGCTAGTTTTAGCGCCAATTGACAAAGCTAGAAGTTGATGACCTAAACAGATTCCAAAAAGTGGAACTTTGTTTTTTAGAATTTCTTTAATAACGGGAATTGCATATTTGCCAGTAGCAGCTGGGTCTCCTGGACCATTTGATAAAAATACGCCGTCTGGATTGTGAGACATAATTTCTTTGAAATTGGCTTTTGCACCAACAATTTTCACATCGCAACCAGCTTCAGTTAAGCAGCGCAAGATGTTAAGTTTGGCGCCATAATCAACAGCCACAACTTTTAATTTTTTCTCTGTAACTTGATTGTAAGAATTTTCTTCTTGTTGCCATTTGGCTTCAGATTTCCAAGCGTAGCTTTGGTTTAAGCTGGCAGTTGCGGCAAGTTCAACGCCGTCTAGATCAGGAAATTTTCTAATTTTTTCAGCGGTTTTTTTGATCAAAGCTTCATCAAGATTATCTTGGAAAATGATTGCAACGGTTTTAGCACCCTTAGCGCGAATCATTTTGGTAAGTCTTCTAGTATCAATTCCGCAAATTCCGGTGATTTCATTTTTGATTAGCCAATCATTTAAATGAGATTCAGAACGGTAATTTGAAGGGTTGGTGATGGCTTCGCGAATAATTAAACCGCTAGCTTTTGGGGTTTTTGATTCGATGTCTTGAGAATTTGTGCCGACATTTCCGATGTGAGGAAAAGTGAAAGTTATGATTTGACCGCAGTATGAAGGATCAGTAAGAATTTCTTGATATCCCGTGATCGCAGTATTGAAGCAGATTTCGCCTTGAGTTATAGATTTTTTGCCAATTCCATAACCATAAGAACAAGATCCGTCTGGAAAAACCAGCGCAGCATTTTTGGGCATCTGATATAAATTGATGGAGTCTTTCATAGGAGATGAAAATTATTTTTTGGGAATTTTGTAGAATTTATGCGCAGAATTTTGACTTATAAATCTTTCAATAACAACCGATAAATTTAGTTGCGTGGTGAAAAATATTTTGGCATTTCTTTGTTACCCCGCAACAAGTGCGGGGTAACAAAATTTGGTAGTACGAAAAATTTTAGAGTTTATTTAAGTCTAAAAAACCCTGCGATATTGCAAAGAGCCGATATGGCTGACAAATTTACTTGCTACTTGGAGGTTGTAGCCAAGAGTTACCGAATCATTTTCATTATCTGAAAGATTTAAGCTCAAACCAATATTCATGCGATCTCTTTGAGGAGTGATGGAATTATTTTGGATTTCGCTGCCGCCTCCAATAAAAGCAACTGTCGATTCTTGTTTTTTATTTTGTAGGTTTCTAACCCAAGAAAGACCAAGTTTTGGAATAGCATTATAGCCTTCGATATTGGTTTTACTGGTTATATCAAATCCAATTTCAGAAACAAAGTTGCTATAATCTTTGTTTTTCACATTCAACCCAGCTGACCCCGCCCCAGTTTCTTGATAGGCATCTTGAGATAATTTGAAATATTGCAAAGCAGCATTTGGGCTAAGTAAAAACTTGTCAGATAGCTTCATATTATATCCAAAACCACTTTTGATTGATTGACTCATGCCATTAAATTTTCCTTTGGCAACTTGTTCGTAAGAGCCAATTTTAATGGTTCTGCTGGTGCCATATTGGTTGAAAGCTAAGTTTACGAGGTTGCTATTATAAAGGCCCAAACCGCTTCTATGTGAATTATTATTGTAAAATATTAACTGATATGAATCGACGCTGTCTTTGCTATTGGCAGTTGATTCGCCTCGAATAGTTGATCGGTTGTAAGATAAAGCTGTGCCAAAAAGAATATTACCTTCCCTGTCATCTAAAGTTTTATCAGCACCCATGATAAAACCAGCAAGACTTGAATTATATCCTGCAATGCCATCTCTAATTTTTTGATGAGAACCACCACCAAAAACTTTACCCCAAGAGCCATTTCCTAACTCCTTATAATCTCCCGTAGAAAATCCCGAGAAGCTAGAATCAATAGATTTTAGATGCAGAGTTGTGACATTAATGGTGTTATTATTCATCGCCATCGAGCTGTTGATGAGAGCACCATTGGTTGATGGTTTAAGAGTTTTTAGTCCTTCTTCAAGATCATCTTTGTTAGAAACACTTAGTATTCCCGACACAACATTGGTGTGCTGCAAAGCGTTATTTACTAAATTGTAATTATCTGTGCCTAAATTTGCTTCGCTGAATAAAGCGCTGGAAGAAATTGTGGTGACAATATTATTACCGCTGGCGGCAATGCTATTATCAAATAAGTAAGAATTATCAGTAATTGTAATATCTGAAACTGTGCCTGTGATGCCGGTAGATTCTACGATCTTATATTCGGTCGCGCCGCTATAATCCAATGCTATAAGAGTATTAGAATAATCGAAATTGATGGTAGTTGAACTATCAATTGCGACTCCAGCTCCAGATTTAATTTCGCCAAAGGCAGTGCTGGTGAGCAGACTGTTGAAAGTTTGTCCGCTTAAATCAATGGCATTAGTAACATCGAGAACTTTGTCTCCAGCCACAGAAAGCGCACCGCTTAAGGTTAAAGTAGTAACATAAGCATCTTGGTTCAAAACCACACCTTCACTATTATCAATGGCTAATGTTCCGAAGCGAGCTCCTGATGCTCCAATATAAGTATCAACAGTTTGAGTTGAGCTGCCGGCTAAGTTTAGAGTCGCAGAACTTCCTTGAATGATTGAGATTCCCGATCCGCTTTGAGAAATGTTACCCGTAACATCTAAAGTTTTGCCGCTGGCAATTGAAATGAAAGATTCACTTGAGGAATTAGTGAAAGCTAAATTTGTGGTATAAACATCATTGTTAAATGCGACACCACTTGCATTAACATTGCTGATACTAATTGTGTCTAGGCGATTTGAAGATTGACCAAGCTCAATTGTTGAAGCAACAGTTTGAGCTGAACTTCCTGAAAATAAAATATCACCACTGCCACTTGCGGCTCCTTTCACAATACCAGTTCCCGTAATATCACCTGACATGGTAAGAGTTTTGCTATCAGCAATAGATGCGGTACTTGAGCTGCCACCCATTGCTAAACTAGACATTGTAAGATTACTTCCCAAAGTAAGAGTTTTAGCGCTGGCCAAAGTTACAGCTCCAAGGCTAATTGTTCCTGATCCACTGATTGTAGAAGTTTCGTCTATGTTAGAAGAAGTTACATCTAGCGTTGAGTTGGCTGTTAAAGAAGAGCTGGAGGTGCTCATAGTTAAAGTAGTGATATAAGCTGAGTCACTTAAAGTAACTCCTGCGGCATTGTTAATCTCTAAAGCAGCTAAACGGCTTGAAGTCGAAGTTCCTAAGGATGATGCAATTGTTTGGCTGGTGCTTCCAGATAAATTTAGTGAACCGTCTCCTACAATTATTCCACTTCCTTCAGCACTTTCGGAAATATTTTCTGAAATATCCAAAGTTTTAGAACTAGCAATTGATAGAGTTGAACTTCCTGAAGTGTTGGTAAAATCTATATTAGTAGAATAGACATCATTATTAAATGTGACGCCGCTTGTATTGCTGCTGCTAACTGTATCTAGTCGGTTTGAAGATTGTCCAAGTTCAATTGTTGAAGACACAGTTTGTGCGGTGCTGCCCGAAAATAAAATTCCACCCTCACCCGTGGTATCACCTTTAATAACGCCGGTTCCTGTGATTGATCCGCTTAAAGTAAGTTTTTCACCACTATCAATAGTTAAACTGCTTGATGAATTTCCCATATCCAAACTAGTTGCCGAAGCGCTATTTCCTAGTTCTAAATCCTTATCATCAGCAATTGTAATATCTCCCAAACTAATAGTTTGACTACCACTAATCTTGGCACTTTCACTAAAAGTTGAGCTAGTGAAATTTAGGTTACCATTTCCACTAATATCTAAAGTTCCTGTACTGCTATTGGTGAAGCTGGTTGTATAGACATTGCCGTCTAAAGTAATTCCACCAGCGCTTTTACTAATTGAGAGAAGTTTAAGTTTTAAACTTGATGAACCAATTGCAGATGAAACAGTTTGATCATCTGAACCATTTAATATTAATGAGCCAGTGTTGGTTATACTAGTTGAAACGCCGCTATTGGCGTAAAGATCATTTGCCACAGATAAAGATCCATCAGCGGAAAATGTAACTTTATTGATTGAAGCAGTAGAAGATCCAACACCGTTGCTGATTGTAAGCGCGTAAGCTCCGCTAAAATTAACAATGCCTCTATTGCTAGAAGTTGTGGCAATTGAATCGAGAGTTTTTGCCACATCAACATTCAAAGTTCCATTTCCCGAAAAACTAATTAGATCGGCAGTATTACTATCACTAACATTTGTAGTTGCGCCACTTGCAATTGTGATAGTTGCGGCGTTAGCAATGTTATTTTCAGTTAAAATTGCTAAATAAGATAAGATTGAAACTATTTTTAGAAGTCTGCTCATGCTTGATTTTATTGCTTTTAATAGATTTTGCTTCGAAACGCAAAATGATTTCTTCTTAGATAACTTTTGAGATGTGGTTAAATTTTTCTTCAGCTTAATTATGAAGTCTGATATCAAACACAATTAATTTTTCAAAATTACTGACAATTCTTAATTTGTTCCTCAGCTAAGTTTGATGTGAATTTAGTTGAAATTGGTAAATAAGATTCGCAGTGCATCTCTGGAAATAAATCTTCTTGGCAACCCCATTTCTTTGATTGTTTGTCATAAGATAAAATAACTTTTCTGCCTTCATTTGCCTGAGAAGGTGGCAAACTTGAAAGCCTAACTTCTTTATTACTTTTCCACGAATGAAAATGAGGAGTGTCTCCGCAAGTTGGATTGCGGGACAAGAATGTTGAAATAACTTTTTTAGGATCTTCTGGATCAGTTTCTGCAGGCTCAATATTTTTATATTCGCCAAATTTATTCATCTCGTAAATATTTATATTAAAGCCAGTTGGAAAATCACTTTTTGATTCTTGCTTTGCAATAGAACGAACTTCGATCATGGTTTTTTCGTCAGGTGAAAAATGAGGAGCATCATTTAAATAAAGCTCACTTCCAGTATGAAAATTAGTAATATTAAAAGGCGCTTCATAACTATTTGAATTGCTTGAATAAAAATAATGATAAAACACCGCATTATCTTTTTTAATATCAATCAGCCGATCTTCTGCCGCCGTCACTTTATCTGTGTGGAAGAAATCATTATAGCCAATACATTTTCCAATCACGCTGCAATAGCTTTTGGCAATTACTATCCCAATATCAATCTTCATTGAATATTCTATTTCTTTAACCTCGCTGACATCTTTTTCCAAATGTTTTTCCATCTGGCAATTTTTTACTTTGTCACAAACCTCGCCTTTCTTACAATGATAAGCTTCAGCCTTAAGAGGCTTGGTTTTTTTGCTGATATATTCAGAATATTTTTCAAGCAAAACTTCTTCATTTTGCGCACGCAACTCTTCTTTTTTATACCAATCATCATCCATTTTTATGGATAGCTGAAAATTTTTTTTACATATTGCAGCTTCAGATTTTGGGGCAAAGAAAAACAAAAAAATAATTGAGATTAAAAATGGAAAAAATCTTTTCATGAAAGTCTTGATGCTATTATGTTTGTGAAGCAAATAAAAATATAATTTTTGTTGCAAGTTGGCAGCACTTATCAATAAGATATGGTTAATCACCAATACTAATAACAATTAAATTTAATCAAAAAATGTTAAATAAAAACTTATTATTGCTGATTGCAACTCTTGCTCTGGCGTCTTGTTCTGCAAATAAAAAAAATGTTGAAAATATTTCATCTTTACCAAAAGAGCCCAAAGAAGTTGCTCTAAAAGAAGAAGAGATTTTTTCTGTTTCTGCTGATGAAATCAAAAAATCAGAAAGTGACTCTCATGTTGTGTATTTTAGCAAAAACAGCGCCAAACTTGACTCTGAATCAACTTCTATCTTGAAAGAAAAAGTTTTAGAAGAAGCTAAAAGTTCAAACACTAAAAGAGTGATTATTGAAGCTCACTGTGACGAAAGAGGTTCTGACGCTTACAATCAAAAGCTTAGCGAAAAAAGAGCTAAATCGGTTAAAAACTATTTAGTTAAAAATGGCGTAAAAAATGCTAAAGTAAAAACTGTTGGTTATGGTGAATCTAAGCCAGTAGCTTTGGGTCATGATGAAGCTTCATGGGCTAAAAACCGCAGAGCTGTTACTATTTCAATCAAGAAATAAAGCGGATAATTTTTTAAGAAAAGGGGCCTCAAATGTAAGTTTGACGCCCTTTTTTATAGCTGATAATGTCAAAATCATTACAATAAATTTAAGAGATTACGCGGGATTTTTATAATTTGAACAAAGCAATAATATGAAATTTTTCAGAAAATATTTTTTAGGTCCACATGGATCTTCAGTATTGCCATCTCCGGAAGAGAATGGTGAAGTTGTCAGAAAAAAGAGATCGCCTTTTTTCAATGAGGATTATTTTACGGCTTCGGGATTGCAAACTGCTACAGAATATTACAATCAGAAATATCCTGAAAGAGGTTCTATAAATCTATTGTTAATGCCAAATGGTTATAGCGTTGATGACTTAGTTTTAAAAATAGAAGAGCTTAGAAAAAATAACCCTGAAGGTCATCCCATTAAAGTAATAATTACCTCAAGTAATAAAAATATTAAATATCCAAATCACTCGCAACCAGCAATTATCACAAGAGATAAAATAATTTCCATGCGTGATGAATATTATGAAGACGCCCCAACAATCTCTGAAATACTAGCAAATAAATTAGGTTTAGAACTAGTTGAATGTAAGCCTGAAGATAAAGAAGATCCAAAATATAAGACTCCATCTTTTCAAGCTGACAATAGATCATGTCACTTTATTGCTTTGGGAATATTGAAAGATCTGACTTTGGAAGATTTAGAAATAGTTTCTGCTTTTAAAAGCGGTTACAAACCATTGGCAAAATCATTAAAATATTCTCAATCTGGAAGATTTATAGATGAGATGTTGAACGAAGAAAATGCGCTAGTAGCGGTTAAAAAAGATGGATCAAATGTTAAAGAATATTTTAAGAAACATACAATTAAGGATGAATCAAAAGAAAAAAATGTGACAAGAATAGCTAATAAAGCGAGTAAGTTTAGAGAAGCTTTATTGTCATTGCCTTACGATGATGAAAACCCCCCATCTCCCAAAGTTGCAGCTAGAGAATTATTATCTAAAATTAGAGCTGAAAATTATTTTAAAAAAGATGATGGTTCTATAGATAAAGAAATCTGATGAAGCCTTTTTAACTCGCTCTGGATTCTACGAAACCTAATTTGCGATCTTGGCACAAAGAAATAATTATCTCTCTTTGCTTATCATCTATTTTGCTAGCAGGAGAATTATGCGGTTTGCGACTCAATTCTTGCAAGCCATCAACACCTTTTTCTTCATAACGCTTCAACCATTTGCGCAAAGTAAATCGTGAAATACCAAAGTGATCACATACTTTGCCTGCATGATTTAGTTTCTGATAAAGCTTTATTCAACCTAGCTTAATCTTATCATCATTCCTCATATCCTAAACTGCTTTTGATTGATTAAAAAATTCTGCCAAAAATTAACAGAACTAAAATTAATCTGACATTTTAGTTGTAGGGATGTCTATGAATTACACAGATAAATTTATAGATTTAGTCAATTATTCTTCCACTTCCATAGGAACTAATCTAATAGCTCTATCAAGATTCTGAATTGCTTTACCAACACCAAGACTATTATCCCAAACATAAGAGATAACAGCTAAGAAATCAGCTCCAGCTTGCACCAATGGCGCGCAATTTTCGTCGGTAATTCCTCCGATTGCAACGATTGGTAGTTCGATAAGTTCATTACACCATTCAACTGTTTCTAGATTAGGATTGCCGCGAGAAACTTTGGTTTTGCTTGGGAAAAAAGCGCCAAATGAAATGTAATCCGCACCCTGCTCTCCAGCTTCCATGGCTAGATGCTTTGAATCGTAGCAGCTAACGCCAATTACAAAATCTTTTCCAGCAAAGTCTTTAAGAGATTTTTCTTTAACAATTTTGATCAACCCATCTTCTGCACCCAAATGAACGCCATCTGCACCAATTGCAACAGCCAATTCGTAAGAATCATTCACAATGAATAAACAATTATTGGCTTTACAGATTTTTTGCAATTCTAGAGCAATTGTTTTTACTTCTTCTTCTAAATAATCTTTCAAACGCAATTGAAAAACTGGAACTAGCCTTGTTTTCAAAGCTGCTTCTAGGCTTTTAGAGAATTCTGCTAAGTCAATTTTCGGTGGGCTGATTAGATAGATTTTGGTCATTTGAAAAGTCTATGGAGTTTAAACTCATGAGATCCTCGGCTCTTACTAGCCAAGGATGATGAAGGAATGGGATAGCTATTTCTTTCTTCTAAAAAAGGCTGGAACATTAAGAATATCATCTTCGATTTTTTCTTCAGTAGCATCTTTTTCTTTTTCATCAAAAATTGTAGATCCGAAAAATTCACGATGCTTTTTGCTAGCTTCTTGCTGTTTTTCTTCAATAACTTTTTCTACTTTAGGAAGTTTTGGAAGATCTGAAAATGGAGCAGCTTTCGCTACAGGTTTTTCCTCTTCTTCAAAATCAAAATTTGATGGTTCACTTCTGCTTTTAACTCCGCTATTCATGAAGCCAAAAAGATTAAAGCCCGAAGCTTCTTTTTTAGGCTTTGCCGCAACTGTCTTTGCAGGCTTTGGAACTTCAGGTTTTGGAGTAATTTTTTCTTCTATCTTTGCAGCTTTAGGATTTTCGTACTCAACTTCGTTTCCGAAGAAACTAATTTGTGAAAAATTAGCGCTTTCTTCAGCGGATACGATTTGTTTTTTTGAAACTGCACTTTCAACTTTGCCATAATCTAGATTAGGCTCTTTCGAATAAACTTTGTTTGATTTGAAACTATCATTAATTTCTTCCAATTTTTCACTGTCTGTTTCTTCAATATTTCCAATATCAAAAAAGTTTTTGCTAGTTTCTTTAATTGGTTCTTTTTTTGACTCTTTCACTTCAACTTTAAATCTTCTTGGCTCTTCGCGA
>Ga0114975_10002027_pt1 | contig 14018 bp, 11 predicted proteins | sample S_130626_EF_Meta_FD_87031 | JGI IMG/M metagenome (GOLD analysis project Ga0114975, IMG submission 87031) | Freshwater microbial communities from Lake Simoncouche, Canada to study carbon cycling - S_130626_EF_MetaG | ecosystem: Environmental > Aquatic > Freshwater > Lake | place: Lake...
CAGCCGGCGATCCTCCTCTTCCTCGGCTCCGCGATCCTCCCCTGGAAATGGTTCACCGCCGCCCTCGGCTCTGCCACAACGTCGGTTCGTGGCCGCGAGCAGGTCATGCGTCAGATCGCCTTCCCTCACATCGTCCTTCCCACCGCATCGGTCTTGGCGAGCGTTGGAAACTTCCTCTTCGCACTTGTCCCACTTGGAGCGCTCTATCTCCTCTACCCCGACCGGCTCACCCCATGGGCCATTGCTTTCCTTCCAGTAGCAGCGGTGCAGTTCCTTTGGACGATCCCTGCGGTGATCACGCTCAGTGCGGTCGCCGTCTTCTTCCGCGACATTTCAAACTTCATCCCACATGGGCTCCGCATCTGGTTCTATCTCTCCCCTGCTCTCTTTCCAATCGAAACGCTCCGTGACATCGGGTCGCGACATCCGTGGTTTAACTTTTTCGTCGACATCAATCCATTCACCTGGATCTTCTCTGGCTATCGAGACGCTCTCTACTACGGCCGTGCCCCAGAGTGGGGCGCCCTCGGCATCCTCGCACTCGCTTCGATTCCAGCGACGCTGCTCTCGATCTACTTCTTCCGACGCGTCTCGCCACTCTTCGTGAAGGTGCTCTAGGTGGCGCAGCGAACGAGCTCACGCAAGAAGGCGGCACCGCCGCCAATCCTCCTCACCGGACTTGGCGTGCAGTACGACCTACGACTCAGCAAGAAGCGCAAGCTGCGCGATACGGTGCTGCGTGACGGTCGCCACTCACAGAGTGGCAAGTTCTGGGCGCTACGCGACGTCGACTTCCGTGTAGACGCGGGGGAATCGGTCGCAGTGATCGGACCAAATGGTGCCGGGAAGAGCACGATGCTGCAGGTGCTGGCCGGCATTCTGGAGCCCTCCGTCGGCAAGGTTGAGGTTCGCGGCAAGATCGCCACGCTTCTGCAGCTTGGTGCAGGCTTCGACCCAGAGCTGAATGCTCGGGAGAACACACTCCTCGTCGGTGAGTTCCTTGGAGTCCCCCACAAGGAGATGGTGCGCCGCGTACCAGCCATCCTTGAATTTGCAGGCCTTGGTGAGTTTGCCGATGCAGAGGTTCGAACCTACAGCACAGGGATGCGCGCTCGACTTGGATTCAGCGTTGCAACTTCGGTTGAGCCCGACGTACTACTACTCGATGAGGTGCTCTCCACCGGCGATGCCGCCTTCATTGAAAAGTCACGAGGTCGAATCACCGAACTGATGAAGCGAGCGCGGGCAATCGTGTTCGTGACGCACGATCTCGACTCCGCGGCAACCTTCTGCTCGCGAGCTATTGAACTTGAGGGGGGTCGAATTGTTGCTGATGGGCCTGCGAAGCGCGTGATTGCCGCCTATAAGAAGAAGATGTTGAAGCGCTCCGCTACGGCGTCACGACCGGGTCCGGTAGTCCGCCGCGGTAATTGAGAATCACGAGCAGCGTTCTCACAGAATCGAGATCGAGCGTCGGCTGAACATCCGCGCTCTGGAGCACGGCAGAAGCCACGCTATTCACGGCAACCACTCGGCCGACTGAAAGCCCGCGCGGGAAGGCCGAACGCAGCGTGGGGCTCAACTCAATCCCAGAGGTGGTGATCTCTGCCCCAACAAGCACCTGCCGCTGTGCGTCGACATCATCGAAGGCGAGAGGGTTTGCGGCACGCCCGCGCACCTGCCCAATGGCGCCGGTTGAGGCGACCTCAGAGGTAACGGAGAACTCAGGATCGGTGAGGAGGCGAACCTGGCAGCTCTGATCCGACACTTGCACGACACGCCCAGCAAGTGAGGCGCCCGCGCCAATCACAACGTCTCCAACCTTGACGCCGTCCGCACTACCAACATCAAGGATCACGTAGCGTCGATCAATCGCAAAGTCGCGCGCGACCACCTGGGCAGCAACTGTTGTAAACGATGTCGTCGCACGCAAGTCAAGGGTTGCCTGGAGCTCCGCGACCTCACGTTCGAGGCTGGCAATGCGAGCCGCCTCGGCGGCGAGTTGATCCCGCTCGTCGAGCAACGCGGTGAGTCGCGCCTGCAAGCTGCGAATGTCGACGAAGAGATCACGAACCGATGCGGCGCCTCTCCCGATGGCCGCGACAGGTTCGCTCACCGTGCGCACCACCTGCCCCGCAGCACCCTGTACGGCGAGTACTGGCTCGCTGCCAGAAAGTAAGAAGAGGATCCCGTTGATGGCAAGTACGACGCCGATGGCGACAAGGCCAGCCTGCGGGTTGCGCTCTCCACGATCGCGGGGGAGCATGGATCCTTAGCGCAGTGGGCGCTGGTAGGTCTCAGGGACGAGCATCTTCTCGAGCGCCTCAACCTCTTCCAGAATGATGCCGGTGCCACGCACAACGCAGGTGAGTGGATCATCGGCGATGCGAACGGGCATCTTTGTTTCGGCGGCGAGTCGCACATCCATTCCTAACAGGAGTGCACCACCACCTGCAAGCACGATCCCCTGGTCCATGATGTCGGCGACGAGCTCTGGTGGTGTCTCTTCAATGGTGTCACGCACGGCATTGATGATTTCAACGATCGACGGCTCAATGGCCTCGCGCACCTGCGGCGCCGCTACCTCTACCGCGCGAGGTAGGCCCGTGAGGAGATCGCGTCCACGGAAGGTGATGCGCTGCGAGTCCCATTCGCCGGAGTGTGCCGAACCAACGGCCATCTTGATGTCTTCGGCGGTGCGCTCGCCGAGGAGGAGGTTGTACTGACGTCGAGCGTAGGCAACGATGTTCTCATCCATCTCATCGCCCGCAATGCGAATGCTGCGCGCAGTCACGATGCCGCCGAGGCTGGTGACGGCAACCTCCGTGGTGCCACCGCCAATGTCAACGATCATGCTCCCGTTCGGCTCACCAACAGCGAGGCCTGCCCCGATTGCGGCGGCCATCGGCTCCTCAACGAGGCGGACCCAACGAGCACCAGCACGGATTGCAGCGTCGCGCACAGCACGCTTCTCAACTTCGGTTACCCCTGAAGGGATGCCGATGATCATGCGCGGACGGGCGGAGAGCCATCCGCCTTGGTGCACCTTGCGGACGTAGTAGCTAATCATCTGCTCAGTCACGGCCGCATCGGAGATGACGCCATCGCGGAGTGGTCGGATCGCCACGATGTTGGCAGGGGTGCGGCCGAGCATGCGCTTCGCCTCGGCGCCGATGGCGAGAACCTTGCGGGATTTCGTCTCAACCGCAACCACTGACGGCTCGCTGATCACGACTCCTTTGCCGGAGACGTGGACGAGCGTATTGGCCGTGCCAAGGTCAATGCCGATATCGCGGGAGAAGAGTTTGTAGATTCGGTCAAGCATGGCGCGATGGTAGCACCCACCCCGCGGACCCTCACCCTCTCCCTAGGGCGCCTCGGCACCCCAGATCGACGGCTGCTTCGAACGAATGCTCACCCAGCGACCATGCCCAATGACGAGGTGGTCCAGGAACTCAATGTCGAGGAGGCGGGCGGCGGCGAGCAGTTCGCTCGTGAGCCGAAGGTCCTCGTCGGAGGGCTCAGGGTCGCCGCTTGGATGGTTGTGGACGGCGGCGAAGCCGACGCCATGCGCCTCGAGGACCGGCCGCAACAGCTCGCCGATGCGCACACTCGTACCAGTCGCAGTGCCCGTATACACATGACGGACGTCGAGTAGCCCATTGCGACCGTCAACGATGGCGATGTGGAGCTGCTCTTGTGCCGACCGGCCGAAGATCGGCTGGGTGATGGCGGCCAGATCCGCTGGAGCCTGCACACGTGTGCGCTCCGCTGGCCACCACGCGGCAAGGTCGCGTGCTGCGTTGATAGTGTTGGCGACAAATTCAGCGGTGTGGTTCGATACGCCTGCGCGCAACAGTCTCTCGATCGGGTTCCCTTGCAAGAGCCCACCTGGCCCTCCACTGAGTTCGACTAGGTCGCTTGCGGTGTGCGTTGCGCCGCTGTGGGAAAGCAGGGTATCGAGTGCGCGAATAAAACGCTGATCACGATCCCACTGCTCCGGACTCGTATCGCTGGGTACGGCTGCTGCTATGGCGAGACTCATTGAACCTCCGCGGCGTAGAGCAAGCGGCCAAAGTTGGCACCTCCGGCAGAGCGGCGAGCCCGCCGTTTTCCCGCCACCCTACCGAAGGCGAGCGCATCTTCTCGCGCGTCGCGTATCAGTTGCGTATGGGTTCGGTGACCCTATGAGAGGGCAACGATGGCAAGGTTATATGCGGAGTGCAGGGCGATCGTCGCGAGTAGTGATCGTCGCCGAATCCAAAGCCAACCGAGGGCAATACCGAGCGGGAGCCGCACGACGAATGCAACGGCGGCAAGGCTCGCGCCATCGGCTGCTGAGGTCCCTACGACGGCGAGCGTATATGCGAAGGCGAAGACGATCGCAGAGAAGAGGATTGCTCGGCGTGCGGATGATTGCCGCGCCCAGGCTTGCGCGATCACACCGCGGTAGAGGAGCTCCTCACCGATCGGTGCAACGATGCCAGCAGTGATGATGTTCGCGATGAAGCCGATGCGACTCAGCGCAGGTGGCAACACCGCCGGAGCGCTGAGGCCAGTGCCGCTCATCACGAGCGTGGCAAAGAGGCCGGCGGCGGCAAGGATCGGGAGCGCAAGGGCAACGCCCCAGAAGAGGTCGCCAACGAGGCCACCGCGGCGATCTGGCTGCGGCAGCGTACTCGGCGACGAAGCAGGCGTGGCGAGGATGAGATCACGCCAGCTCACTGCACCGCTACCTACCACCACGAGCCCAATGATCAGAACCGTTGCGAGATTCGATGCGGTCGCCAAGAGGAGAGTTGCCTGCGGCGTACTGAGTGCCTCAGCAGAAAAAACTGCGGTGAGTAGCGCGGCCACAACCAGTTGCGCCAAGAGCGCCCACGTGATCGCCGTCCAAAAGATGGCGAGTGGGCCTGGGCCACGCCAACCTCCAGTTGGGGTATCAACGCTGCGCTGCAGGGCAGAGGCACCTGAAAGCGCAATCCCACCAATACCAATCAAGACGAGGGCAAACAGAGCAAGGCCGATCCCAGCACCGGCAGCTCCCGCAACAAGGGCACTCGCGCCCAAGACGGTTGCGCCGAGACCGATGACGTAGAGCGCTGGCGCCTCACGCCCCGCGAGTTGCAGCAACCCCGGGCGCGACTCCATGTTCAAGTAGTCACCGTTATGGTGCGCTGTTCTCCGTGAGGGCTGAGAGTTCCTTCAGCACCGCCTGGAGCTCGCTGATGCGCACCCCATACGTTGCAAAGTCTCCCGCCTTCAGCGCCGTCTGCGCTTGCGCAAAGAGTGTCGACGCCTTCGAGACGAGTCCTGCGACATCGGTTGGATTCGTTCCGCCGCCCGGATCGATCACGCCGCCACCGACGAGGAGGTTCAACGCTTCAGAGAGCGTGTCGCCCCATACGACCTTGGTCGAGGTTGCGGCCACGATCTTCTGGAACTCTGGGAACGAGCTCGAGGTCGACTGCAGGTACACCGGCTGCAAGTAAACAACCGTTCCGCCGATCGGCGTCACGATCAGATTCCCGCGCGTGACGGTCGAACCCGATTGATCCCAGAGCGTTGTCTGCGCCGAGATGATTGGGTCCGCGTCGATGCGGGCACCAACCTGGCTTGGGCCGAAGACCGAGGTATCCTTCGGGAAGCGGTACGCCACGACCTGCCCATAGGCGTCGCCATCATTGCGTGCTGCAATCCAGGCGATCATGTTCGGTCGGCTCGTTGGCACGAGCGGCTGAATCAGCGTGAACTCGGTGCCAGTTTCGCCTGGCAGGCGCACACGAACGAAGTACGACTCCCCTGGGAGTGACTGCGATCCAGCTGCCGACTCCGGCACGGTCCACACGTCGTCCTGGCGGTAGAAGGTCTGGGGGTCGGTCACGTGGTACGTGGCGTAGACACGCGTCGTGATGTCGAATCCGCCCGCGCCGACCCGAAGGTGCGCACGCAGATCGGCCGGCATCGTGTCGAGCGGGCGAAGAAGGCCTGGGAAGACCTTCGACCACGCCTGAGCAATCGGATCCTTGGTATCGGCCAAATAGAGCGCGGTCTCGCCCGTGTAGAGGTCGACCGTCGCCTTCACGCTGTTGCGGATGTAGTTAATTCTGCCCCCCTCGGCCGCGTTGGCGTTCGGGAAGTGCGTGCTCGTGGTGTAGCCATCGACGACGTAGCTCAGCCCGCCATCTTCACGGATCACGAGATACGGATCGGCGTCCCAGGTGACGAATGGGGCGAGAGCTGAGATGCGCTCGCTCACCGTTCGACGCCAGAGCAGCTGGCTCTCAGCGGTGATCTGGTCGCTAATCAACAGGTTCAGGTCGCCGAGTCGAGCGGCGAAGAGCAGGCGATCAAAGAAGGTGTTCAGCGAGATCCCTGAGGTACCGCTCCACTTCGTGGTTGCGTCCCCTGAGCCGCCTGAACCAGTGGCATCTTCCCCCACCGGATAGTCAAACTCTTCGGTCTTGGCGCCAACAATCACCCAGTCATCATCAAGTTCGCCGAAGTAGATGCGTGGCTCGGTCACCACTGGCGCACCGCCACTGGAGACCGGTGGAATGTCGCGAATGATCAGCTGCGGGAGTCCGCCGCTCGCCACACCGGCGACAGGGACCATGGCGACGCCGATACCGTGGGTAAAGGCGATACGCCGATTCACCCACGTCGCTGACTGAAGTGCGCGCTGCGGGTTCAACTCTCGTGCTGAGAGCATCACCAGTCGCTGCTTCCCGTCAATGATGTAACGGTCAACATCTACGTCGGAGAAGTTGTAGTACTGACGCACCGTCTGGAGTTGGTCGAGCGTCTGCTGCAGCGGACGGTAGTCCCAGAGGCGCGCGTCGGCAAACGATTCAGCGTTGTCGGCAATCGCGGCAGCCGTAAGCTCGTCGGCGCCGTCGTATTGGCGCTCAGTCCAGCCGTCGAGGCCGAAGGCCAACCTCGTCATGCGAATGTTGTTGGCGATGTACGGCTCCTCGAGCGCGTACTCGTTCGGGGTCACCTGGAAACGCTGAACAAACTCTGGATAGAGGCCGGTCAGCACAGCCGATGCGCCGAACCAGATGGTCACGGTCAGGACGAGTGGCCAGGTAGAACGTGTCACAGCGGCGCCCACCAAGAAGGCTGCGGCGAGTGCGGCGATGACCGTCAGTGCGTCGAGCCCAGGGATACGTGCTGTGGCGTCGGTGTACGAGACACCCGTGGCAACGCCGTTCTGTGAATAGACCAGGTCAAGCTTGTCGAGCTGATATCCGTAGGCGGTTACCAGCAGGATCGCGCCGAGCAAGAGTGCAAGGTGGAGGCGCGGCAGGGTACCGACACCGCCAAGACCACGGGCGCCGATCGCTGGCAGGTAGCGGAGTGCGGCAATGACCGTAGCGCCGCCGAGCAGCAAAATCCCGAGACCCTGCGCGAGGCGAAGGACAGGGAGGCTGAAGAGATAGAACGAGATGTCGCGGCCAAAGATTGGATCGACGGCCGAGCCGTCGGCGGCGTACGGCACCGCGTTCTGCCAGAGGGCGATTTGCTCCCAGTTGGCGGCAACTTGTGCGCCAACGAGTAGGGCGACAACGACTGCACCAATGCGTAGTGCACCGTTGCCGATGGATGCGCCAGCGCTACGCGCTGCGCCATTGCCATCCGAACCGAACAGTCCGCGGAGCGCATCGACGATCCCGTCAGGCTGTAGGTTGCCCCGGTCATCCATGAGGGGGGTTCGCGGTTCGCGTGGCGTCTCAGAGCTTGCTGCGGTGCCAGTCGGCGTGCCGCCAAGGCGTCGGGCGATGAGCCCCGCCACAAGGAGGCTCGCCATGAGCAGCGCGAGGGCGGCAAGTGTTCCAGCAACGAAGAGTCCACCCTGCAGCTGCAGTCGCTGCCAGTAGAGGGCGCCCGCGCCGAGTGATTCAAACCAACGCGCGTCGGTCAGGAGCGCAATGACCGGCCCGCCAACCAGGACGAGCACAAGCAGAATCGGGAGGAAGAGTGTGCGGAATCCGAGCTTGAATGTTGGTCGTGGTCCGCTGGGTGCGCCGCCACCGGGTCGACGTGCGCGGGTGCGCGACGGTGGGGCGTCTGGAGCCGGTTCAGCGTCAGCGGACTCAGGGGCACCGTTGCCACGGCGTCGCTCAAGTTCTTCAAGGAAATCCTTAAACGGATCACTCATGATCGATCCCCCCTCCAGCTGCGGTGCGTCAGGGCCGGTGCGCGACCTCGATCGCACGGGTGAAGGCGTCGAGTGCTGCCTCGGCAACCTTCGCCTCTGTCATCGTAGCGATTCGCATCGGATCCCACTTTGCAGCCACTTGGAGCACCAAGGGGCGGCGCCACGGCTCGTTCACGTCAGCAAGATCGCCCAGGAGGCGCAACTTGAGGCAGGAGCGCCCCTCCTCTACGGCAAGGAGGTCGCCAAGACCGTTCGTCATCAACTCGCCAAGGCGCTGGAGTGGTGGTGTTGGTGGGGGGCCGGCGATTGGCGCAACCTCACGGCAACTTACGACGCCAGCCTCGTCCTCTGCCCACATCATGCCGATCCACCAGCCATCGGGCATGGTCGTCGGCGTACTCATTCCCGTATGCACCGCGGCCTCAGGTCGCCCTTCGAGAAGGATTGGCTTCACCTTGAGGTAGCTCGCCCCCGGTGAGGGGAGGCGCTCAGGGCCGCTGGTCACTCCCACTCAATCGTGGCGGGCGGCTTAGAGGTGACGTCGTACACGACTCGCGTCACGCCAGACACCTCATTGACGATGCGCGCAGAGATGCGCTCAATCAGGTCGTATGGGAGCCGCGCCCAATCCGCGGTCATGCCGTCTTCACTTGTCACCGCGCGCATCGCGAGCACATTGCCGTAGGTGCGCCCGTCGCCCATCACGCCAACCGAGCGCATTGGTGTGAGCACGGCGAACGACTGCCAGATGCTTCGGTAGAGTCCGGCCTTCTTGATCTCGTCGACCACGATCCAATCCGCCTCGCGCAGGGTGTCGAGCCGCTCCTTGGTTACGTCGCCAAGAATGCGGATCGCAAGTCCAGGGCCTGGGAACGGTTGTCGCAGCACCACAGACTCGGGGAGGCCGAGCTCGAGGCCAACCGCGCGGACTTCATCCTTAAAGAGAGAGCGCAGCGGCTCAACGAGTTCGAACTTCAAGTCGTCGGGGAGGCCACCGACGTTATGGTGCGTCTTAATCTTCTGCGCAGCCTTCGTCTCTTTTGAGGTTGACTCAATCACATCGGGGTAGAGGGTGCCCTGTGCCAAGAACTTGAAGTCACCGAGCTTTGTGGACTCCTCTTCAAAGACGCGAATGAATTCGCGACCGATGATCTTGCGCTTCTCTTCTGGATCTTCGATACCGCTCAGCGCCGCGAGGAAGCGCTCCTCAGCATCGACCATGTGAATGGTCATGCCGAGTGTGTTGGCGAAGACCTCGCGGAGAAGATCTGACTCGCGCTTCCGCATCAGACCGTGATCCACGTAGACACAGACGAGCCGATCGCCGATCGCGCGGTGAATGAGTGCAGCTGCGACGGCGGAGTCAACGCCGCCCGAGAGGGCACAAAGTACGCGATCGGTAGGACCAACCTGCGCGGCGATTGCAGCGATGGCATCTTCGGCAACGCGCCCAGGGGTCCAGTTGGCGGGTGCCTTGGCAATGTCGTACACGAAGTTGCGCAGCAGGCGCTTTCCACCTGGGGTGTGCACCACCTCGGGATGGAACTGAATTCCCCAGAGATTTCGCGATACGTCAGCAAGTGCAGCAAACGGAGTGGAGTCGGTGTCGGCAATCGGCGCGAAGCCAGGGGGTGCCTTGGTGATGGAGTCGCCGTGGCTCATCCAGACGCGAGCGCTACCACCGTCACCCGCAACGCCAGCCAGCAACAGATTCGACTGATCGTCGATACGAATGTCGGCGGGGCCGTATTCACGATGCGCCGAGGGGCCAACCTCACCGCCGAGCTGCTGCGCCATCAACTGCACGCCATAGCAGATGCCCAAGATCGGCAGACCACTCGTCCAGAGGGCTGGGTCTGGCTTCGGTCCGTCAACGTCGTAGACGGAGCTTGGGCTGCCGCTCAAGATGATGCCGGCAGGGTTGCGCGCAAGGATCTCGCTCAACGGGGTGTCGAAGGCGATCAACTCTGAGTGCACGTTCAGCTCACGTACGCGACGCGCGATGAGCTGCGCAAATTGGCTGCCGAAGTCGAGAACGAGGATGCCCCCCTGCGTTGGGGTGACGGCGCCGTTAGCGCCCACGCTGCCAGCTCTTCCCTTCAGTTGCTGCGGCCGGGGCGTAGATCACCTCTACGTCACGGAAGCCGCGCACGTTCTGCACGCCGAGTGCCGCGGCCGATTGACGCACCGCGCCAGCAAGGTTCTCGCTGCCGTCGGTCACGCGCGAAGGTCCGCGCAGGATCTGCTCCATGCTCCCCACGGTGCCCACGTTGATGCGCGTGCCACGTGGCAGTGTCGGTGATGGCGCCGCCATACCCCAATTGAATCCGCCGCCTGGGGCCTCGCTGCCTCGGGCGAGAGGCGAGCCAATCATGACGGCGTCAGCGCCCACAGCGAGCGCCTTGGCGATCTCGCCACCCTTACGAATGCCACCATCCGCGACCACAGGTACGTAGCGACCGGTCGCGGCAAAGAAGGCATCGCGTGCGGCGGCAACGTCACTGACGGCGGTCACCTGCGGCACGCCGATCCCAAGTACCTCACGCGTGGTGCAGGCGTTCCCTGGTCCCACGCCAACGAAGACGGCGGCGGCTCCCTGCTCCATCAGTGCATATGCGGCCTCGGCGTTCGTGGTGTTACCGATGGCTACGGGCATACCGGCGCGCTTCACAAACTCTGAAAGCTCAAGCGGCGCATAGCCCGAGGCAATGTGTCGCGCCGAGGAAACCTGACTCTGAATGAGCAGCAGGTCGACATCCGCACCAATGAGTGCGTCGGCGTACTTGCCGACCGCTTGCGGTGTTGCCGCGATCGCAACGGGTGCACCGGCGGCGCGCATCTCGGCGATGCGGCGGGCGATCAACTCTCGGCGAATCGGCGCGGCGTAGAGCTCCGCAAAGGTGGCCTGCACCTTATCGGCCGTCGCCGCAATGATGGTGGCGTACTGGGCGGCGGGATCTTCGTAGCGGAACCAGAGCCCCTCGAGGTTGATGAAGGCGAGTGAGCCGAGCCCACGAAGAACTCCTGCCGTTGTTGGTGAGACCACCGCATCCATCGCCGACGCGATGATTGGTTCGGTGAGAGGGATGCCGCAAAACTCCTGGGTGAGGTCGACGTCTGCGGGATCAATCGTGTCGGTTCCAGGGGCGAGCGAGATGTCATCAAACCCGAACGCGGGTCGCAGGGTGTCGATCTTGGAGATGAATGGGCCACTCATTGACGGAGTGTAGCGAGGCCAACGGCAGAGGCGATTTCATCCGCGAGTTCACCCTTCGGGCGGCGGGCATCGAAGGTGCGCCAGCGTGCAGGCTCCGCGGCGGCCAACGCGCGGAAGCCGTCGGCGACACGCGTGTGGAAGGCGGCATCAAACCCCTCTTCAAAGCGCGTGCGGCCATCACCCAACTTGCGGGCGAGCCCCTCCTCTGCGGGAAGGTCCAAGAGCACGGTGATGTCTGGGGTCAGACCTGCAGTGGCGAAGGTGATCACTGCACGCAGCTCGTCGAGCGGGAGCCCACTGCCGTATCCCTGATACGCCAGGGTGGAGTCGGCGAAGCGATCGGCGATGACGGTGGTGCCACGCGCCAGTGCGGGGCGAATCACGTCGGTGACCAGTTGCGAACGCGATGCATTGAAGAGCAGGGCGTCTGCGCGCGGGTTGATCTCCACGCTGCCGCCCTCGCCGAGCAGGAGTGCGCGAATCCGCTCCCCCGCCGGTGTGCCGCCAGGCTCTCGGACGGTGAGCACCTCGCGACCAGCGGCACGGAGCCGCTCAGCCAGGAGGGCGATTTGGGTGGACTTCCCCGATCCGTCTGGGCCTTCGAAGGTGATGAACATCGCGGTCAGCGACGACGACGAGGGGTGCTCGAGGAGCGACCTTGCGGCTCGAGGCGAACGCGGCGATGTGGGTCACGACCGCGCGAACTGCTGGTGACGCCAGCGTCACCAGCGATCTGATGCTGGACCTTTCTGATGTGGGCACTCTGTGGGGTGAGCTCCACGGCATGACCTGCACGTCGAACCTCGTCTATGCCGAGCTGCGCCTCACGAATCGCTGACTCGCGGGGATCAAATGGGAGTCGATACATCTCCAGGAGGGCGCGCTCCATCTGCTCAGCGGCGTTGCTCTTGAGCACATGGACGGGAAGCCCGCGACGCTCTGCCTCAACGATCGGAGCGCCGCGCTGCTTGAATTCGTTGCGAATGGTAACGACCGCGTCGGCGTCCTCTGCCGTGCGTGCGGTGGTTGCTGGGAGCCCGAGCTCGCGAATTGCCGCATCAAGCTTCTTTCGCGAAATACCATGCGCCAAGACGCGCATCTGCGGCAAGCTCCCTGGAGTTCGCTCTTCATCGTCTGCGTTCGGCGCCTGGTCCCACTCTGCGGGAACGAGACCACCGTCCACCGTGCGACCAGTCGTTTCGTTATCCATTTGGTGAATCACATCAGCCATCGACTGATGGCTCCAGCCGCGCTCAGGTCGCCAGCTGCCGCCACCAACCGACTCTTGCGGGAGCTGGGTGATCATTGAAGTGCCGAGCCCACCGGGTGTCGTCTCCACCCGTCGTGAACGCTCGCGCTGGCGGCGCCAGCCACCATGCCCCTCGTCATCACTCTCACCTCTGCGGCCGCGTCGAGCGGCGCCAGGAGTGAGGCCGCCGAAGCGGCGTGATTCTCCCTGCGCCGTCTGGCCAGGCCGAATGCGTGACTGTGAACGGCGGACGCCACCCTCGTCGCGCCAACGCTCCTCTGGCGCAACTGCATCACCGCGCAGCAGCGCATCTACCGTCCCAGCGACATCTTCGTGGACAAGGATGTGATCGCGATCAATGATCTCAACGATCACATCGAAGGTCGGTGGCGCCTTGCGCTCAAGAACGCTCTTCTGTGTACCACGCCGTCGCGCCTCATCATCACCGAGCGTCACCGTCTGAATGCCGCCGATCAGGTCGGTAAGCGTTGGGTTCAACATGAGGTTGTCGAGGCTGTTGCCGTGGGCGGTACCGATTAGCTGCACGCCGCGCTCGGCGATCGTTCGTGCGGCGATCGCTTCGGCCTCGGTGCCGATCTCGTCAATCACGATCACCTCGGGCATGTGATTCTCGACCGCCTCGATCATCACAAGGTGCTGCCGCTCTGGCGCGCTCACCTGCATGCGGCGCGCCTTGCCGATTGCTGGATGCGGAATGTCGCCGTCGCCGGCGATCTCGTTTGACGTGTCCACAACCACAACGCGCTTGCTGAACTCCGAGGCGAGAACGCGCGCCGCCTCGCGGAGCATGGTGGTCTTACCAACACCTGGGCGGCCCATGATCAGAATTGATCGGCCCGCCTCAATGTGATCGCGCAGGATCTCAATCGTGCCAAACACCGAACGCCCCACGCGGCAGGTAAGCCCCACGACTCGGTCCGATCGATTGCGAATGGCAGAGATTCGGTGAAGTGTGCGCTCAATTCCAGCGCGATTATCGCCACCAAAGCTGCCGATGTGTGAAATCACCCAGTTCAAGTCTTCGTCGGTGATTTCGCGTTCGAGTAGCGTGACATCACCCGATGTGATTCGTGCCTCTGGTCGGCGACCAAGGTCAAGAACGATTTCAAGTAAGCCATCTCGGCCGGCGGCAAGATCTTCGTGTGTGGCCAGCTCGCGAATTGCCGCGACGATCTCACCTGGGAGACATTCGAGCAGCAGGTCGAGATTGTCGACGATCGCCTCGTCTTGGACCGGCACGCGAATCGGATCCTCATGGGGGTCGAGAGCAATGCTCATGGGCGAATCCTAGCGTGTGATTCGCGCGCCGTCGTGCCGTGCGGCGGTTCTCGGCTTTAGAGCACGGTCGCTAACGCCTCGGTAACAAGCCA
>Ga0114975_10002028_pt1 | contig 14017 bp, 6 predicted proteins | sample S_130626_EF_Meta_FD_87031 | JGI IMG/M metagenome (GOLD analysis project Ga0114975, IMG submission 87031) | Freshwater microbial communities from Lake Simoncouche, Canada to study carbon cycling - S_130626_EF_MetaG | ecosystem: Environmental > Aquatic > Freshwater > Lake | place: Lake...
ACGATGGGGTTGAGATTATTCAAGAGGAAATAGCAAATGGCGGTTTTGACTTAATAGTTATTGACGAAGCTAACGCATACAAGAATGCCCAGACGACTCGTTGGAAGACACTCAACAAGATATTAAAACCTGATACTTGGCTGTGGATGCTTACTGGTACACCAGCCGCTCAATCCCCAGTAGATGCCTATGGTTTAGCTAAGTTAGTTAGCCCCCATAATGTACCCAAGTTTTATTCAGCTTTCAAAGATATGGTGATGTATAAAGTATCTCAGTTCCGTTGGGTAAACAGACCTAATGCTGAAAAAGTGGTGCATGAAGCACTCCAACCAGCAATACGATTTACTAAAGAAGAATGCCTAGACTTGCCTGAGTTAATCTATGTAACTCGTGAAGTTGAACTCACCCCACAACAGAAAAAATATTACGAATTGCTACGCAAGCAGTTGGTTGTTTCGGCTGTGGGGGAACAGATCACTGCGGTAAACGCTGCAGTTGGAATGAGCAAACTCTTGCAAATATCTTGTGGTGCAGTGTATTCAGATTCGGGTGAAACCTTAGAGTTTGACATCAAGAATCGTTACAAGGTTATGCGTGAGGTTATCGACGAGACCAAGCAAAAGATTCTCATCTTTGTACCTTTTAAAAACACCATAAAAATATTGTCCGATAAGTTACAAGCCGAAGGCTTTACCACCGAGATTATTAACGGGGATGTGCCAGCACACAAACGGGCAGAGATTTTCAAGAATTTTCAAGAAACACCTAACCCAAGAATTCTAATCATCCAACCACAAGCGGCGGCTCATGGAGTCACTTTAACGGCGGCTGACACGGTTATTTGGTGGGGGCCTACCCCAAGCCTAGAAACATACGCTCAAGCTAATGCACGGGCGCATAGAGCGGGGCAGAAGCATCCAGTTACAGTAATTAGATTACAGGGTTCAAATGCGGAGAAACACCTATACAAAATGCTTGACAACCGTATAGACGACCATGTAAAGTTAGTTGAACTTTACAAGAATTTACTTGAATAAGTAATAGTTTGGTAGTATAGTAGAAGTACCAATAGCGAGAATAATACCAAGCCGTTATTGTTTAACAGGAGAATGTTATGAATGATGAAGTAGAATCACAGGCCGAAGTGCCTTTAGAAAAGCTGACTCGTGTCTACATCAAGATGCGGGATAAAAAAGCTGAGGTGGCTCACGAACTTGAGGAAAAGGTTTCTAGAATTGAACGGGATATGCAGACTGTAAAGACAGCTATTCTCAATCATATGAAGGAAATCGGGGCTGAAAGTTTGCGAACCGAAGCTGGTATTGTGTACCGAACCGTTAAGACTAAGTATGCAACATCAGATTGGGAATCCATGAACAAGTTCATTCTTGAACATGGTGTGCCTGAGTTGTTGGTAAAGGCTATAAATCAGTCCAACATGAAGGCGTTTTTAGATGAGCATCCGGATTTATTACCCCCCGGGTTAAATGCTAATGCTGAGTATTCAGTAACAATAAAAAGGAGTAAAAATGGTGGATGAAGCGTTTGTCCCGATAGAAGATATAGCTAAGCATTTTGCTGTATCGGTATCGACAGTCCGTGCATGGATTCGACAGAGTTTAATCCCTGCGTTAAAACTTGGCGGTGTATACCGTTTCAAGATTAGCGAAGTGGAGCAAGCCCTACGGAAACTAAACGGAGGAGAACTAGTACGAGAAGAAGCCGACGGTAGCCTAACGGTGCGAGCACCTGCAGGATCAGCCCAAATGGCTCTTAACTTTAACCCTGACGAAGATATTTAAGGAGAATTAGCATGAGTGAAATGACTCTATTTAAAGGTGGTTTACCATCCTATTTACAAACTGCAGATGATGCAACCAATGCCCTAGCTGGTACAAGCGACGGTGGTGGTTTAGGTGCTCGTCGTATTTCCATCAAAGGCGGTGTATTCCGTGAGTTTATTGGTGGTAAAGAGTTCCGTGTATCAGAAGAACGTTCTATGAACGTAGTGATTATTAAAGCTGCACCGAAAGTGTCCCGTATCTATTACGCTGGAAGCTACACCGAAGGTGAGACAGTATCCCCAACTTGCTGGTCATCCGACAGCCAACGACCTGATGAAAAGGCCAAAGATAAGCAGTCAGCCACCTGCCTAACTTGCCCACAAAACATCAAAGGTTCTGGTCAGGGTGAGAGCCGTGCCTGCCGTTATCAACAACGTTTAGCAGTAGTTATTGATGGCGAAGTCGACAAAGGTGAAGTGTACCAACTCGTGTTGCCGCCTACTTCTGTATTCGGTGATGGTGAGAAAGGTAAGCTACCCTTACAGGCATATGCTCGTCATCTGAAAAATCACGGTACTCCTATTACTGGGGTTGTTACCGAGATGCGGTTTGATACAGCAAGCCCTACACCGAAGCTGGTATTTAAACCTATCCGCCCTGTAACTGAAGAAGAGTTCAACAAAGTTCAAGAACTTAAAGATTCCTCTGAAGCAGTACAGGCTATTACATTAACTGTTGCACAGACAGATGGTGTAAAGGATAAGCCAGCCGTTAAGAACGCTTTAGCTGCGCCGAAAGCAGAAAAAGTCGAAGCGGTAGAAGTAGAAGCTATTGAAGAACCAAAGAAAGCTCCTCCTAAGAAAGCCCCTGTGGCAAATGAGCCTAAACTAGAAGACCTAGTTGGCGAATGGGATGATGCTTAAATAACGGTTACGGGGGAAAACGCATTTTTTTAACACATGCTTCACATACATGCGGCGTGAGTACCCCACCTTCAAAGGTGGCTATGAACAATTTAGAATTTTTACAGCAAGTCCTTGGCGACGAAGGATACTACTGCATAGTTGGGCTAAAGAAAGACTCGGACAAACCAGTTCAAAAGTTTTTCCAACGGCTTGAAGATGCGGCGACTGTTGCTGAGAACTTAAAGAACGAGGGCTATGATGCGTACTACGCATTAGCTACGTTCAAAGATGGGAAGTCACGAAAGACAGCAAATGTACAACAACTTAGGTCGTTGTTTGTTGATCTAGACTGCGGCCCAGGTAAGCCATACGAAACACAGGCACAAGCTATTACAGGGCTTAAGGCTTTCTGCAAAGAAACCAATATGCCGAAACCAACACTAGTCAATTCTGGTGGGGGTATACACGCATACTGGCCTTTATCTAAACCTGTTTCCCGTGAGGAATGGTTACCTTTAGCTGACAAGTTAAAGAAGATGTGCGATGACCATGACTTATTTGCCGACCCAGTTGTTACGGCAGATTCGGTACGAATCCTACGAGTTCCAGGAACCCTTAACTTTAAACTAGATACAGCTAGAACTGTTGATTTAATCGGTAGCTCATCAGGCTCATACGAGTTAGATACACTAAAAGATGTTATAGGTGAACCAGTATTAGTTAAACCGTCCTATATCCCACGAGGAGAAATGGATGAGGTTACCAAAGCAATCCTAGGTAACTACACAAATCGGTTTAGAACCATCATGATGAAAACTAAAGATGGTGACGGCTGTCAGCAATTGAAGTATATTTATGAGAACCAAGCAACCATGTCTGAACCGATGTGGAGAGCAGGCCTATCTATAGCCAAATTTTGCATTGATGCCGAAAAGGCGATTGAAAAACTATCTGCTGGACACCCCGAATATAGCCCCGAGTTTGCTGATCGTAAGGTTCGCAATATCAAAGGTGGCCCTTATACATGCTTGAAGTTTGAAGAGTTTAACCCTGGTGGGTGTGATGGATGCCCTAATAAAGGCACACTCAAATCCCCTATCGTACTGGGTCGTGAAGTACAAGAAGCAAATGATGAAGACAACATAGTAGAAGATAGCCCCGCAGATGTAGACCAAGGGCATACACAGACTTACGTTATTCCTAAGTACCCCGAGCCGTACTTCCGTGGTAAGAATGGTGGTATTTTTAAACGCATCATTAAAGAAGATGATGCTGTTGAAGTAATGATCTATCACAACGATATGTATGTAACACGTCGTTTATTGGACTCCGATGTCGGAGAAGCCGTAGTAGTTAGATTGCACCTTCCAAAAGATGGTGTTAAAGAATTCACAATACCGTTATCAGCGGTTACATCTAAAGACGAAATACGCAAGTACATGTCATCACATGGCGTAGCGGTAGTAAAGACAGACGAGATTATGTCTTATGTAACAACTTGGGTAAATCATATGCAACACAACGCTAAAGCAGACACTGCTAGAAGACAGTTCGGTTGGACTGACGATAAGTGCGAAGCCTTTGTTTTAGGGGATAAAGAAATTTGTGCAGACAGGGTAGACCATAATCCACCTTCTGCAGCTACTGCCCAGCTATTTTCGGCTTTTGAATCTAAAGGTAGTTTAGATAAGTGGAAAGAAGCCATGAGCTTTTATAACCAGCCAGGGATGGAGGTTCATCAGTTTGTACTTGGTTTAGCTTTTGGCACAATTTTTAGTAAGTTCACTTCAGTTAACGGAGCGTTACTGCACGTATTTAGTCCAGACTCAGGTATTGGTAAGACTACTGCGCTATATGCAGGGGCTAGTGTTTGGGGCAATCCCACAAAGATTGTTTTAAAAGAAGCCGATACTGCCGCATCTAAGATGAACCGTGCTGAGTTATATAACAATATCTTCCTACCAATGGACGAGGTTACAAACTCTACGGCTAAAGACTTAAGTGACTTTGTATACCAATACACATCAGGTTCCCAAAGAAACCGTATGTCAGGTTCGTCTAACCAAGAACGCAATCGTGGTGAAGAGCCATGGAAACAGACAGGTGTTAGTACAGGCAACACAAGCATTATGGAGAAGATTGGTACGTACAAAGCGCTCCCAAAAGGAGAGGCTATGCGTATCCTCGAAGTACGTGCTAAGCCTGTAATAGGCCTTGAGAAAACCGAAACCGACGAACTTAGCGAAAAGATTCTGAACAACTACGGACACGCAGCATTGCCGTTCCTGCAGTATGTGATGAATGACATCGAAGGAATCCGAGCTTTATATAAAACAACACAACAAAAACTTGATAAGGCATGCGGTTTTACCCCTGCAGATCGTTTCCACTCAGTCCTAGTAGCTGACGGAATCATGGGCTTGATGGTTGCTAAGAAGATCGGGTTAATTGACTACGATATTGGCGTAACAGTTAAGTGGCTTAAAGAAGCAGTAAGCACTTTACAACACCAAGTAAAGTCCATGGACATTGATGCAGTAACTACGTTAACTAACTACCTTGCCGAGAACTACAACAACGTGCTACGTATTAAGAGCACTGAAGATGCACGACATATTGGTAAAAACGACTTAGATCACTTAGTTATTCCTGATGCAACCCCACGTATTTCTTTATTAGCTAGGTATGAATACGACATAAAGATGCTGTACTTGTATATGAAACCATTAAAAGAATGGTGTACTAGGCAACAAATTAACTACGAGGGTTTCATTGATTCTTTAAAGCGTGGAAATACTAAAGCCAAAATCGATAAGAAACGTATGGGTAAAGGTACTCGTATGAGCCTAGCACCTACAGATGTACTATGGGTTAACTGTGAAGGGTTCTTAGATGACGATAGAGAAGAAGAAATTGCCTCGGCAGCAAAACATAAGGCCGCTCTTGAAGGTGATGAGGGAGGGACAAGTCTGTCCTGATGGTGTGGTTATTGACATAAACTGGGGTGCTTTTGAAGTAGGCACTTCAGTTTTTATACCTGCTGTCAACTTATCAATGTTGAAGAAACAAATGCAGATACTTGCAAAACGTAAGCAAATGCAGATTAAAGGGTTCGACAGAATCGAATCTGGAAAATTAGGTATGCGCTTTTGGCGCATTTTGTAATATACTTTCTAGGCAACATTCTCCTGTTGCTAGTTCCAAACGTGAGAAACCCCTTGAATCCCCGCCTAAAAACGGGGATTTTTTTATTAGTCTTCGTACTCAGCGAGGCTTGCTTTAATTTCGGCAAGGCGTTTCTTGTTATACCGAGCGCCGTTAATCATTTCTTTAGTAGCACGTTCCTGTGCCCTGACAGAGTTCTTAATGACTTCGTTTACTGTACCTGGGGTAATCCCTAATCCAGGATGCTTAGCACCAATTTCAAGAAGTTTATCTCGAGCGTCGTTCATGCCATCTATATCACCTTCACGCTTAGCAACGTAGTACTTCTGTTTCTGCTTGCTAGCTTCCGTGCTAATAACTTTATCAATACCTTTTTCACGGGAATTGATTTCAAGCTGGCGGGTGTAATCGGCAGGGGCAAATCCAAATGCCTGACCAACTGCGTTATAAAGGCTAACCTCGCCTGTTATAGGGTCACCACGCAGGGTTTTAGTACCTTCGGTAGCATAACGGTACGCTTTGAATCCGTTGGCAATAGCGGACGGTAAGAGGTCTTCCATAGCCCGTGAAATGTTACCTTCGTTCATCTTGCTATAACCACGTTGTATCCGATCGGCTACACCCACTACAGGACCACCAAGAGCTTGAGCTAACTGCTGAGAGAAGGTAGATGCACTGCCTTTAGGGGCATCACGAATAATCAAGTCGTTTAAAGTAATACGACCAGCAATAGCTAGGTTGGTTGCGTATTCAACTGGACCTTTATAGAGGAAGTCGCCCAAAGCCTTCTGAGTCACTGCATCTAAATCGTCTTCGTCATCATCTGCAAACAAGCTATAGACTAAGGATAAAGCACCAAACATTGGGATACCTTGTGCACCAGCCATCAATGCGGACATACCAACAATTCCACCCAACTGCTTAAATGCGGCAGCACGAGCTTCTGGGGTCTCGCCTTTAAGAGCTTCCTTAGCGGTCTTAAACATCATGTAGTACATAGAAACACCGTAGCGTTTGTACATGAAGAACATCTTACCGATTGGATTCTGAGCAATACGTGGCGCTGCAGCGGCAGAGATACCACCGTTTGTTAACTCAGTTGTGTAAATTGCAGTCTGAGCTGCTTGAGTTTCTGCTTCTACACCAGTAATTCCTTTTTTCTTAAGACGTTCCATCTCGAGATTGTAGGTAGCTACCATTGTTACTTCACGGTTCATGCGTTCGCCATGGTGGAACATCCAGCCAGACATGGCGTTAAACTTAGCCATTACACCTGTGCGGGTGTCACCGTTAATGATTTCATAAAGCTGTGAGCGGTTAAACTGTCCTTGCTCGTTGCCGATACGAATCAGTGTGGCATAACGCTTACCCATCTCTGAATCAGGTGCGTAGTTAGTAATAGAAGGCATTACACGCATACCAGTAGTTCTACCATCAGCACCAATTACAGGCATGTTAGTCTTTGTTCCGCTACCAGTAAACAACTTAGTTGCATCACCAATGGCACGGGCCACAGATGAATCAGCATACTTACCCTTAAGATATGGAGCCACGATCATCGGCACGTTAGCCATGTTGACAAGGGCAGAGGATAAGTTAAAGCCAAGAGTGTAAGTAAACGCTGCAGAAGTCAAGATACTTCCAATGTCGTTCTTAGTAGGGCTAAGCACATAGTTCAGGTGCTTCTCAAATTCACCCAAGTATTCTTTTTGGATTTGGTTACTTTCGCCACTACCGTTCTTGCCTGTTGCAACGGTTTGCTCACGCATGTTATCTACTACCCCAGTTAGTTTAGGGTTGTAAACCATGTTAGCTACTTGGTGGGAAGTATTACGCATCTTACGCTCAAACACCCCGATGCTATCTTCCATAAAACCAGCAGTACCTTTACGTTTTTGGAATGACTGCGCAAATGCGGTTTCAGGTAATGTAGTCAAGAACAGACGCATCATCTCGTCAATAGCTTTTTGGTCGACCTTGTTGGTCTCCATAATGTTCAATACGCTATTAACAAACGAACCTGTAGGAGCACGGCGGTAGTTAACTTCGGCTACGTTGGCATAAGGCTCAATACGAGTAGCGCCCATCTTCTGCAGCTGTTCCATACGAACTTTACGCTCGTAGTCGGATTTAAACGCTTCTACTGTGAACTGTTGCTGCCCAGCTTTATCTTTGTAGTCTGCGGCTAACCAATGGGTACCTTCACGACCTAAACCAAAGTATGGCTCAATCATGCCCTTCTCAGCCAGCTTAGCCAAAACGCTAGTCTTAATACTTTTCTTAGTGTCCGCATCTAAATCGGTTTCGTCAATACGAATGCCAATAGCCTTTTTAACTTCCTCGTACATTTGCTTGTACCCATCACGCATAGTGACATACAAGTCTTTCCAAGGTTGTTTGAGGCTGTTGTATTCCTTAACAAGTTTGTCGTACTCAGCTAACTTCTCTGGGTCCTTTGTGTACTCAGAACGGTTTTTAGTCGGGTCAACTTCACTAACTGTACTGTTATTAACAATTTTGTTATATAGATCCCGTTGCTCAGGGTTAGACTTAATAGCTTTCTTAGCCTCTTCAACAACAGAATCAACACCACGGTTCAAGGTATCCTGATAGCCACTACGCTCATTGATTAAGCGATTGAACTTAGTGCCAAGCCCAGGGAATACTGCGTCTGCTACTTCACCTAAAGCATGCATAGGTAACATGGACAGGATAGCCGATTTTGCTGTACCGCCCGCACGTTTAATGCCATCACTAATTGCGGCTTTCTGAGTATCGCTTAGGTTAGGGATGTCACGGATGACCTTATCCATACCCGTAAATATTTCTTGCTGCGCTGCAACTTGATACTTAGGTGAATTGTTAATCTGGGTATCTAAATACTTATTCATGCGCTCAATTACATCGGCACGGTCTTTAGCTAACTGCCCACTAGCGGCTTTACCAAGAACATCTTCTGCAGTCTGGAAGCCATAGCCACGTAGGAAATTACCAATGCGGCGCAAAGTATTTATTACCTTTTCCATTAAAGTCTGGATGTGCGGAGGTTGTTGTTGGAAGTTTGCAAACGCATCGGCAATAGCTTCTTCCTCAACTAGGTTCTGCAAATCTTCTTTGCTCATATATGGGAACGCTGCTTCGTTGTACCTAGACTTAGTGTCAAACTGTTTAATCCAAGTACTTCTAGCCATGTTGCGTAGTGCACCCCAATCGGCAGGGGAGAAGAAACCCAACTCTTTCATAGCATGCAATGACTCATGGTCAAGAGTAAATTGTGGGTTATTAGCGTTTAACGCAACTTGGATTAGCTTATTCTCGTAGATGCCTTGAACAGGAGTGCCATCAGGGTTAAACAGTTCTTTTTCTAATTTAAGGGCTACTTTGCCGAGACCTAGCTTTTCTAAAGCCGCACGGAAATCTTTAGCTAGGTTAGTTACATCACCCCTAAACATGTTCTTAGGACCAACAAACTCACCAGTTTGGTATTTAGCTTTGCCGAGTTTAGCTTTTAAATCATTGATTTCTTTAGTCAGAGTCTTAATCTCTGTAGGGTCAACAGTTCCTTCTAAAGCATCTTCTAAGAAACGTAAGTATGCAACTTGGTCTTCCCGTGTTTCTTCTACAGGCTTAGTATCTTCAACAGGAGCTTCTTCCGCCACTTGCTCGGAAACGGGAGGCGGTACAACAGGCTTAGGAGCTTTAGCTTTAGCTGCGGGTTTAATAGTTTCAGTTGTTTCACTTGGCGTTTCCTCTGTTAATGCACTTGGCTGTACATTTTCTCCGTTTCCAAGCTCGCTAGTAATGCTTCCAACTGGTCCCAATCGTGGTTGCTCAGATGCTCCAACTCTTTCGGCAGGTTCTGATATTTGCTGGTCAGAAACTGGAACGCTTGCTCTATCTGCTTGATTGGTAGATGATCCAAATTTAGTGGTTCCATAATTTACATCTCTCCTTATACCGCCTTGAGGGCCAACTACACTAGTCTGCCTAGCAAGGGCACTAAATGCTTGTAGTGCAAGGCTCTCAATAGCTTGTTTTGTCGAATCGGCAATGTTTGGATTTTGTCTAACTTGTACAAGTATATCTCGTACAGCCGTTTGGTCTTCTGAGTTTGTTAAATCTTTTCCTACAAGTTTTTTAAAGAAACCAGATTGTGGTCTGAGACTAGTTCCTCGTAAAGAATCTGCGTCTAATGTTGTTTTAAACTCTGGCTCTACTCGTTTAATGCTAGCTAGTGTTTCATAGGGTGTAGCTTCACGACCACGTATACCACGTTGTTCTTCGGCTTGCGCAATACCCTTTTCTGAAGCAAACATATCGGGAGTATCATAAAAGTCTGATACTTTAACTGGCGCAGCCGCTTGTTGAAAACGAGCTTCTTCTTGTTGAGCAGCTTGTTCTGGCGTTACTGCAGTACCTTGCTGATCTACTGTAATCGGCGCATTATCAACTGTAGCTGTTCTAGTTTCTGGACCACCGTTATAACCAAGTAGAGGGCCAAGCAAGTCTAAAAGCATCTGTTTCTCATGGGACTGTGCAGGTAATGAATCCTCAATACGCTTTAGCTTTTCTTCAATAACCGCAGCTTCTTCTGGAGTTCTAGCAGCCATTAACTGCTTAACCAAATCACCAACCATTGCACCAACAGGATCAGCAGCAGCTTCTCTTTCAGCTACAGTCGTAGATGGGATACCAGGACCTTGAGGCACTTCTTGACCAAATAAATCCCCAGTAGCTTGTTGTTGACGTGCAAGTTCTTGTTGGTCCGCTTGTTCTTTTTCTTGACGTTGCTTCTCAGCTTCTTGTTGTTGTAATAGTTGGCGCTGCGCCATTTCTTGAGCAGCAGCTTGTTCTGTACGGCGAGCTTCCATGGCTGCGCCAGGAGTACCGAACGTACCACCACCCACTGCACCTTTTAAACCAGCGAATAAAATGCTGTCAATGTTCTTCTGTGAGAAGAAAGGATCTTTACCACCAGCAACTTGCCCTGCAAGAATGTCAATAGCCTGCTGTGCTGATTCGGTTAAGCCTTCACCAGCAGTAGTTTTTAGAGCCTCACCAATGAACGCACGTTTAAAGCTAGTGGGTACAACGGTAGACTTCTCAAGCATTGCTGCTGCAACACGGTCCTTACCTGCTGGGCCAAGTTGTTTTAAGATCTTACCAGGTAGATATGTATCTAATGCTCCCTTCAGGGAACCGAAAGTAATAGCTAGTCCAGGAGCTAAATCACCTGTCTCTTCATAAATACTATTTAGGGTCTCAGGAATACTCTGACCCATAGATGTGCCGAACAAACCAACAGTACTACCAATTTTTGCGCCGGTAGCAGCAGCATTTTCTTTGATGCCTGCACTAATAGCACGGCTAGTTAAATCTTCGGTAGCTTTCTTAGCGGCTTCGCCCTCTAAACCTTCTTTAGCTACAAGCGCTGCAGCACGTCCTTCGATGGCTTTTTGAGCGCCTTTCTTAGCAATAGCTTTACCAGCAACGGTACCTACTCCAGTACCTAGCAGGAATGACACAATATCAGGGGCTAGTTCGCCAGCGGTTTCGGCAACGAATCCACCAAAGTCACCAATACCCTGTATGTCTTTAATACCTTTATATGCCGTAGGATTGATTGCTTCTTCAGCAGCCATACGGTCTTTGTACTCTTGTAGTTGTTCTTGAGCGTAACCTTTTTGCCCGACCATAGAACCAGCCAATGCTGGTAACAAGTCAAACGCTGTACCTTTAAGGCTTTCTATTCCACGAGAAGCACCACCTTTAAACTTGTCAAAAGCAGACATGTCTTTAGGGTCAAACAATGGTGCTTTCGCATTAGCTTGCATTGATTCTGCACGAGACATAATCTCGTTTTGCGGCATATTGTCAGGGAAATTGACAATACCTACCCCTGGAATTTCTACCCGTGGCATAAATGCTCCTTAAGGTTCAATCATAGATGACGAGGACGTTACTGGCTGTTGTTTAGCGCTATAAGCTCTCATCGTATTTAGTCTACCTTGAACGTATTGATTACCATACTGATTAAACAGCTCCATGCTCTTATTATATGATGCTGAACCTGGCTTAGTCTTAGTTAAAGCAAGTTGAGCATCTTGTGGTAATTGTTTAAAGAACGGTGCGCTAGTAGGATTAGCTTGATAACCTTCTAAGTTATCTAATTCTTTTTGCACTGCGGCACTAGAAACGGAACCCAAACCTGCAGAACCGCTTGGGCGATTAGCTTTAGCCATATAAATATCACGCCAGTCGTTGTAATGCTTCTCGCTAATACCGAGCTTCTTAAGTTCTTGCTTAAGTTCAACACCTTTAAGATTGAGCGCAGCAATTTGACCAAGTTGTTTAGCTTCGTCACCACGAATAGAACGCATTTCTTCTTGGTATGCTTGAACTGCTGGCATTGCACCTTTAAAGTTAGCTGCAGCAAATGGAGAAGTACCACCCATAATACCAAGGCCAGCTTGTAATAAACCCATGTTTCTAGCATCTTTACGAGCTTCGGCATTCTCTTTACCAAGACCTTTAATGTCGCCAGTAAGTTGCTTAATAAGTGCATCAATACCACCAGCGCCAGCATCCGTTTCTGCAGGGCCACCAGTAATTTGAGACAGGTTAGTAGTTGGCTTTTTAGCAGGTGCGTTATCGAGAATACGAATGCCTGTATCAGGTTTAGCAGGGGCTGCTTCTGCAGGGGTATTAGTACCAGTACTATAAAAACCGCCAGGTTGTGCGTCAGCATCAGTAGGTGACTGCCGTGGTTTAGTGAAGTAGCCTAGCATACCTTGCATTGGTTCTTTAACACCCTTAGTACCTGCGGCAACTTTTTCGTTGTACCAATCTTTTAATTTGCTTAAGTCTTCACTAAACGCACTTCCACCTCCTTCAAAGTGTTGGACTTCACCACCATCGTCAAAAGCAATGATGCCGCCCCCGGCGTATTGTTCTGGAAGATTGCTTTGAGCCATTTCAATACCTTGCTGGCGTTGATGGTCTAACGCAGCACGCTCGGCTAAAATCTGGTCTTTAATTGTTGGTTTAGCACCGCCTTGCATCATAGCAGCTTGGTTTTGACGTTCTTTTTCGTCTTTGTTCTTTTGCTGAATAGCAGCAAGACCAACCAAGTCATCTACAAGACCGCTTTTAGTACTTCTATCTATAGTTTGTTTAGAGTAAGCATCAGGATTCAAAAGCACCTTGCGGGAAACAGCCTCACTAATACCACCACTTGCCATACCTTGTGGCTCTTCAAAATCGGTTTCGTCTGCATCAATAGCACCGCCCGCTGCGTAAGACTTAATTACTCCGCCTTCTTTCTTCATCATGCCGTAAGCTGCAGCACCTGTTAAGCCGAGACCAGAAAGTTGTGAGATAGCGGAAGGAGCAGCCTGATAAGACTGTGTAGTAGCCGATTGCAAAGGCAAACCACGTAGCAAACCAGACATTGCAGATAACTGCTGCATTGGGTACTGTTGCTGCATAGCGTAGTTTTGGATAGCCTGATTGATCTTGTTCTGTTCTTGGGTCTGCATCTGGGAACCCATTTGGTTCTGCAGATTTAGAATACCCTGCTGACCCTGTAATTGCTGGGAACCAATATTAGCCATAGCAGTACCAGCGTTAGTAAGCTGGTTTGTACCTTGAAGGGCTGTGTTATATCCTTGCAAACCTAAGTTAGCGCCATACTGTTGGGCTTGTTGTGCGGCTTGGAAAGCATTTTGGTATCCAGTACCAATAGCTTGGTTCATAGCGGTGTTCTTATTACGTTGGTTTTCAGCTTGCTCTAAAGAAGCACGGTTACCACCAAAAGCACCTTGACCTACAGACTTAGCTCGCATCTGATTGCCAGTAATATCGTACTGACGATTCATTTCGGCTAACTGAGGTTGCAGGGCAGACTGCACATAAGGTGACATATACGCTTGTGTAGCATATGGATTTGTTGCCATCATGTTGTACTGATTACCAACTTGAGCTGCACGATCAGCAACGTTAGCTGCGCCCATACCACCTAAAGCTGTATAACCTGTACCTGTGTTGTACTGCCCAGGAAGACCTAAATTAGCTGCATTATAAAAAGACATCTGCTGTAATGGGCTAAATGGCGCTACTGCAGCATTTGCTTGTTCTTGTGCTGTATTAGTAATATTACCTGCG
>Ga0114975_10002030_pt1 | contig 14016 bp, 19 predicted proteins | sample S_130626_EF_Meta_FD_87031 | JGI IMG/M metagenome (GOLD analysis project Ga0114975, IMG submission 87031) | Freshwater microbial communities from Lake Simoncouche, Canada to study carbon cycling - S_130626_EF_MetaG | ecosystem: Environmental > Aquatic > Freshwater > Lake | place: Lake...
AGTTTCTCTTTCTGTATCTTTGCCAAAGAACATAAGGGAATGGCAGAATGCAACTGAGTTTCAGGCGGATATGCCTAGGTTGAAGACGAACACGGAGAGTGGTGATCGGGTGTTGCTGGGGGATTTGGCTTCCTTTGCTCGTGACGTTATGGGTGTGGAACTTATGGATTGGCAGTTGCGTGTTTTGGGTGATCAGTTGTGTTTGTTTCCTGAGGGGCATCCTGATGCTGGGCGCATGATGTTCTCTAGGTCGCTTGTGTCCGTGGCGCGTCAGCAGGGCAAGAGTTTTGCTTTGAAAATACTGGTGATGTGGTGGCTGGTTCGGATGCCTATGCTTCGTGGCGCTCCCCAGACTGTTTTGACTACGGCCCACCGTTTGGATTTGGCTTCTGAATTGTTTAATGCCACTGCTCCTATTTTGCAGGAAAAGTTTGGGGCGAAACTTGTGCAGTCTTATGGGCGGCAGGGTTTGACTATGCCTGATGGAACGCGCTGGCTGGTTCGCGCTGCCACACCATCAGCAGGAATGGGCTTATCTTGTGACCTGGTCGTAATCGACGAATTATATGATTGCTCTACCTTGGCCGTAGATGATGCACTTATTCCCACTATGCGAGCCAGGCGTGATCCGTTGCTTTCTTGCTGGAGTACTGCTGGCACAGAGGAATCCCACGTTATGAAACGGATGAGGGAACGCGGAATGGCGGAGATTGCTGTGGGCACTAAGTCAAAGATGTATTTTGCTGAGTACAGCCCACCATCCAACATTGATCCCATGACACCTGAGGCTTGGAAATATGCAAACCCTGCTTTGGGGATTTTGCTTGAAATGTCCACCCTGGAGGAGGAATCACATTCACCAAACACTGCCAGTTTTATGAGGGCAAGTTGCAACCTCTGGATTACAGGGCATAAGTCCTGGTTAGAAATTGGATTGATGGAGAATAATGGGGATGCTTGCAATCTTCCGCCAAATGGTGTATTGGCGATAGAAGCCTCACAAGACGATCATCGCTTCGTGGGTGTCAGGGCCGTAACCAAAGGTGAGCAAGTGCTGGTCACTGTGGAGTTCATTGTGGACAACCTTCGTGATCTGTGGGCATCTTTGGAGCAATGCCGAAAAGAAAACCCCAAATTAACCCTTGCCATTGGTGCCAGCCTTGATCTGCATCTGCCAGCAAACGTGCGCGGAAACGCCACCCTTGTAGGCACTCGTGAACTGCAGCGCTGGACAACACTTGTGCGCTCCATGATCCAATCAGGACAGGTCAGACACACAGGTGAGTCAATCTTTGTGGAGCAAATGAACAGAGCCGTGCTCGTCAAACACAATGGCATAAACTCAATCAGTTCATCCAGGAGTCCAGGCCCCATCGAATTAGTTCGTGCAGCAGTCTGGGCTATTGCTCAGGAAGGCAAACCCAAAATCAGCAAAACAGTTAGTTTTGCATTTTCGGAGTAATTCTCGAGGATAGTTGCATTTGCAACTTGTTTGTGTAAGACTCCGCGTGATGGGGATTTTCACTCGCACCACAAAACCTGTTTTCGCTTCTGAGCCGATAAAGGCTGCAGCAGGCGTGGCGGGCACCAGCGACTTTATGATGTACACAGGATCATGGGCGCGTCAGCAGGCAATCCTCATCCCTACTATCTCCAGAGCGCGTGACCTTATCGTTTCGCTTGTCTCGTCATTGCCTTTCCAGCAGTACACCTATCAATGGATGGGTGATGAATATGAGGAAATCCATTTGCCTGGTGAGAGTTGGATGTCACGGCCTGACAACAATGTGACACGACAGTTCATTCTTGCATGGACTGCTGATGACATCCTCTTTCACGGGCGAGCATTCTGGGCTATCACTTCACGCAGCCAAGCCACTGGCCTGCCTCTTTCCTTCCAGTGGTTGCCTGCAGCAGATGTGCAAACGCTCGATCAGCCAGGCCCGTTGTGGTATGGCAAATCAAATGAATTGACGTTTCAAGGCCAGCCTTTAATTGCTAATGACATCATCCAGTTCTTATCGCCTATTCAGGGGATGCTTTCTATGGGTGCAAGAGCGATTGAGATTTCAAACCGTCTGGACACTGCAGCAATGCGATTTGCTTCTAACGAAATAACTGCTGGATACTTGCAACAGACCAATGGTTCAGAGCCTATGAGTTCAGAAGAACTTGGCGAACTATGTTCAGCATGGTCACAGGCTCGCCGTCGCAACGCCATTGGTGCTCTTAACTCGTCAGTTGAATGGCATGAGTTCTCATCTGATCCTTCAAAGTTGCAACTCGTCGAAGCCCGCACACATCAAATGACTGAACTTGCCAACTTGTGCAACATCCCTCAGTACCTTGTGGGCGCACCTGTCACAGGTATGACATACAGCAACGCACAGCAAGCCCGCCAAGATTTGTACCAGTTTGCAGCCAAGCCAGTTATTGACTGCATTGGTGAAACTCTTTCCGCCTACGCGCTACCACGCGGGCGTGAGGTACGTCTTGATACATCTGAATACATCTCAGAGCCTGTCGATACTTCGACAGTTTCAAATCCCGATCCAGTAGGAATGAGCAACTCTTGAAAATAGAACTACAAGCCCAACTTTTCAGCATCAATGCTGCAGGCCCAGATGGTACGCCACGTCGCGTTGTCGAAGGTGTCGCAGTGCCATGGAATGTTGAAGCAGTTGTCTCAGGAGGCCAGCGCGTTAAGTTCCTTCCTGGATCACTGCCCACAGACGGCCCAAGCCCCAAGTTCATTCTTGGACACGACATGACTAAGCCTCTTGGCATGGTCAGCGAGCGCGTATCCACACCAGATGCAATGCTATTTTCAGCATCGCTATATGACACCAATCTTGCTAATGAGACACTTTTGCAGGCTGGCCCAGGCCAGTTCTACGATTCAGTGTCCGTTGGTGTAGAACCAACCGATTATTCCTTCGAAGGAAGCACAATGATCGTCAAAGCAGGTACCTGGGCAGAGTTATCACTCTTGCCGTACGGTGCCTTCGAGGGTGCCAAAGTTGCAGTTGCAGCCGAAGCCCCAGAAACCCAAGACCCCACCCCAACAGATTCCGAGGAGGAACCAGAAGTGGCAACACAAGAAACCCCAGAAGCAGTTGAGGCTGCTGTCCCTACCCAACTGATTTATGCAGCACCAAAACGCGAGTTCAAACTCCCGTCGGCTGCTGAATACATCGCATCATTCGTTCGTGGTGGTCACGACTTCGCACAAATGAATGAAAACATCCGCGCTGCAGCCCCAGACGTTGTGACAAGCGACATCCCAGGTGTTATCCCAACACCAATCATCGCCCCTGTATATAACAACTTTCAAGGCCGTCGCCCACTCATTGATGCAACAGGCGTTCGTGCCATGCCTCAGGCAGGTGCCATTTTTATTCGCCCAGTTGTAACAACACACAACAGCATCGGAACAGCAACGCAAAACACAACCATCACTGCTTCTGCCTTCGTGGTAGATGACGTGCAAATCGTTAAAACAATTCAAGGTGGATACGTTGAACTCTCAGAGGCTTCAATGGACTGGAGTAGCCCAGAAGTTCTTGGCGCTTTGCTTGATGACATGGCCCGCGTTTACGCTGACCGCACTGACTTGCTTGCCTGTTCAGAACTTGTAACTGGCACAACCAACACAAACAACTTTGCAAACGCATCAATCACAGACCCTGCTGAATGGGTTCGCTGGATGTACCAAGCAGCAGCAGACATCCTCACAGGCTCAAATGGCAACTTGCCATCAGCCCTTGCTGTGTCTCCAAACATTTTCCAGTACCTTGGACAACTCGTGGATGGTTCAGACCGCCCACTGTTCCCACAGGTAGGGCCAATGAACGCTTACGGCACAATGACCCCAGGATCAGATTCTGCTGTGGCTTTCGGACTTCGACTTGTCGTAGATCGCAACCTTGGCGCAACCGACATGGTCATCATGGATCCAACAGGAATTGAATGCTGGGAACAGCAAAAGGGTGCCATCAGCGTTGAACAGCCTTCACAGTTGTCTCGCCAGATTGCCTTCCGTGGCTACTTTGCAGCAAAGGTCATTGACCCAAGCAAGAGCATCAAGGCTGCATTCGTCTGATAAAGACGAAGTAGGGAACCACCGCCGTGACTGTTTTATCGATTGCCTTTCGTCAGCGTCTTGATGACGTTGTCGTTCTGCAAACCTTCCTTCCAAGTGATATTGGCATGGGGCAGTCGATAACAGTCGCCAACGTGGGTGACGGCATGGATGGAACCTTCACGGTTGTATCCACAGAGGCTTATGAGTTCATAGGCGTTGGGCCAGAAGGTGATTTGCTATTTGACTGGAATGTTTTCCGTGAAAATCAAGTCATTTATTTTGACGCTGGCAATGCTGTTGCGCGTGACACTGCTGCAAATACTGCAACAATCACATTCACGCAAAACTGCACATGGATTGTAAACAACGATGTTCTGTCATGGCTTGGCGTTTCACCCGCCACAGCCAATGACACAGCGTTCGTTACTGTATGCACGGATGCAGCGAACGCGCTTGCGTACCGTCGTAGGCGCGCTGCGGGATACTTTTCCGATGTGCTTGCAACGGCACCAAGTGCTGACGTGAAACTCGGCACAGTAATGATGGCAGGTCAGTTGTATCGCTCACGCGGTTCATCTGGCGGAGATTCATTCCAGTCTTACGAGTCACTAGCATCAGGAAACAACCCTGTTGCAATGGGTGATATTCTTAGGCTTTGGGGCTGTAACCGAGCACAGGTCGCATAATGGGCCGTACAAATGATGCCCGTTTAAGGCTGGTTTCAACGCTCGAAAACGCTGGCATTGTAGTTGTTTCTGACTCCCGCAATGCTCGCCCGCTTTCCGTCATTATTGATCCGCCACAAGTAACGCGATCTACAACAAACCAGTTGTCGCTTTCTTTCCCTGTCAATGTTTTAATGCCACCACCTGGCAACCTTGACGCTCTTATTTCGCTTCTGGACACGATGGATATCGTTATCGATGCAACATCAGCAACAGATGCAACACCTACGATCTATACCGTAGGCAATCAAGAACTACCCGCGTACACCGTCACGGTTCCGTGGGTGGCATACCCATAAGGAACACATGGCAACTTACAAAGTCATTTCAGAACTTGTCGCAGACAAATCGCCTGGCGACACAATCACCGATGATGAACTACAAGGTTCATCGATTGAGGCTCTCATTAATGCGGGCCATATCGAACCAACCAAAACAACCAAGAAAGCAGAGGCAGAATAGTCATGGCTATTTTCGTACTTAAAGACGTTCAAGTAACAGTGAACTCAATCGACCTGACCACCTACGTTACAAACGTGGAATTGGTACAGGCCGTGGACAGCGTAGAGAGCACAGCGATGTCAGCAAGCACTGTCAATGGACACACCTTCGTGGGTGGAATCCAAAACAACACTTGCACAATTTCGTTCAACCAAGATTTTGCAGCCACAAAAGTTCATGCAACCTTGACTGCTCTTGTTGGTGTTCCAACCACAGTGACCGTCAAACATGACTCATTGGCCACTGGAGCGACGAATCCAAACTTCACCATAAGTGGCGCTCTAATGTCAGAATATCGACCCGTGATGGGCGCTGTGGGCGATTTAGCCACTGTCGGGAGCATTACCTTTGCTGGCGGCCTTTACACTGCACCAATCGTCTGATGTTCGAACTCCACATCGCCACCGTGCTGGTCGATGGGAGCGAACATGAAATCGCCCTATCGGTAGCAAGCCTCATTGAGTTTGAGAAACTGCACACCGTTTCAATCATTAAAGCAGTAGATGAAAACCTATCCATGGAATACCTAGTGACACTTAGTTACTTATCCATGAAACAAATAGGCCACATCAGCAACATTGAGAAATACCGTTCAGAAGTGAAAGGTGTTTCTTACAGGGTTGAGCGCATCCCTTTTGGCGAGACGGCATCCACGGAGTCATCGCAGGATTAATCCTTTCTGGGATTCCCTGGCAAGACCTCAAAGAGATGCCGATCACACTTATTAGCACCCTCAGCCAAGCCCTTCAAGACAGACAAAAATAATGGCAAACATTCAATCACAGATGAAGATTCAAGGATTAGAGCAGACTTTAAAGACCCTCAAAAAACTTGAACCTGATTATGTGAAAGAAATGAACCGCCAAATCCGTAAGGAAGCAGCGCCCACTGTCAAATCCATTAAGGATTACTTGAAGTTCATTGACTCTGACTTGACACCTTTTAACAATTCAGGCGAGTCACGAATCACTAATGGTGTTCTTATCAAGAGTAGAGGGCCTGCAACTCGTTGGGATAGGCAACTTATCCTTCGAGGCATCCGTTTTAAACTTGGTGGCCCAAAGCGCAAAGCCCGCATGGGACTCAAGGCTTACTCAATGTTTAGCATCGTTCAAAACAATGCTGCAGGCGCGATCTACGACAACGCTGGTTCACGCAACCTTGGCAAGCCAGGCAACAAGTTCAACGAAAACTTACAGCACGAAGATAAACCTCACACGGCTGGCGAGCGTAAAGGTCGTACTGGCCCATCGCGTTATATGTGGCCTGGTGGCGAAGCACACCTTCCAGAATTAGAGATTGCCATCCATGGCATAGTGCAGGATGTAATCTTGCGCGTAAACCGTGAAACGAATGCGAGATAACAAATGGCTGCAGTAACGCTTCCCGTAGTAACCACCTACAACGATAAAGGTGTCAAAAGCGCTCAAATGTCGCTCAAATCGCTTGTCAAAGGCTACGCGGGTGCTGGTGTTGCTTCTGGTTTATTGATCAAGGGTGTTAAAGACAGCATCACTGCAGCATCAAACTTGCAGGAAACAGTCAGCAAAAACCGCGTTATTTTTGGCAAATCAGCAGAATCAGTTGAAGCCTTTGCCAAAACTGCTGCATCCACCTTTGGACAATCAGAACAGCAAGCACTTGACGCTGCAGGAACCTTTGCCATTTTTGGAAAGGCTGCACAACTTGGTGGGCAAGACCTAGTCAATTTCTCAACTGACTTCACTGTTTTGGCCTCTGACATGGCTTCATTCACTAACACTTCCCCAGAGGAAGCAATCACAGCCATTGGCGCTGCTCTTCGTGGTGAGGCTGAACCCATCCGCAAATATGGTGTTTTGCTGAATGACGCAACTTTGAAGCAACGTGCAAGCACCCTAGGTATTTATGACGGCACTGGTGCTCTTACTTCACAGCAAAAGATTTTGGCAACACAGGCTGAAATACTTGCACAAACATCAGATGCACAAGGGGATTTTGCCCGTACTTCTGACGGATTAGCAAACAAAACACGAACCTTAAATGCAGAGTTTCAAAACCTTTCTGCATCTGCAGGAAAAGTTCTTTTGCCAGTAGCAACTGATCTGGCAACGGTATTAGGCAAAACTCTTACGACTGCTACAAGCGCATCATCAGGTGAAAACGGAAAGTTTGCCAGCACATTAATCAACATGGTGACAAATGTGAATGGTGCCACTAGAGGTTTGAAGGATTTGGCTAAATTGTTGCATTTAGTTGCAGGTGCCAATGAAACTGCGGTTACTTCAACTCGTAACTTATCGCGGCAATTTCGTTCATTTGAAAATGCCATGTTGCGGGCCTATGAGGAAGGTTTAAAGCCAACCAAAGAGGAACTCAAAAAACTTGCAGATGCGCAAAAGGCTGCAGAGAAGGCAGCCAAAGACCACGCAGATACCCTTAGAAAACGTGTTTCAACTGCAGTCGAAGGTGTTGCACAAAACCTCATGGATGCTCGAAAGCAGTTGCGAGATTTTGCCAACGCGACCCGTGACACAATTAAGAGTTTTGTTTCACTATCTGATGCTTTCAAAACACAAACAGATGCTGAGTCAGACGTTCAAGATGCTTTGCAGGCCCGCAAGGAAGCCTATGCAGACCTGGCAAAATTGAACCCCACAGAAGATGCTGAACAATATGCAGACGCTCTTCAAAAGGTTGCTGACGCTGAAAAGAACGTCACTGCTGCACAAACCACCAGAGCCAAATCAAACTATGGTCAAGTATTTGCAGACCAAATAGCCAAAGCCAAAGAGTTTGCAACAAACCTTCAAACGCTTACAAATCGTGGGCTTACACAAGATGGCCTTGCTCAACTTCTAAACCTTGGCCCTGTTGCTGGCGCTGCAGTAACTGGCGAAATGGTTGCAGGTACAGGATCACTTAGTTTGGAAGCATTTAAGGCTGGTCTTGCTGACATTGCATCAGCAGGCCAGGCTCTCGGAAATGTCGCTGGTAGTGCTTTCTTTGGTGGCAACGTAATGGCTGGCGAACAGGCACTCAACAAAGCCACTAATTATCAAATCACTGTGAACGCTGGTCTAGTCAGCAACCCTGCAACTGTGGGCCGTCAAATCATCGAAGCAATCAAGGCTTCTGAACGTCTATCTGGTCAGGTATTTGTTTCCGCATGAGCCAGCCTGTTCTACAAGTTCTCATTGGGTTTCAAACCACTGTCGGGTTTGGGCAACCCTTTCAACTTGATGACGCGTTCTATGGCGTACTAAACACCACAAGTCGTGGCACCTTGGGTGGTGTTCAAATGTCTGATGTGACAACTTATGTGCAGTCAGTTTCCATCACTCGTGGGCGTTCACGCCAACTTGACGAGTTCAACTGTGGCACCGCCCAAATAAACCTTTGGAATAAAACACGCATATTTGACCCATTAAACCAGTCATCGCCCTATTGGATTGGCGGAAGCACTCAACAAACAGGCATCGTTCCACGTTTACCAGTACAAATCCTTGCCAACGGAATCCCCATCTACACAGGATTAGTCACAGATTGGGACATCAACTATGACCTTGGTTTCAATGACACAGCCACAGTTCAATGCGCCGATCAATTCACAGTTCTTTCAAACCAGCAAATTAACCTTGTCACGCCGTCAACCGAAAAGACTGGTGCGCGCATAAACAACGTGCTCAACTACACAGAAATTAATTATCAAGGTGCAAGAGCCATTGATACAGGTTCATCCACATTGGGTGCCTACGCCATTGCACAAGACACAAACTGTCTCAACTATCTCCAGCAAATCAATACTTCCGAACAGGGCTATTTGTTTATGTCTGCTAATGGAACTTTAACTTTTAAGGGAAGGTCTAGTGTTCTAAACCCTGTTTCAGGTGCCACTTTTAACGGCGACGGAACTGGTTTGCCATTCAACAGCCTTATGAACCAGTACGGCGATGAGTTGCTTTATAACTACATCAACACTCAATCGCCTGCAGGGGCAGTACAAACAACCAGCAATGCTACATCCATTGCTCAATATCAAGCCCAGCAGTACAGCCTGCTAGACCTTCTCAATAGCACCACCACAGAAGTTGCAGCCCTAGGCAACTACCTTTTGGGCCGATACCAAAACCCAATCCTAAGGTTCAACGGCCTACAAACTCAACTAGCAGCAATGACAACCGCCCAGCAAAACATTGTTTTTGGTCTTGACTTAACCAGTATTTGTACCGTAGTTAAAAACTTTGTGACGGGAACCCCATCGAGCGATAGTCAAACCTTGATTGTTTCAGGGGTAAACCATACAATTTCTCCTGGTAGCCATACGGTGCAACTAACGTTCGAATCAACAGATGCGAATGCTTATTTCACACTAAATGATGCCATTTTCGGTACTCTCTCAACCTCTAACCTTCTAAGTTTCTAAAGGAGACATAACATGGCAATTCAAGTATTCACTGCAGGTCAGATTCTGACTGCTGCACAGATGAACACGCTGACCACAACGACGGCGCGATATAACGCTATCGGCAGCCGTACAACTGCTCTAACAATTACTAATGCTGGAAACAGTAGCGTGGTAGATACAACTAACTTTTCGGGCACAATTACAGCAGCCGTAGGAGATTTGATACAGGCAACTTTTACAAGCCAAATTGCCGTTGGCACAAACGTTTGCCACTACAACTTTTACACATTCAACGGAGCAACACCCGTCAATCCTTTAATTGCGATAACAGTCCTCAATCCATTTTTATATGCGGCTGCTTACTCAGGAAATACTAATTTCGTTGCTTTATATAAAGTAGTAGCGGGAGACATTTTTACCAATCAGGTGACAGTCAAACTTACTGGAAATACAGCAGGAGTAGCCCGTCAGGTTGTAGATGCAAACAACACCGCGTCGTTTACAGTCACAAACCTCGGACAAGTTCAATAATGCAAATCGCTAACCCTTCAAAAGCCCTGATTTTATTGGTCGCTTTACTATCAGTAACCATCCTAATGATTGTGGGCCGAGTCACAGCAGAAGCAGGACTACCCATCATCACCGCATTCGGCGGGTACGGATTAGGCAATGGCATCGGCACAAAAGGCTCACCCTCACCCAAAATGTTCCTTGCGAAAGAACCAACAGAATGACAAATCGCCCTTACGAGTACTACCCAGCATGGGATGGAAAACAAGTTTCCCCAGGCGTAACAAAGATGATCGCATTATCAAAAGAACGATGGAAAACGTCATCACTTGGCGCATACGTTCATCGCAATATGAATAACGACATCAAACCACCACAATTATCAGTCCACGCAACTGGATCAGCATGGGACTGTAAATACGCCAACGAAGCCCAAGCCAGAGTGATATGGGATTGGCTACTTGGCAAGTCCACCATCGCTGGCAAGGTTGTAGAACATTCAAAAGTCCTGGGCATCTCCGAGATTCATTGGTATGCCTTTGGCACCTATGGCGCTGGCTATCGTTGCTCTAGAGGCGAAGGCAAATCAGGCGTGAAAATCTTTACTGCTACCGACAATGCAGGTTCATACAACGGAACCCCAAACTGGTTGCATATTGAAATTGACCAAGCCATGAGCAAGGATGCTGCCAAGTTTGCTAAGGCATGGAATAGCCTGCCCTACCCATAAGGACTCCCAGCCATTGTTTGAGCGATGCTGGGGCTAAGTGGTGGATTTCTTCGTTTCCATTGGGAATCCACCACTGACTTCTCAAAATGTGTAAAGTAGTCAATGTCACTCAAATGACCCAACCAAAGGAAACAAATGCCAAAGATTATTTTTGACTTACCGCTATTCAGGAGTGCAGACCCTGAGACATCGCGCCAGATCAGCCCCATGAGAGTTGGCAGCCATCGCGCTATTCTTCTGGCTATCTACGCCGATGCTGTACTTGGCCTCACAGATGAGGAAGCAGCCCTTCGAGCAACAGCCCAAGGTCACAGCATAAACGGCTACTGGAAGCGATGCTCAGATTTGCGCACCTCAGGGCTAATTCACGACTTAGGCATCCGTAGAACGCTCTCAACGGGCTCTCAGGGCATTGTCTGTGCCATCACAGAGGCAGGACTTGACATGGTTAGGGGCTGGGCATGAAAACCTATAACCACGAGCAAATGTTCATAGCAGTCCTATTTGGCTGGTGCCTCTCATGGGCTTATTTCAAAATTGCCAACCGATATTGGAAACGTTAATGCTCCCCACATGGGGATACACCCCATTAGTCTCTAGGGACAAACTAACACTGGTTCAAATCTTCACAGATTTGGAAACAGGTGAACATATCAGAGTGACGGTAGCCCACAGGCTTGCCCCATATCTGTCTTGGTTGCCGCCTACAGAAGTTGAGAGAGTTGATTAAGAAACTCATGGCACTATCGCTAATCCTCGCCCTATCCACCCCAGGCCACGCAAGTGCAGCCTCTAATTCCTGCCCAAAACTAGAACCAATTCTGAGGGAATACTTTCCCAAAAAAGTTGTGCCCGTTATGAGCCACATTGCTTACCGCGAAAGCAGATGCAATGAAAAGAGCGTGTCTGCTGTGCGTTCAACTGGCTGGCCTGATGTAGGCGCTTGGCAAATCCAAGGGAGTTGGGCTTCTGTGACACGCCGTATCTGTAAGAAACAGGATGTGATCAAGGCGCTGCAGAATCTTCGATGCAACGTAAAGGTTGCCAGGTATCTCTACGACAATGGTGGGCTTCACCACTGGCGTGTATCATCCGCCAAATAACAAAGGAAAATCAATGGAAACAAGTACAGGCGAACTAATCGCCAAACTAACCAATATCAGCATGAACCTTGCTCTTGAATTGCGATTCAAGGAAGCCAGCGTCATTATGGAAGCAGTTGGCGCTCTCCACGCGCTGCCAACTATTGCTGAACGCAATAGAGATTCATGGCACCCATCACTTAACACCAGTGGGCCATCAAAAGGCATCACTTATATAAGCACCGTGAGGCAAAACAATGAGTGAGTACACACACAACGATGACGTGGCAGACATGATCTACGCCCGTGAACAGGAAATCGAAGTATTGAAGAAAGCCTTGGCTCATGTCACTGCAGAGTTAGACCGCTTAGAGAAAGAACACGCTCGTGGCCTTTAACCTTGATGATTATGAACCAGTAGCCAGCAGACTTGACCGCTTCCTTAAAGCACACCCTGATGCTCGTGTCATCACTGATCTAGTGCATTACCTAAGCGACATCGCTGTATTCAAATGCGAACTATGGCTTGATGGTGAAATTATCGCTACTGGCTGGGCTGAGGAAGTCCGCAACCAGGGCAACGTCAATAAAACAAGTCACGTTGAAAACTGTGAAACAGGTGCAGTTGGGCGAGCATTGGCAAATGCTGGGCTGTCAGGCAGTGACTTCAATAAACGCCCAAGCCGTGAGGAAATGGGCAAGGTAGTCAGGATGCAAGGCGACACACAGATCACTGAAAACAGTAACTTGGCTAGTGATAAGCAGCAAAACATGATCAGGGCTGTATGCAAATCCATGGGTAAGGTACCGCCAGCCAATTTGCAGGCCATGACTAAGCGCGAAGCGAGTGCCTACATAGACAGTCTCAAAGCAAATGAGACACCAGCGCCTACATACGACACACCAGAGGAACCATTCTGATGGCTGACCTATTCACACAACTTGTGCTGGTTGCTGCAGTGTTTTGGTGTGGCTATCTACTGGGCCGTGGCAAATGATTGCCATGAGTGAGGCTTCATTCCTCACACAGGTCAAAGCGCTTGCATACCAGTACGGCTGGTCAGTGCATCATTCACAGCCATCAATGACACGAACAGGGCGATACATCACCACAGGCGCTGCAGGATTCCCTGACCTTGTGCTTGCACACGTCGAGCGTGGCTTGGTGTTTGCCGAACTTAAAACAGAAAAGGGAAAGGCAAGTGACAGCCAACTGTCATGGATGAGAACACTGCACCCTCATGCTGAATGCTACCTTTGGAGACCATCAGACCTCACCTTCATAGCCCAAAGGCTCTCCCAATGCTGATCCTTTGCTGGTATGCCCTGCTAATATCCATCGGCATTGCCATCCTTCAAGGTGTACGCAAAGACTAAACAGATGACACAACTGAATACGACCAAGGCCACATACAGGATTGCACTGTGTTGGTGTTCACACGGGAACGTGGGTAGAGCAGTGCGCCCAGCCTCATGTGATGACTCAAGTGAAGTGATGCTGGTATCAGCCACTGTGCAGAGTATGAACTTCATAAACACGAATGGTGTCCACTTCCGAAAGGTGTCAGGCAACCAAGGCAGACAAAGCCTGAACTGTGGGGAACACAAACCCCCAAGTCTCAGACATACAAGACAGCAACCGCAGCGAAGCAAGGGCGCTAGATCACAACCACAAAGGAAACAACCATGACCGCACACAACAGCAAAGCCCGCAACCACTCCACCTTCAAAGCCATCCGCAAACAACTACTAGAACACGACAACCACTGCACAATCTGTGGCAACGAAGCAGACACAATCGACCACATCATCGAAACAGACCGCTTCCCCAACCCCATAGACGCCAACACAATCGACAACTGCCAGGTCATGTGTCGCAGTTGCAACTCCCGTAAAGGTCAGCGCTACTCAACCGCCAAAGCAGCAGGCAAAATCCAAAACCAAATCGAAATCACGCAAAGTGACCACAACTTTTTAGCCACGACCCCACAGAAGCC
>Ga0114975_10002033_pt1 | contig 14010 bp, 17 predicted proteins | sample S_130626_EF_Meta_FD_87031 | JGI IMG/M metagenome (GOLD analysis project Ga0114975, IMG submission 87031) | Freshwater microbial communities from Lake Simoncouche, Canada to study carbon cycling - S_130626_EF_MetaG | ecosystem: Environmental > Aquatic > Freshwater > Lake | place: Lake...
AAAACATGAAATATTATTAAATATTCACATATTATAGATGTTATTCAAGACAAACAAATATCATCTATTAGCAATTTCATTTTTTGTATTTATTATTATAAATTTATTTGAAAATTTGATACATTATAACATAGGAAAACATAGTAATTCAAAATTCATACTTGAAACACCCACTACATATGACTGGTGGAGAATTATAATAGTTATGGTAATATTTGCAACCTTACAAGGTACACTTACTTGTTATTTTGACAATCGATGTAACTAATAAAGATTTTTCTGCCCAGACAACATACACAATATAAGTGCAGCTTCGATTTCATCAACCGAATACATAGGATAGTGACGCCTCAAAATACGCATATATCTCGGAGTAAACATTATTATTTGTATTTTAAATATAAATAATAAGGAATAATAATTCATTTTTATTTATATTTAGGAAACAGAAATAGATAATGTTTTTTTCTGTATAATATCAATATTTATATACTATACATTATATAAAATGTCTGGTGAAGTAATTTCAGCGTCCTCCGCCTTTGCCCAATTAGATATGGGATCATTAATTGCACAACCATTACATGCAGTTGTTGATGCTCAAGTACAATTGTCATTATCTACAGTTAATTTTATCCAGAATTTTGCTATCGATGCTTCTACAAATAATCTACGAAATGTAGTAATATCACAAGAGTCTATAGCACAACGCACTGATGCTAACGGAAATCCTACATTTGATTCTAGTGGTAATGCTTTATTTGATATTGAACAAAAAACATTAAATTTGCCATTGATTACACTATTAAACATTCCAGCATTACAGGTAAAAAAATTCACAATAGATCTAACATTAGAATTGTTATCCGTACAGGATGTTTCAGCGTCAATAAATACTGATAGCATTGATACTATTAGTTCATTTGGATATGATAATTGGAATGTAAAGGGTGGTAGTTCAGGAGTCTATAGGTCATTTGCAAGAGGAACTTCAACCGAAACATCAAGTAATACACAGAGTATTAAATATGCCGTTCATTTAGAATGTGTAACAACAACACCACCAGGTGTTACATTGCTTTTAGATTTTTTGAATAGAAATAAGATAGAGAAAACAATATATACGGAGCCTTCAGGTAATAATTTTACTTTATTGAATACAAATAAATTTTAGAATGTTAGTTTATAATTATCAAATAAGATTTAAAACCACTTTAATAATAATTGTATGATCAAACAAATTATATTTTTGGTTCGTCTTATATATATTATTTTGTCTGAAGCGATAATTTTTGTAATACTAAATAATAAAAACAACACTATTATTCGTCTGACAAATAGATTATCAAAGATAAATATGTTATATGTTAAAATATTTCAAGCAATTGCATTAAACACATCTTTTATTGATGAGGCTATAGATACAAAACTTATTGATTTTACAGACCATGCACCATTTACAATAGATGATATTGATTTTAAATCGCTTTATGACCTCAGCGTAGAGCATAATCTTGATTTTGGAGATGGTTGGAACAAACCAATTAATTCAGGCATGATATCATTAGTATTTAAAGCATATGATCGAGATGGCAAGAAACTAGCTGTAAAAGTAAAACGCTTGAATATTGATAAAACACTAGAAGACGCAATTGGTAATTTATTATTTATTATAAACTTATTTTTCAAAGGAACACAGGTATATGAAATTGTCTATAAAAACATAAATACAATAAGAAATCAAACTGATTTTATTTCTGAAATAGAGAATATGATTCATTTCAGTGAAAATTGCAAGCATCTAGATTACATAGTTGTTCCATCTGTTATAGAGTCAATCACTAGAAAACATGAAAATGTAATTGTAATGGATTATATTGAAAGTGTGAAATTGTGCGAGTTGACAAGCGATGAAAAGTTACTATATGCGGAAAAGGTTATTAAACTAGGTTTTGTAACACTTTTTGTACATGGCTTTATTCATTGTGATCTTCATCCTGGTAATATTTTATTCATAAAAAATGAAAAAGAAAACGAAACAAAACTAGGTATTTTAGATTTCGGAATTGTTAGTACAATAAATCCCGAATTTAAGGAAATCATATATAATCTAGTTGTTGGTTTAGACGTTACAAATGTGTCATTTGATGAACTTGCTGAAAAATGTTTATTGTCGGGTATAATTGAACCAGTTGATATTATACGAAATATACCAAAAAAACAATTTATTATTATTAAAAACATTTTATCTGAAACCTTAAGTGCTATATCCAATGATACAAATCAAATACACGTATATAAATTTATAGATGAACTTAATAAGTTGACAAAGACTGAAGATTTTAAACACCTTCGCATGAAACCTAGTAACGACTTTGTAAAACTTCAATTAGTAATTGCGATGTCACATGGAATTACAAAAAAATTGTGTGGGGACAATTGTATTCTATTGGTAGACAAAGTGTTAAGAGAGTTATTTCGTGTTGACTTGATATTTGATGATTAGTTTTATTTTAATTTTTTCAATTACCAATGGTGTAAAATTTATAATACTTATATTATAAATTTATTATTACAAACTTTCAATGCATATTTATTATAATAAATTTATTATAAATATATTATACTTTAATATATGACGCAAAATAACCCGATAACATTTATAGTAAACAAGGAAATGACAGAATATGAGGTTGAATATGAAAATAAGGTACCTAGTTTAGTATCTCCGTGGGTATTTAATGGTTTTAGCTGGACATACACGGATACTGGGTTACCTATATCTAAAACGGGTGATTATACAATTACTTTTGATTCTGAAATATTTAACAAATGGCTACATGAAAATATACATCTGTCTATTAATAATATGAAAAATGGATTAGAAGAACGTTTAACGATGATAATTACATATTTTACAAATAGATGGCCACAATTAAAAAATATTGCATATTCAAGTTCCAATAACAACAACCCTATAGAAGAGCTTGAGAACATTTTCTACACTGATACTCGTGAATATATACTATATACACTTAATTTGATTAAAAATAGAAGCAATGTTATTGTTGGAGATTCGATTTATATATCGTTGAAATTGAAGTTCATCGATAAGTATAATATTTTTAATAAAACATTAGATGACACACCAGATACATATACGAATATAAGATTGAATGAGTTTAATATTCGAATAAATATAATTTAACGTTCTCATTTATCACTTTAATTTATATTCCCTGCATCTTCATCTCACTCTTCAATAACATTATTTTTGAATTATCGAATAAGGTCCCTTTTGGAAGGCCATATCGTTTTACGTACAATTCGTATAATGGATCAACTACCAAATCAATTGTTATTTCTCTCGATAGTGGTTGTACAAAATTATCAGCTGGGTATAACTTGTCTACTAAACTATTGTATTTGTTAGTTATTTCTACAATATTTTTCTTAAGATTGACGTTAGTTTTATTAATCATTACAAACGAAAATATCATATGTAATATCATTGTTAATCTATTTCGTGATATTTCATCGTTCGTATCTATATTTTGTTTTATCGAGTTTAACATCTCTAATATCCTGTCAAAATAATCTATTGTCATAATAGAGGAAAGTGAATCTATATCCGTAGACATTAGATTATCTAACTGACCTTTTATAATATCTAATTTGATCTGTTCTTCAGACCTAATATTTGGTAACTCTATAGACGCACGAATAATATTATTAGAACGTGTATTATCAAAAGTGTTAGTTTGGTCTACATTGTTAGGTTGTTCTACATTTGAATTTAATGCCCTGAAATCTAAAAAATCATAGTAATTTTGGATATTCAGATTGTTATCACTACAATCGATATAACTATCAATATAATCGATATAATTATCATTATAATGATTATCATGATGATCATGGTGATGGTTATGACGGCGATGTTTTTTTCTGCGTTTTTTTCGTTTTTTACAACTATTTTTTCTTCGATGCGAAACCTTATCATGTTCAGAGTCAGATTCTGTTATATAATCTTCATTTTTAATAACAAACCTAATTTTATCGTGTTTAACAGGTTTTCCATAAAAAGTATATTTTCTATTTTCAAGTTTCTTGCATTTTTTTTTATATTCGATATACCTTGAAAGTCCATCCATAAAGTTTAGTACAAGTTCTATCGTATTGTTCTCCAACATAGGTTATAATATATTTATATAAAATTCAAGATTATATATAAAATAACACAGAATATTTCTTCTAAATAATATCATACAAGGTAAAGGTATAATTTACAAGTTTTAGACTATTAAAGATTTGAATTTCAACAATTTTACGCATATAAATTTATAGATGATTGATATTGTAATTCTTAAAATGTGTAATTGTACAATACATATAATTCATAGAAGATGATTATATTTTTAGTATTTAATGTATGATGGTAGATATAAAAAAATATAATCGATATATAATATAGCATAATGTCAAGATTGGACCAAAGAAATATATCAAATTTACATAATCAAATACGATATTTTGATAATGATCCTTTGATTCCTAGTGATTTAAGGATAACCATAAATACTGGCGTTCCTGGCTTTCAGTCGATTGTTTACAAACCACAAATGTCAATACCAGATACAAAGGAAAAAAAAATCTGGTTTACTCCACTTGTTCGTTTGAATCAGCGAATCGTTGATCAAGTCCCTCCTGAATATAGAATTAAACAATTCTTTAACAAGGGGTTGTATGAGTCTTTATTGCGATATCATGGAATGGTTCCTATTAAGAAGGAAGACAATGAGTTGGAAGATGCAGAAAAGGCTGCGTCAGATGCAGCTAGAGACGTGAGTTTGGCTGAAAAAAAGGTTGAAAAGGCACAACGCAGATTAACGGCTGCGGAAGATGCTGCTAAAAAAACAACAGATGACAAGAAACGTGAAGAAGTTGACAAGGCTATGAGAATCCTTAATTTTGAGATGGAAGAGACTGATAATAAGATTCAGATAAATAACGAGGCATCTAGTAATTTACAAAAAGTAAAGGCCGAGAAAGGAGACCCAAATAAGAATAAAGCTTCCTCGAAGGCTGCTGCGGTTTGGGTATTGAATGAGGCAAAAACCAGAGGAAACTTTAATAACAATATCAAGGTTACCTTGGATACGCTGTTTAAGAATGGTTCAGTTTTGTATATCGATAAAAAGCCATATGTTATTGTGGATACACAAATGATACAAGGAGATTGGAGTTTAGATGTCAAACCAGCGGAAATGGCAACTATATACAATGCTTCGCAAAGCAACATTTATGACAAGGCAGAACAAGTGCGAAGGGTTGAACTGGAAACAGCAGGGTTGACTAGTTTCACAGGAGAAAATTGGGTAGATCGTTACCCTCAATTTGATAAAAAATATAGTGTAACTACACTTAAACCAGGCAATGGTCAAAATACTGAAGAAAAAAATACTGGTGTGCTTCGAATAGAAGATGCTAAAAAAACCAGTGCGATTGTTCCGAGAAGACAAGGTAGCTCTTTTCCAGATTATTTTTTTGATTCGCAAAAACCAAATCCAAAACCAAATCCAAAATTATTAACAGATGAAATAAAAAGACCACCTACTAGTGATGAAGTGCTAATATATAAACTTTTTGATGTTTATAGAATTACATATACACAATACTTTCGAAGATACTTTGGTGTTGATAACAAAAACATAAAGTGTTTGAATGATATTACATATACACCTAGAATGAAAGGTTATAAAAATACAATTATTTTGGCAAAAAATCGAAATTTCTTCAGAATTATTAGACAAATGTATGATAATCTTATCAAAAAAAATACTGAAGAAAAAAATGCACAATTGTCAAGTACAATACGACGAGATTTTGAATTATATTCGCGTCATAAAAGTACAAGATCTCAACCAGAACTACTTACAGAAATAAATTATATTGATGTCATACGAAGTATCAATTTGTATGATAATATAGGAGCTGGGGATTGTTTTTTTGATGCAATCGCTCAGGCATTAAATCTACATAATTTAAAAATAGGGTTACAAAAAGAGAAAGAAATCCAAAGCATTGTTAGCCAACTCATACCGAGTACTCAGTGTTCTGATAAAACAAAGAAATATGAATTTTTTGATCAGATGTGTATTCGCGAAATCGTGAAAAACAAAATGATATCCACATTCGATGATCTAATAAAAAAATATTTTGCCAAAGAAACAGACGACAAAACAAGATTAACATATAACAACGAGCTTGAAAAAATATTAGTCGAATCTAATATAGATGGTAAGAAATTTACAGCTTTATTGATGAAAGAAAAAAATATTACGAAGAATATAACTGATATTGTTGATGCTAATAAACAAACAATGGAAAAATATTTGATGACTTCTAATTATTGGGGAACAAATGTAACTATGGAATATTTAAATAAAGCATCCCTTGATGCTATTGGTATTAAACTACGGGTCGTAACGATAGTACAAGAAGACCCAATGAAACAATATACTATAGATACTGACTTCAATGATACTGAACCAGATGAACACCTTATATTCTTGTATAACCTAAGACGAAGACATTATTTGTTAATGACATTCAAGGACAATAAAAATATTGATCATTCTATATTTAAAATTGAAGAGATACCATTTGTATTTTTATGTTATATCGTGATATTTATGATGACAATGATGGGTTCACAGGCGTTTGAAGGTTCATTAGTGAAATTTGATATTATGCTTGATATAGCTAATTCTCTTGCCAGTGTTGTTAAAAGTAATAATGACTATAAATTGAACGCGTGTCTTTTTTTTAATAAAAAGGATGGTTTATGTGCAAAAACATCAGAAGATGTTGTTAACAGAGCAAAAGACGAGCTTAATAAACGTTCGGAAAAGAAGAAGCAAGTGACCTCGCCACGTAAACTATATGACACACGTAGCAATGTAAACAAGGCTGCAAAAATTAAAGAGAATGTGGGTGGTTCACCATTTGGTCAATATGGAGGAGCAAGTGAGGTTGAAAAACACCGAGAGTATCAACCAAATAATTACACTAGATACCCGGGTATTCCTGTCGCATATCCAGTAGAGTCTAGTATTACAAGAGTAGAAGACATCGATAAATCTATTTCGAGTGTCTTTGTAACAATTGATCTAGAGTTACACAAAGGTAAAACCATAAGCAATTCTGAATTGGCTAGTTCTAAGTGCAATCACCAATATAACGCAATTAAACATTCATTCGCGGTATTAACTGGAACTCCCTACATTATTGCTCCTGTATATGGCGGCACAAGACGTCTTAGACGCAGTAATGGGACACATAAAAAACGTCAAAATTCGGGAAATTCATCCCGTAAACATGGTAGTTCAAGAAATCAGACTCAAAAACTACGTTAAAAAGATGGTTTATTTCAATCAATAGCTTGGTTTATATTTTCTATTCTAAAATAGAAAACATAATATATAAAATTAATCAGTATACGGAGAGAACTCCATCACATCCATCTTGGATAACAAATCTTTTTGCATTTTCTTGTTCTTTTCACGCTTTGCCTTTTGTAGAACAGCCTGAGCTTCGACTATTTCTGCTTCACTTACCATACCATTATTATCGGTGTCAAGTATTTTATGAAGCACACGATATTCATGTGGGACAATACACATATTACTCTCTTCGTTGAATAAATACTCGGACAATACACTGAAAATAGCAGTTAATCCTAACGCAGTGTATATGTCGCGTGTTCCTAGCCAAGCCATTGAGAAGACTAAAATCTGTTTTGTCACTGAATACTTGATATATTCCTCCGTAGACTTGCTAAATTTAATTGTAATAAACTTAGATCCAACATTGAGTAATATCATCATTACACCTGCAAAATACTTGCTATCATTTAGCGTATATACGTGTGAATTCACTTTACTGAAAAAATCACCTATCATGTATACTATATAAAAATAATATATTAATTTGAAACTACTTTTGGTGTTATTTGGGTTATTATTTTTTAAAGTATACCGGCCCTACGAAACATATTTCTAAATTTCGTTTCGTCTATGAAACCAGCAGAGAACAACCGAAGAGACCGCATTCGTTTCCTGAATGACTGGTTGATCGAAGAAGTAAACCCCTCTTTAACACTACTATTCCAAAGAATTATGAATATCGACAATAATGCTATTATTATTTCAGTTCTCATTAGTTATATACAATACATACAATTAAAAAGGAGAGAATTTTTCGGCCGGTTCACTGGGAGAAATGTTATCGCAGTTTGTACATTCCTCCTTGTTGACACCAATACATTTTGAATCCTTTCCCTTTTGAATACACGTTTCGCGAGCTCTCAGGTCTACATTCTCAGTTTGTTTGACCCCCTTATTGTTTGAATTAGCATCGGAGCTGTAATCACCTGGCGTAAGTTCACCTCCGCTGAAACCTTCTAAAATATCTGTTTTATTGACCATAAGAATAATGAAAAATACTACAATTACTCCTAAAAGCTGATGGACATAACTGGCGAGTAAAACCATCGACAACATAACTACCCTTCCCATAGTGGTATCTATCAAACGATTGAATGTTTTGGATTGTGTAAGAAAAACTACTACTAAAAGAACTATCATTCCGGCTAATATACTTTTATTGTCCATATAGAATAATCAAATATAATAATCAGTTAGTTTTGTAATTTATTATCTTATTTTTTAGTAAGAATGTCTTTAGCGATGAGTGCAGCTCCTTTCAATGAAACAAATGATGAATCCATTAATAGTTTGATTGAAAAAAAACGAACATTAACCCATAATAAAACTCAGAAAAGACATGATTCTGGCACTGGCGATAATCAGCGTGTAAAGTATGCTTTAGAGGAAATACATAATAATTCTGCTGAATCGGAAGATGGTAATAATTTAGATGATTTCAAGCCTCCACCACCACCAATTTCGTCTGGGGTTGAAAAAACAGAAGAACGAACAAAGGGTAAAGAAATCTATCGTGTATCAGGAAGTCCTCCGCGACCTATTTATGAAGATAGTAATTTGGACATGAACAATATAAAGTCGGTATATGGTAACGCTAAAAAGAATGACGAGTATTATAACAAAGTTATTCCTGGGTACAGACAACAATCATCCAAAATGTCCGAAACAAACAGCGGTGATATCTTGTTAAACAAAATTAACTATATGATAAACCTGTTAGAAGAACAACAAGACGAGAGAACAAACAACGTAACTGAAGAAGTCGTATTGTATTCTTTCCTAGGAATATTCATTATCTTTATTGTGGATTCGTTTGCTAAGACCGGCAAATATGTTAGATAAAAACAACCTAGAATTATCACAATAACTAACAATAATGGTGAAATATATAATAGTACATTGCAAACATGATGGATGCAATGAATACAAGGCATATGAAGATCCAGCTACACAAAAGAGATATACTCCCATACAAATAAACCCTCCGAAATTATTTGTCTTTGATAATAAAGAACAAGCAAAAATTTTCTTCGAGGATTATTTGAGTGATATTGATGACACTGATATTCGTTGTAAAAAGGGTATGGATATTGAACATGTTGAACATTGTAGTTGCGGTGTTGTTGATTTAAATGATGATGATGAGCCTGTCTTATTCTATAATAAGACTAATCAGATTTTTTTGACAGAAGTAGGTGCACAACTTTTTGAGACATCATTGAACTCTACATACAATAATAAAAATATAAACCTTACGAATAAGCATATCAGAAAGTTTAAGACTTTATCACAAGAACAGCGGGATCGTTATGTTGAGCTTGGTAAAATATGCCAAGACTGCAACAATGATAGCGTATAAATAAATCGTTAGTTATTTAGACATACGTTGCATGTAACAATATTGTCTTTATCCTTGTTTTTATAATAATAATATAATCATTATTATTATTATAATTATATTAGAATAATTATTATTATTATTTTTATTTTTATTTTTATAATTATTTTTATAATATAAATTTAGAGGTTCTTAGGGAACATGTGTTTACTTTAAGTAATTATTTACATTCGTATAATATAAAATGACTAAGCATAGAAAAGAGTATTATAGCTCGAGTTCTGAATCATGTGATGATTCTCATTCTGACTCAAATTATTATTCTGATTCCGGATCATCTCATTATTCATTGTCAGAAACATGTGACTCTGATTACAATAGTAGCAATTCAGAAGTCTCTCATTATAAGGATAAACGATCTAGTGATTTTAAAAAACTCAGTAATTTAAGAACTAAAAGAGGTGTAAATCGTGCGAGCAAAAGATCAGCTGCTGTTAGTTTTGTGCATATGACAAAGGAAGTATTAAAGGTATGGGACAAGGGCGGATATATAACCAGTAAATTTTTAAATAATTTTGTAAAAGCATACAAAAACTTATTGGTTCGAAGACTTGAACAGGCTATGCTTGATAATACACATGAATGTGAATGTTCTTTGAGGGAGGCTACATATATTGTTGCTATTGCATTTTGTTTGCATTATAATGCATCTGGTGAAAACTCTGAAAAATGGAAGATTAGATTTCACTCATTATTGAAATATGTAATTAGCAAACAACTGATTACTTTAAATTTGGTAGATGATATTTTTCCATTAGACTCATCTGGTAATTATTTTGTCGATGTTTCAACTAACAAGATCATAATAAGCGGTGTTGTCCAAGATAATACACTACAATTTTCTGATGTATCAGGTTCATTTATACTTGGTCCTTTCGTGACAAGACCTGGTGGACCTTCTCTAGCAACTCAGTTACCCGGACTGAGAGATTTATCCGTTGTTTTAGAAACAGAAAGGGTGTTAACGACAAATATGTCATTAGTAAGTCAGAAAATTTTAGCTTTTATAGATAAAAATGTTTTTAATGACTAAATTTAGAAAGGTTATTTAATTATATTATTTTTTTATATTTTCATTTTTCATATTTACTATTTCCATAGTTATAATTTATATCTTTTCAATATATATAAATGGTGTTAATGTCTGGTTCGAAAATGGCGCGTTATCAAGGTACTTTAGTTAATCGTGAGAACTGCGGTGGGAACAAGAAGACTGGTCTTGGTCGCGTTACAGGTATACTATCTTTGCGTCACATCGTCGCGAGAACGTTGGATACGACTCCTGTTCGTTGTGATTATTCGCTTGGACCTAGACAGGTTACTCGTATGGGCGTGCTACGTTAAACATTATAATAAATAATATAATTTAAAAATCATCTAATACTTTTGTATTATATGATTCAATGAAACTAAAGATAGATAACAGAGAGCACGAATTGATTCAACGAATGAATCATTACATAAAAAATGTTCCCCATTTTAATAATATAAAATTTTCAATAGATACACTAGATCTAGGAGATATTGTTTATTTAGGCGATGATGGAGAAGGCGATGAAAAAGAAAAAGAAAAAGATTTGTTGATTATTGAGAGAAAATCAGTAAACGATTTGTTGTCTAGTATAAAAGACGGGCGTTATAGTGAACAATCCTATCGTTTGAATGGTCTCAATTTACACAATCATAACATTATGTATTTGATTGAAGGAGATATTGTAACCCACTTTAATTTGTCCGTTTATTCTGCGATGGTTTCTCTCAATTATCACAAGGGTTTTTCTGTTATACGAACCTTTAATGTGGATGAAACCGCTATTTTTGTATGCAACACACTATTAAAATTAGAAAAAACAAATAAACCATCATTTTATTCGGAAAAGGAAAAAGAAAAGGAAAAAGAAGGCTCGATAATACAGGAAAACAATATACCCAATTATTGCAGCGTTATAAAAAAGGCAAAGAAGGAGAATATAACTCCCGATAATATCGGTGAAATTATGATATCGCAAATCCCAGGCATAAGTTCTGTAACCGCCATTTCAATTATGAAACATTTCAAAACAATACCAAATTTAATATCGTGTATTGAGCAAGATCCAACCTGTTTAAGCAATATAACGTATGAAACTGCAAACGGACAGACACGTAAGATAAACAAAGCTTGTGTAGATATATTATACAAGTTTTTGATGCACAAATAATTTCTGTTCTAATTATAAAATGACTTTAACTATGGTCGGATTAGTTACTTCTGTATTGTTTGCCTTATGTGTTTATTTATATTGGAAACCTGTAGTTGAGGGTTTAGATACAATGAAACCCAAGGGTGTTGCTGGTGATTCAAAGGAATTTGGTATAAAGATTAAAGATCAAGTTATAAAAACACAAGATCAGTTATTGATTAGTAAATATCGTGTAGATTATGAACAGGTAATTTTAAATGCCGATGAGTTGGTTGATACATTGATGTTGCAAAATCTACTGACTCTTGATTTGTCTAACCCTTATCCAGGCCTTGAAAAAATTTCAACATTAAATCAAACCAAACTTGCACTTAACAATATCATAAAATATGTAGACAAGAGCAAGTAATTAGTGTATATTATATATTGACTAATATGAACTATTTCAATCTCGGTTTAGAAACCTCGTTATCTTTGTAATAACCATCATCTACTAATTTTCTTGTATATTCAGGCCCTCCCCAGTTAGGATCCATTGGATCTGGGCTATACTGCATTTTAGAAGTTGTTATTTCTGTATCAAGTGGAGTCGTGGTTCCAATATAGTATGATGTAGGGTCAAACGCAGGAACTGAATTTGTATTATATGGTGGATCGTTTCTTGTGGCATCCACTAACAATTGTTGATTAGGTGCTTTCAGCGTCGTGGAAGGTAAACCACCTTGTAAATCAGAGACACTAGGTCTTACTTTAAATACTGGTTTACCTTGTGCGTCAAAAACTTGCTGTAAATATAAAACAGGGCATCTAATTCCCTTACTCCTCTGCCAATCCAAAAATTCAGTGTAATCTTCTAAATTATCAAATTCTACAGGATTGACACCTGGAACCTTTACCTGTTTTGAATTATACAAATAGAACTTCGAATCTTTTTGTATCAGCAAGTTCGGGCATTGGGATTGGAAGCCTTCTCTCTCTGAACCCTTTGTATAATAATAAAGACCCAATAAAAATACTACAAATGCAATAAATGTCGTCAACGTCATATACATTGCCTATAAAAAAATAATATTTGTATATATTATATTTTAGAATGCATGAGATTATTATCGGGCATAAAATACAAGACAAAACCCCAGAGAGTAACTCGTCTGATTATACAGCCCAAATAGTTGAGTTTAAAAAGAACAAACAGCCAAAGATTGTTTTGTTGCATCAGACTGGATGCGGTGCATGTGAAGGTCTTGCCTGGAGCAAAATGAAAGCTGAAATAAAAGGTACAGGAGACAAAAATCTGATTATTGCTGAAATAGAAAATGAATACATAGCTCACAGAAATGAGGACTCACAAAAAAAAATTAAACTGAAGACAGAGATCGTTGGATATCCGACAATTTTGTATATTGACGAGAGAAATAATGAAACTGAGGTTGACCGCAACAAGATCGTAGAGTTTTTAAATAAACACAAACCTCATCGTATTCACAAGTACAAGACTAAAAGACATCGCTATAATCGTATTGGAACACGGAAACACCGAATTCTTTATCCAGATATTCGTATTGAGTTATCTCAGATAAAAAAACTAGTAGCATATATCGAGTCTAAACTAGCGAACGCCGAATAGATTACGATAAGCATTCATAAAATTGATTTGTTTTGATTATACTTAAACAAATCAACAATCTAACAATATGGAACACAATTTTCGAGTTCTCGATTTCAATGTTTTCAATGAAAACACCAACAAGGAGGGTTCAAGTGATGAAGAAACCACGACCGAACCCAACTCCCAGTTCATAATTCAGATGTTTGGACTGAATGAACAAGGAAAGACGTGCTCGATCTTTGTTGAGAAATTTAAGCCGTTCTTCTACTTGCTCGTTGACGAGACGTGGGACCTGCAGAAGAAGATGCGGTT
>Ga0114975_10002034_pt1 | contig 13997 bp, 9 predicted proteins | sample S_130626_EF_Meta_FD_87031 | JGI IMG/M metagenome (GOLD analysis project Ga0114975, IMG submission 87031) | Freshwater microbial communities from Lake Simoncouche, Canada to study carbon cycling - S_130626_EF_MetaG | ecosystem: Environmental > Aquatic > Freshwater > Lake | place: Lake...
CCAACACAGATGCCAGCGGTCTAGTCAGAGTCTCTGCTCCAGATGGCGATTACCAGGTGCTTGTTCAAGCAGTGGGCTATCCAAACGGGTATGTGTCTGACACCCCAACTGGTGCGGTTGTAGAAGCGCTCCAAAGCAATGGAACGACGTTGCACATCGCTAATGGTGTTGTTCGTTTTGAGTCGGGTCTCGATCTGATTGCCAACCCTCTCAACCTTGCCAGTACCGGTGGAAGCCTCAAGGTGCAGGTGGTAGACGGCTCAACGACGCTTTCAAGCGGAGTTGTCACGGTCTTCAACCGTGCTGGTCAAGTGGTTGCATCAGTGGACCAGGTTCTCGCTGGAACTTTCCAACTCAGTGGTTTACTCGGCGACTTCTTTGTCAGCTATGAGCAAGCTGGTGCGTATGGTCAGGTTTTCTTGGGCAGCACAAAAGAAATCACTGATCCAGCGACCATTCTTGTTCGAGTCCGTGACAATAGCGTTTCGACTGCGACGATTACTGCAGTGCCGCTGCCAAGATTCACTGTAAATGTGAAATCGGGAAGCGCTACCTATCTTGAATCCGCGGATGTGAATGTTTATCAGCAGGTTGAAGATGCCTGGGAGTTGCAATCCACACTCAGTGGAACGACGACCTCCGGCACCTACCGATTCGCCGTTGAGCCAGGTGAGACATATCGTGTTCAGGTAATGCCTGAGGATGCTCACGTTGCCGCCACTTGGGTTGGCAGTGTGAATGCACTGTCTGTTGAGCAAGCCACCTCGTACACAATGCCTCTAAAGGGGGCTGCTCCAACGTTACCTGCGGCTGTTCTTGCTCAGGGTGCTCGAGTCACGGTGCCCGTAAAGAATGCTCGCCTAGAGACTTTGGAAAATGTCACAGCGCACCTTGACGTCACGCTAAATGGCAAGTTTGTCGAGTTTGCTCGCCAGTCTCTGGCAACTCTGGATGCGGACACGGCTGACGAATTTGTGTTCGCAAGCGTTCCTTTGAGCATGTTCCCCATCCGAGTAACGGTGGGAAGTAGCCAGACAGCGGAAGAGGACTGGACATCTAGCTCGGTGAGCGCTGATGTGACAACAAAACTCTTCCAGTCAACCAAGGTTGCAGTTCCAGCGACGGTAACTGGCCGAATCGTCTGGGCAGGTGATCAGGCTGCAACGGCAGCTCTCACACTGGTCACTGATGATGGTGAGACTTATGCAAGTGTAAACAACAATGGTTTCGGCGGGGTTTACACATTTAGCAATGTCCCACTTGGTGTGCATTTCACTGTAGTTCCAAGTATCGCCACTGGATTCGTCACTGCCGATGGAGCGACAGACTTCACGGCACGCAGCGGTCAGACCGTTGAGATTAACTTCGTAATTCATTACGCAGTTCAATTGAGTGGTCGTGTGCTGGATTCTGCTGGCACTCCTCGTGCTGATGCATTGGTCAAGCTCTATCGTGTTAGTGGTTCAGCATTCGATCCGACGCAGGATGATTCCTACACCGTCTACTCTGACGAGAATGGTGAATGGTCATTTGAGGGTTCAGCTGATGGAGCCGAAGTGGGGCAGTATGCAATCTATGTTGATGGTTTGGACACGGAATCAACGCCGCGATACCTAGCCAACTCGCTTTGTGTCAGTGCGACGGTGAGCGAGACTGACTTGTCGAAGTGTGGGGCTGTTAAGCCATCAGGGGCTGCGCTTCTCACGACAAACGCATCAGCAACCAGTATCAGTGACATCAACTTAGTGCTTGGCGACCCTGATAACTCCGCTCCAACTGGAGTGAAGGTTAAGAAGGCTCCATTGCCTACGGTTGTAAGTGATCCTGTCTGGCAGTGGTCTGGTAGCGACGGCGTTGATGGTAAGGCTCTGCGCTCAGAGGTAGTTCTTGCCACTGCTGCGTATGGTGGCGCAATGTCCAAGTGGTCAAGCCCGATTGATGCCTATGGCACTTCCTACACAATTAAGGCGACCCGAGGAACAACTTACTGTTTCTCTGTTCGCATGGTTGATAAGTCAGGAAATGCCTCAGCATTCACAGCGCCAAGTTGCACAACTGTTGCTATGGATGACACGGCTATGAAGCCTCTGAAACCAAAGATGTGGTCACAAGTGGTTGTCAAGAAGACCTATCTAGGTAAGGTCACCGCTGCAAAGAAGAATGTGAAGGCTGCAGTTCTTAATGTGACTAAGTCAGCTACTGGCACGTCTTTGTGCATCTATTACGTTACCGGCGCCAAGTTCGGCAGCTTCGAGGTCTTGGTTGGCGGAAAGAAACTCGGCAAACCAGTGGCAACGGCTGGCAAGGCTGGGGTTGTCACGTCAATTTGTTACAAGACAAAGCTGACGGCTAAGTCAAAGATTTCTATCAACGTGCCAGTTTCTGGCAGCGGTGTGCAAATCGATGGCTACGCGATCACCATGGCTACTCCAGCGGCACCAAAGGCACCAGCGACTTCCTAGCCATTCGTTGGCGTATCAAGTACTCGATGGTGTGCGGTTCTGGGTGATCTGAACCGCACACCATTTCACCACCAGTGAGAATCGGTGTGAACTTTTCCTGCCATTTTGGCGAGACACCTTGCAATAGTTCCTTTTTGTGTAACATCACAATTTGGTTACATTTGGAATCTTCTTTCGCGCTCCGTGTTGCGAGTTACTTGCACTAGCACCAATGTTGTAGGTAACACTCAGGGTTAAATGCCCTGAGCCTACAAAGGAGTAGTAATCTATGAGTGGAATGTTCACTGTCAGTTCACTGACTGCGGATCAATTCAACACGGTGTACAACGTACTTTCGTTGGGATTTGCAAGCATGCTTGCAACCACCGTGTACCTGTACATCAGCCAGGGACGCGTCCTTGAGCGTTACCGTCAGGCCGTTGTCATTTCCGGCACGGTTACCTTAATTGCGCTGTACCACTACTGGAGAATCTTTGATTCATTCATCGCAGCAAAGAGTGGCGGATCCTTCAACGAGGCTTACCGTTATGTGGACTGGTTACTAACAGTTCCACTGCTATTGCTTGAAACCATTGCAGTTCTCAACCTGCCAGCTGGCGAGCGCAAGTCACTCATCGGCCGTCTAGTTCCAGCTTCTGCATTGATGATCGTGCTTGGTTACCCAGGCGAAATCGCAATGGAAAATGGTCCAAAAGAAATGTGGGGCGCTCTTTCCACAATTCCTTTCCTTTACATCCTCTACGTATTGTTCGTTGAGCTAACCAAGTCGCTTGAGTCACAGCCAACTGAAGTTGCTGCAACTGTAAAGCGTCTACGTCTGTTGCTTATCGCAACATGGGGTGTATACCCAATCTCCTACCTGCTTCCAGTAATCATGGACAACGCAGATGGAGCCGGCGCTTTCGTTGGCCGCCAGGTTGGTTACACCATCGCAGACGTATTGGCCAAGTGTCTCTTCGGCCTAACTATCTACAAGATTGCACGTTTGAAGAGCGCAGCAGATGATCCTGCTTACGCTGCTACGCACAACATGCACTAAATCTCAACAAGTAAGCCCCTGCACAAGGAATTGTGTGGGGGCTTACTTTTTTAAGGACAATATTCGAGTTGATTTTGGCACGCCAGCAAGTCAACCGCGACACACCTCAACTTTGTGTAACGGTCGCATCTCAACGCGATTCTCACTGAGAAATGTGTGTCGAGTTCACATATCATCGACACATGACATTGCATGTGAAGCAAGGCACTGACTGGAACTCCGTCTACGCACAGGCTCGAGCAATTGCGCCAGAAGCTTTCGAGGTTGATCGCATCAACAACCTCATTGACGGACAATGGCACAGTGTGGGCACGTCCACTAGTCATGCAAACCCCGTTGACCAGATGCTCATTCCTGGTCCACCGAAAATCGACCACCAGACCGCAATTGATGCAGTGGCTGCAGCATCTCGTCAGCATATTGAATGGGGTGATGTTGATTTGGAGGAGCGTAAGGTACGTGTCACTGCCGCGCTCGCCGGCCTGCGTGAAGCCCGCGACACCATCGCACTGTTGCTCGCTTGGGAGATTGGCAAGCCATGGAAGTTGGCCTGTGCCGATGTGGATCGCTGTATTGATGGCGTGGAATGGTACGTGTCACAGATTGAGCGCCAACTTGATGGTCGCCGACCCCTCTCGGGACCGATTTCTAACATTGCGTCGTGGAACTATCCGCTTAGTGTGCTCGTGCATGCAGAGTTGGTTCAGGTGCTTGCAGGCAATGCTGCGATTGCAAAGACGCCATCTCAGGGCGGATTCCACTCGTTGACTTTGGCGCATGCAATCATGGCGCGGGCCGGTCTACCAGTAACCTTGCTCAGCGGTGTCGGAGCCGAATTAAGTGATGCACTCGTGTCATCACCAGAACTTGGCGCGTTCGCATTTGTTGGTGGCCGTTCAAACGGTCGAGCCACTCTTGAGCGTCTTGCCAATTTTGATAAGCGTCACATCCTGGAGCAAGAGGGGCTAAACGCGTGGGGCATTTGGGACTTTAGTGACTGGGATAACCTAGCGCCTCATTTACGCAAAGGCTTTGAGTATGCAAAGCAGCGCTGCACGGCCTATCCGCGCTACGTAGTTCAACGCAGACTATTCCCACAGTTCCTTGAGATGTATCTGCCAATTCTCAAAGGTCTGCGTTTTGGACATCCGCTTGCGGTAGAGAATGATGCGGATGAACTTCCAGATTTTGAATTTGGTCCAGTCATTCATAAGACAAAGGCCGCTGAATTGCGCAGTCAGTTCAATGAAGCAATCGACACAGGCGGTATTCCGCTATTTGAAGGCGACCTTGCTCATGGACGTTTCATTGCCGGTCAAGACATTTCAGCTTATGTAGCTCCAGCTGCTGTGTTAGAGCCACCACGTGCTTGGTCGCTTCACCATTCTGAACCATTTGGACCAATCGATTCGGTTGTCTTGGTTGATACAGAGGCTGAATTTATTGCTGCCATGAACGTTTCCAATGGCAACTTGGTCTCATCTGTCGCCACTGATGATCTGGCTTTTGCCAAGCGCGTTCGTGAAGAAATTTCAGCATTCAAGTTTGGCATCAATAAGCCTCGCTCACGTGGCGACCGCGAGGAAGTTTTCGGTGGGCTTGGCGCATCATGGAAGGGTGCCTTCGTAGGTGGGGACTTGCTTGTGGATGCCATCACAGATGGCGAGCGAGCCATTTATGGCAACTTCAAAGGCGGCTCACGTTTCCCAGAGGGTCTAGATCTGTAGAGCTTGGTCCCGTTGCACAAGTGACTTGCCGTCACGTTTTGCTTGCTACCAACTGCTTCGTTGCACCTTTGTCACCCCAAATCAGTTCAATCCGGTCTAGGTCTGTCCTATTGTGGTCACATGGAGCACAGCAGAGTTAGATTCATCCGTGGCAGTGCCATCGCGTTGGCATTAGTGAGTGTCCTCTGGGGTCTTGCTCCAACGACTGTTAGGGCTGCAACGACTTCGACAGTGGTGGTCCATTACAAGCCAGCAACTGGCGATGTCACCGCATGGAATCTCTGGGTATGGGAACCATCTTCTGGCACTGGAGGACAACTTAAGTCATTCACCGGCTCAGACCGATATGGCAAAGTCGCTACCTTGACTTTTGATCACTCTGTAACGTCACTCGGCTTCATTGTGATGACAGACACCACAACTTGGCGTAAAGATGTGGCGGCCGACCGCTTCATTTCTGTGGTTGCAAATACCGCAGCCATCTGGCTCCAAGGTGGAGATGCCAAAATTTATGCTGGTGTAGACAACAACAACAGTCCAATCTTGCCAATTGATGGGTCATCATCAGCGCCTGCTTTGGGACCTAGTACCGCGCGAGTACCAGCGTGGACAAAAACGGCTGTTATTTATGAAGTCAATGTTCGGGATTACACAAACGCAGGCACCTTTATGGCATTTGCCGATCATCTGCCACGGCTTAAAGCGTTGGGCGTCGACATTCTTTGGATCATGCCGATTCACCCGATCGGAATGGCAAAACGCCTTGGACGTTTGGGATCACCGTACTCATTGAGTGACTACCAAGCTGTCAATCCAGAATTTGGTAGTGCGCAGAGTTTCAAACAACTTGTGGCAACCGCACACAAGCTTGGTATGAAGGTCGTTCTGGACTGGGTGGGCAACCACACGTCATTCGACAATGTCTGGGTCGGTCCGCACAAAGACTGGTACACCCAGGATGCGCAAGGAAATATCATCACTCCGCCCGGCACTGGGTGGACGGACTTAGCTGAACTCAATTACGGTAATGCAGATATGCGTGCTGCAATGATTGCTGCAATGCGTATGTGGGTCAAGACGTACGGGGTTGATGGTTTCCGAGCTGATTATGCGCCAGGAGTTCCCACTGATTTCTGGGAGGGCGCGAACTCGCAATTGCAAACCATTAAGCCGCTTTTCATGATGGCCGAATCTGACGGCAAGGCGGACCTGTTACAGAATGCGTTCTTATCAAATTACGGTTGGTCACTGAACTGGTTTATGAACAATGTCAAGGCCGGTCAAATGATTAAGAGCGACTTCAAATCGCAAGTGGATCGCCTGACGACTCAGTATCCAGCAGGCACTTATCCCATGACCTTCATCACTAATCATGATCAGAACGCATGGGATGGAACTGAGTTTGAACGCATGGGCGCAGCTGTTCCAGCTATGGCAACCCTGGAGTTTCTGTTTCCAGGTATCCCAATGATCTACTCTGGACAGGAAGTCGGTCTGAATCGACGCCTGTCATTCTTTGATAAGGATCAGATTGCTTGGCCCTCATCGTCCAATTGGACCTCGTTCTATCAAAAACTTATTGATGTCAAGACTCGCAATGCAGCGCTCTGGAATGGCACCTACGGTGGCCCGTTGACATCTCTGGCAAATAACAATGACCACGTCATTTCATTTGTCCGCACTAAGGGAACTAATCGAGTGATTGGCGTTATTAATTTATCTAACACTGCACAGTCGGTAACGGTAGCTATGCAACCTGGTCCCAAGAATATTTCACTCTTCAGACTTGAAACCAATGCAAAAACTACGGTTACTCCGACAATGACGTTTACTTTGCCAGCCTTTGGCTATGAAGTGTTTTCCACGGTCGCCTCAAAAGTCAGTTAATGAGCCATGCGTCGCAGTCTAGGAATATTCATCGCAGCGTCTGTCTTGTTGGGAATTACTCCATCGGTGCAGGCCTCCAGTGCTGCTGTAGTGATCAATGAGATTGACTGCCATCACAACGACTGGATTGAACTGGTTAACACATCTTCAAAATCGGTTGACCTGTCTAATTGGATGCTGACTGACAAAGAACCGAACGTGGCAAAAGTCAATCACCGCTATGTCTTAGGTGCAGGCACAACAATTGGGCCGCATAAGTATCTTGTGGTGCAACAAAGTGGTGTGGGGCCAGCGCACTTACCTTTTGGCATCCCTTGCGCAGGTGGCCAGACCGTCTACCTCAGTAAACCTTCAGTAGGTGCTTTATATTCGTTACTTGATTCAGTGCCAGTCCCGAAGATTCCTATGGATGTGGTTTACGGTCGAATACCGTCAGGCTCTGGCAAGTTCTCTGTAACGTTCGGCACAAAGGCTGGGCCAAACAAGTCAGCACTGCCGCAAGTAGTTGGTCAACTGCTTGTTAATTGCCGCAAGAATGTGACGTGTGCCCATCAACTCAAGGCAACAAACGTTACGAGTTTCGCACTTGCGCGCAAGGAACGGGGAGTGAGCGTTTCGCCCACTGGTCTTTTGAAGCTAGCGCCATCCAAATTGGGCAAACAGACCATTTCAGTACAGATGATTGGCCCTTACGGCACAGCGTCCGCGCGGGTAACTATTGTGCGGGCGTAAGTCCGAAGGCACGTTGAAGAGCACGACGGGAATTTACCCGAGGGCGCTCTGAGATCAGCATTTCAATAACAGAGGCGTACTTGCTAAAGCCGATAGGGAAGACGCCGAGTTTGGCGAATTCGGTTCGCGTTCGCGTTCGTTTTGTGATGGATTTCACTTCCACAAGGGCTAAGTCTTTTGATCCGGAGATAGAGTTCTCGTCGGTTGACACCGCAAAGTTGAGGTCAATGGTAATTTTTTCATTCACATCAGTGCGATTCAATGTGATGCGATCGAAAGTGGTTGTGGCCACGTGGCCGAGTTGATTGACCGAAGACGCTAACCGATCAGTGAGGTTGAGATCCTTTAGCGTGCCAGTGATGAATTTATGCTCTGTGGCACCTATTTCAGTTGAGTTGGCAAAAATGAATTTCCGTGTCAACGAATTTCCCCGCCGTGCTTTAACTTCGCATTGAGATAGGCCGCTATCCGCGTAATGACGAATACGCACTTTAATTCGGCGGCGACGGCGCATGTAGTGATCTCGATACAGCAAGTATGAAGGTGTGTCGTAGTACTTAGTTACGTAACGAAATGACCTCAGAGAATCAATTTCTAGCACTTCAAGCACCTGGAAATGTTCATCGATGAAGGACTGGATATCTTGAAGGTCCATCAAGAATTTTTTGTCATGCCGTTGGATATCTAGCCACTGGGCATCAATCGCTGACAAGTGCGTTGGGGCGACTTTAGATGTGTCGAGAACGGACAACTCTACTTGGACCCTTTTGTTCGTAGTACGACCGAAGCAAGGGTGGTTTCTTGCAGATAGTTAATTGAGCGAATCTCACACTTCACCACGTCAAGGTGTCGAGTCTGTTCTAGGTATGTTGCCAGGCTCTTCACGTCGGTAATGACCTGATCGACAATAAGTTCAGTGTGGACTGAACGGTTTCGAAATTGTGGCAGGTCTACTAGGAACATAGCTGCCAGCATGAGGACGTTCAACAAGCTAGGCAAGGCTGTTGAAGTTAAGTCGATTGCGCTGGTTAGGGCTAATGCGAGAGAGATGAAGAAGTATGCAATCTCAATGGTTTCAAACTGAACGCTTCGTAGGCGAATAATCGATAGGACGCCAAAGAGTGCAAAGCCTATCGAAGACGACAGGGGACTGAAGGACAGAACAGTGAGCACGGAAAACAGCCCTACGTTGCAGGCCAAATACACGGCAACTAGGTCAGTGCGTTTGTGATTGCGATAGAACAGCCCCAGAACCAGAATCCCGATTGAAATTATGTCAATCAGCATCCGAGGGATTATCGCAGCAAAGTCGAGAACTGCTGCTTGATTGTTCATTTACTACTCCTGAGATCTTTGTTCATAACACAGTAGTGCCTAAGGCTGTGCTTCATCGGACATCGGGTATGAAATGCTGAATCTCGACCCACGTATTCTCGTTAGGTTACAACTTTGTAAACATCAGTCCCTCATCTTTGCAACATTGGGAAAAAAGCGTACGATTCTCGTAATCGATTGGTGGATTAAGTTCGTACCAACGGGGAAGCATTGATTGTGTGAACCGATGAAAGGAATGCAAGTGCCATCTAGCGCGACCCTTGACCCAGAACTATCTTCGGAAACGTTCGATGAGAACGGTGTTTCTGAGCAGCAGGTCATTGTCGGGCGCACTTTGCGTCAGATTGCCTGGCTGCGCATCAAGCGTGACTGGGTTGCCCGAACTTGCATGTTCCTGTTACTGCTCATTGTTGTCATCGCTCTGCTAGCCGGTCCAATCTGTGCGTTCTTTGGAGTCGACACCGTAACTGGTCACATGGACCTCATTGAGCAAAATGGTTCCAGTCTGCCAATTGGACCGTGGGGTGGAGCTTCATGGGCTCACCCACTCGGCATTGAACCCGGCTATGGTCGTGATTTGCTCGCACGTTTGCTCGCTGGATCTCGCACATCACTACTAATCGCCACTGTGGCGACGACTATCTCCATTTCTATGGGCGTCATCATCGGCGTGTTTGCCGGAAATCTGCGTGGACGGGCCGATGCAGTCATGAGTCGTTTCATCGATTTGATGCTTGCCTTCCCTGTGCTTTTGCTCATTTTGTCTATGTCGCCAGTCATCACTGAACGTGTGACGAATGCCTACTCTCATTTTGGGTGGAGCAACGACACGCTGAATCACTGGTCTAATATCACAATGTTGATTCTTTTGCTCTCCATCTTCAGCTGGCCGTATCTCGCTCGTATTATTCGTGGTCAGGTACTTTCACTGCGTGAACGTGAATTTGTTGAAGCTGCCATTTCGCTTGGCGCAAAGAATCGCACAATTTTGTTCAAGGAATTGTTGCCAAATTTGTGGGGTCCAATTATTGTCTTCACGACCTTGTCATTTCCTGGCGTGATCGCGGCAGAGGCTGGCCTCGCATACCTTGGTGTGACTGTCCAAGAGCCGGACGCGTCATGGGGAAAGATTCTCACTTACTCAATCGGTTACTTTGTACAGGATCCGGCATATTTCTACTTCCCGCTGGGACTTCTAGTCATCGTGGTTCTGTCATTCAATCTCTTGGGTGATGCTTTGCGCGACGCTCTCGACCCACGTGCTGGCCGCGGCTAGCACACACATAAGTTTCTGTGGAACACGGTGCTTCACAGAAGTTGGTTCGCAAGAGCGAACCAACCGCAGGTCCTCGGATCTGTTTAACAACGGAGGAATAAATGATGAAGAAATCATCGCTTACTCGCCTCGGTGTTGGTACTGCGTCCGTTGCTCTACTGATGACTGCGGTCATTGGTAATGCAACCAGCAGTTCAGCAACTGGCAACAAGGGTGGAACTCTTTACATCCTGACAGCTGGGGACGACATCCTGCACTTGGATCCACAGCGTAACTACACGGGTGAAGACATGGCGTTCTCAAGCGGCTTCTTGACTCGATCACTAACCCAGTACACCTACAATGCAAACCCAGCTAAGGCTTCGGTCGTCATCGGCGACGCTGCAACTAATGCTGGTGTAAAGCTCAATGGTGGCAAGGACTGGAAGTTCGCACTTCGCAAAGGTATGAAGTGGGAAGATGGCACCACAGTAACTTGTGCTGACTTCGCCTACGGTATTTCACGTACCTTTGCCGTGAACGACATCTTCGATGGCCCAACATACGCAATCAGCTACTTGAACATTCCAGCAGATGCTGATTCGGATAACGGCACAGCTTACCCAGGTCCATACGAGGCAACTACTGCACAGCAGGCAAAGTACAACGCTGCTGTCGAATGTACCGGCACTGTTGCTAAGGGTGAAACCCTAACCATGCACTTGAACCAGCCTGTTGCAGACTTCAACGGTGCTACCACTCTTCTAGAGTTTGCTGCTGTGAAGAAGTCCGCTGATACCGGTACGACTTACGATCAGCACATTCTTTCGAATGGTCCTTACAAGGTGCAGTCACACGTAAAGAACGACAAGCTAGTTCTTGTTCGCAACCCGAACTGGGCAGCAGCAACCGACCCAACACGTCCGGCATACCCAGACGTTATTGAGTACGACTTCGGTCTAACCCCTCAGGTTGTTACTGAGCGTTTGATGGCAAACAATGGTGACGATAAGACTGCTGTTTCTCCAGATGGCATCTACCCAACCTACCTAACTGAAGTTATGGCACCTTCGTCTCAGTATGCTTCACGCAAGGTTGTTGGTTTCGATCCATACGTTACTTACACTGCGATCAACACCTCGCGTGTAACCAGTTTGGCAAAGCGCCAGGCTATTGTTGCCGCTTGGCCACGTGAAACTGGTCGCACACTTGCTGGTGGCGACTATGCAGGTTCCTACGCCGACGGCGCAATCAAGCCGTCAATGGGACAGGACTACAAGCCAACGAATCTATGGGGTTACAACACTTACAAGACTGTAGCTGTCAAGGCTAAGGCTGCTGTTTTGGCTGTAAAGAAGGGTACCAAGTACTACTGTGGCACCACTGTTGCAGCACAGGGAACAGTATGTTCCCCAGCTGTACCTGCTTACAATAGTGTTACCACCACTCCTCATCCGGGTCTTCTTGGTTACGTGATTCCAGACAATGGTTCATGCGACATTGCTAAGGCGATCTTGAGCAAGGCTGGTATCAGCGATCCAGGTAGCCTCACATTTGACTACTCAGATCGTGGTTCGCCAATCACTGCTCAGAATGCTGCAGCAGTCAAGTCTGCTCTTGAATGTGCAGGCTTCACTGTGAACCTGAATGGCATTGCTTCTGGCTACTACAGCAAGGTGCTAAATCCTGCAACACAGGGTGACTTGTCAAACGCTGGTTGGGGTCCTGACTGGGCAAATGCATCAACAGTTATCCCACCACTGTTCCAGTACGGTAACTCATTCGATCTATCCCGCTACAACAACGCCGATTTCCAGGCGTCAATTGAAGCAGCGATGGCGAATACCAACCGTGCGGCTCAGGCCAAGCAGTGGCAGGCAATCAACACCGAAGCAATGGCAAAGGGCCTTATGGTACCGAAGCTATTCAGCACTCTTCAGCGCCTACAGGGCTCTGACGTAAACGGTGTCTACATCTGGGGTCCATATGGTTCATACCCATACGGAACTCTCTCGGTTAAGTAATATCTAACCGTCGTGTGGGCAGACACCTCGTGTGTCTGCCCACACACTTTGTCCAAGCCATGTTTACCTGCTTAGATTGCAGGCAATGAAGACTGAAAGAAAGTTGCACTTACTGTGGTTCCATACATCATCAGACGGCTCATCATTATGGTGGGGATGCTTTTTGCGCTGAGCATGATCACTTACATACTCTTCTATGTATTGCCGACTGACCCAGCATCGTTGTCATGTGGAGTTCATTGCACGCCGATGGCGATCGCTGCAAACCGTGAACGACTGGGACTAAATGATCCCCTCTACCTCCAGTACTGGCATTGGGTGAAGGCAATTTTCGTCGGTCGGGATTTTGGAACTGGATTCGTCGCGCAGCACTGTACTGTTCCATGTTTTGGATTCTCTTGGAATCGTCAGCAGATGGTTACAGAGGCAATCACCTCAGTTCTTCCAGTAACTGTGTATCTTGCACTCGGTGCATTCATCTTGTGGATGGTTGTAGGTGTGCTCACTGGAATCTTGGCTGCACGTTTTAAGGGCTCACTCTTCGATCGTGGTGTCATGGCGGTAACTTTGGTTGGTTTCTCGCTTCCTTCCTTCTTTATTGGCCTCGTAATTCTTATTTTCGTCGTTGTGCGCTGGCAGTGGCTTCCGTATCCTAACTACACTCCACCTGGTGAGAATTTTGGCGAGTTCTTCATGGCCATGATTTTGCCGTGGAGCACCCTGGCAATTCTCTACGCGGCTTACTACACGCGTTTAACTCGGTCACAAATGCTCGACACAATGAGTGAGGACTACATTCGTACTGCTCGAGCCAAAGGACTGACCGAGCGTGTGGTAATCCGCAAGCACGCACTTCGTGCCGGATTAACGCCCATCGTGACCTCAGCTGGCCTTGATTTCGCTGGGCTCTTGGGTGGCGCTATCATCACCGAGAAGATTTTTGGCTTGACAGGCTTAGGTTCCGTCGCCATCAATGCCGTAGAGAATCTTGATCTTTCCATCCTCGTAGCAATCACATTGCTTGGTGGAGTGTTTGTGGTGGTCGCGAATCTGATCGTAGACATTCTCTATGCGGCAATCGACCCACGGGTGCGCGTCAAATGAGTCAATCAACTAGGGAAGGCAATTCGGTGACTACTCCGACAGATCTGATGGTCCAGAGCACGCAAGAAGGCGAAGTCATTTTGTCAGTGCGAGATCTAAGTGTCTCTTTTTCGACTGATGATGGTACCGTTCAGGCAGTTTCGCACTTATCTTATGAGGTCAAGCGTGGCCAGACTCTTGCTATTGTTGGCGAGTCCGGCTCAGGTAAATCTGTATCGAGTTTGGCAGTTATGGGTCTGCTCGGCTCAGACAATGCCAACATAACTGGCGAAGTTAACTTCGATGGCAAAGAACTCATTAGCTCATCGGCTGACACAGTGCGCCAGTTACGCGGCTTAAAAATGGCCATGATTTTCCAAGACCCACTGAGCGCGCTTCACCCTTACTACACAATTGGTAAGCAGCTTGTTGAGGCAGTCACAGCGCATCAGA
>Ga0114975_10002035_pt1 | contig 13990 bp, 13 predicted proteins | sample S_130626_EF_Meta_FD_87031 | JGI IMG/M metagenome (GOLD analysis project Ga0114975, IMG submission 87031) | Freshwater microbial communities from Lake Simoncouche, Canada to study carbon cycling - S_130626_EF_MetaG | ecosystem: Environmental > Aquatic > Freshwater > Lake | place: Lake...
AGTACGCCGCTCTCCGTTCGCAACAGCACGAGGATCGGCTCGTTCAGGTCCTTGGGCGAGAGGGTGTTGCGTTTCATATGCTTCACCTCGACCGAGTTGACCGGAGAGTCCGTGAGAAACCGGACGACATCAATTTCGTGCACGACCGAGTCGAAGATCAGCATGTCGTTGTGATACGAGGCCGGAACCGCCGGATTGCGATGCGCGCAGTGCAAACCAAGCAGTTCGCCCGAATCGCCCGACGCAATCAGCTCACGAAGGTCCATGTAACCCTGGTCAAAACGGCGCATAAATCCTACCTGAATGAGTTGTTTTCCACCCTTGACCTCGGCCTCAACGATGCTGAGCGATGACTGGGTGTCCGTTGTTAGGGGCTTTTCACACAGAATCGGCAACCCTGCGCCCAGTGCGGGCAACAGAACAGGTTCGTGAAATTGGCCCGGGGTGGCAATGAGCACCGCGTCCATTGCCCCCTCCGAAATCGCCGCCTCGACATCCGGGTACCACGTCGCGCTCGGGGCGTTTTCCAGGGCCGCCTTTGCTCGCGATTCATCGGGTTCAACAATCGCTGAGACGTGCGCTCCAACAATTCTCTGCCCGATTCGAATGATGTGGTCTGCGCCCATCAGGCCAGCGCCGACGACGGCAACACGGAGTTCAGTCATGGTTTTTCGGTGCTTTCTGTTCTTAGATGAATCGCGCGGCGTGCGTGCACGAAGCGATGTGCTTTGCGGTTCGCTTGGCAATCGGGAAGGGGAAGTCGACGGCGCATCCGTACATGTCCTGTTCGACGATTGCGAACATGTCGGGGTTGATTTCGGCAGCCTTTTCGAGAATTGGCGCAAATTCCGGTACACCCTCGAACCCGGGTTCGGTCATTACTCCCGCGGCAACTGCATTGACAAACGGTGTGTCGTTTTTGAGGGCATCGGCAAGAATATCCGGCTGGACTTGCTTAAGGTGCAGGTAGCCGATTCGATCGGGATAAGCGTTCATCAGTTTCACATTGTCGCCCAGATAGTAAGCAAAGTGTCCGGTGTCTAGGCAGAGGTTCGTGTATTCCGCGGAGGTCTCGTGAAGGAAACGCTCTACCTCCTTGTACGTGCCTATGTGACTGTCGGCGTGGGAGTGAAACTGTTGCTTGATTCCAAACTCCTCGAGCAGCGCTTTGCCCAAACGATCATGGCCGTCGGCTAGTTTCGACCACTGCTCGTCCGTCAGCGTGCGTGGTTCCAACACCGTTGCGGTCGCGTCAGAACGCCACAGATCGGGGATAACGACGAGGTGCTCTGCCCCCAACTTGGAGACGAGTCCAGCAACATCCAATGCTTGGTCCCAGGCGCGCTTCCATTGATCATCGTCTTTGTGAAAGCCGGTGAACACCGTTCCCGCGGAGAGCGTCAGCTCATGTTCGGCAAGGACATCGCCCAGCTCATTGGGGTCGGTCGGCAGGTAGCCGTAAGGTCCGAGTTCTATCCAGTGGTAGCCAGAGGCCTGCACTTCATCAAGGAAGCGTTCCCACGGCACCTGTTTGGGATCGTTCGGAAACCATACTCCCCATGAGTCCGGTGCGGTTCCGACGCGGATCTGGTGTGTCATATTCTTCTGTCTTCTCATCCGGTGAATCCGTAGTTATGCGCTACGCCGCAGTTCAGGTCTGGGGCACGTGACAAGCCCTAGTTGGCACGTGCCAATAAAAAAGATATCAAAAACCAAGATATTTGGCAATACCCTGTGAGAACTTCTCTTATATTTGCTGGCGCGCATTCTGATATCGCTTCTAGAATTGACGGTATGGTAACAACAACTTTGGGAGATGCGGCAGAGCACAAGCGTCCAACGATGGGCGACGTCGCGAATAAAGTTGGCGTTTCCCGCCAACTGGTGGGGTTGGTGTTTCAAAACGCCCCCGGAGTTGGCGCCGATACTGCCGCCAAGATTCGCGCGGCCGCAAAAGATCTCGGCTACACTCCAAACCTTGCTGCACAGTCTTTGCGACGCGATTCCTCAAACTACATTGGCTTCATGTTCCACGCTGACCACTCATCAATGCAAGGGATTTTGCCGGCGATGTACCGTCACGCCAAAGCCGCTGGCTACCAGATTTTGATGAGCGTCGTCTCGGAATCGCATAGCGAAAATGACGCTATCGAGGAACTAATCGGACATCGTTGTGAAGGGCTTGTTCTGTCAAGCTCACACATCCCACCGACGCGATTGCAACGACTGGCTCGTGAAATACCCCTGGTGAGCTTGGGGCGCCGCCTGGAGAAAGTTCGCGGCGGTATGGTGTCTTCTAACGGCGAGGCGGGCGTTTTTACGATAACCAAGTACCTACTCGGACTTGGCCACACCGATATTGCCTATATCTACGGAAAGACAATGCGCGACGCAGACTTTCGTCTCGAAGGTTATATGGCCGCAATGGAGATAAACAAACTCACACCGCGCGTCGTAACTGTCGATGGTGACTTTGCTGAACGTGGAGGGGCCAGGGCTGCCGGTGTCCTGCTGACCGAAAACCTTCCCACCGCCATTATCTGCAACAACGATCAGAGTGCCTTCGGGTTAGCCCACCGGCTGCTCCAAGCAGGGCTCAAAATCCCGGAACAGGTGTCCATTGCCGGGTACGACGATACCGTCGCCAAGTTCCCGTTCCTCAGCTTGACGACAATACGTCAGGACCCCGATGCTCTTGCCAAAGCTACAATCGACGACCTCGTCGCGCGAATCAAGGGCGAGAAGACTTTGTCCGAAACATACCTCACCGACGTCAGTCTTATCGTGCGTTCGAGCACAGGGAAGCCGCGACGCGACCCCAACCTGCGGGTGTAGTCGAACACAATCTCGATCCACATAACTTGTGGATGTGGATGTGGATGACAATGACAATGACAATGAGTGTTTATCAAATCGTTATCTTTCACTTGTGAAAACTACTTGCACGTGCCAGCAATATCGCTAACCTAGAGTTAAGAGGAATTCTTCTCTCGTTACATTTAACGCCCGGATGCCATCATCCGGGCGTTAAATGTTTAACGACCGAGAAACGTCGGACGGCCCGGGGAATTACCCCCGGGCCGTCCGACTGTTGCGTATATTTATGACGCTTTACTGTTCTTTCGTTCATCAATGATGATGGCGATGATGATGATGCAGCCCTTGACGACAATTTGCAGGAATGGCGAGACGCTTAGCAGATCGAGTCCGTTATTGATCACGCCGATGAGAAGTGCGCCGACGACGGTCCCCCAAATCTTCCCGACACCGCCCTTGAAACTAGTGCCCCCGATGATGACGGCGGTAATCGCGTCAAGTTCAATTCCGGTTCCCAGCGTGGCGTTTCCGGAACCGATTCGAGCCGCGAGCAACACCCCGCAAATGCCCGCGAGCAGCCCGCTAATGGTGTAAATGATGATTGTCACTCTGGGGATGCGAATGCCTGAAACGCGCGCCGCAACTTCGTTTCCACCGATTGCGTAAATGTATCGACCGAACTTTGTGTAGTTGAGGACAAACGTTGCTACAGCGGCGACGGCAATGAAGATGACCACAGGGAGCGGAATTCCGGAAAGCTTTACGTCTGGATCGTTAAAGAGGTAACCCTGCCCAAAATAGTTGAAATCGGGCTTGAGGTCAGAGAACGGGCGCCCATCACCAGTGTAGATATACGCAATTCCGCGAGCAATCGACATCATTCCTAGTGTTGCGATGAACGGTGCCAGGCGGAACCTGGCGATTAAAAATCCATTGGTGAAACCGGCCAGCGCTCCGACCGCAAGGCCCGCGAGTATTCCTACAATGACGGGAAGGTCGATGCCAGCAAATTTGACGAGAGAACCGCCTGGCATCTGCACCAGACTTGCAGAAACCACGGCCGCTAAGCCCACAATCGACCCGACGGAAAGGTCGATGCCGAGTGTAATGATGACAAATGTCATTCCCACACCAATGATGCCAATCGCCGAAACTTGTCGAACAACATTGACAAGGTTTACCGGAGCAATGGAATTTCCTTCGGTCATGAACGCCAGTGCTGCGACGAAGATGATGAGAATTCCAATAATCATGTACTCGCGAAGGAAGTTGCGCCAGTTAAACTTCTTCAACATCAATTGCAATGCCGCTGTATCTAGTGACGGCTTTTCCATCTCTTTTTTCTCCTTTGTCATTACGCCACTACCTCAACACTGAATCGAGTAGCGAGTTCCATAATCTTTTCCTGCGTAGCATCGGCCCTGTTTATTTCACCGACGAGTGAACCGTCACACATGACAACGATTCGATCACTCATCCCTAAAATCTCGGGCATTTCGGACGACACCATGATGATTGCCTTTCCCTGTTTTGCGAGCTCACCCATCAGCCTGTGAATTTCCGCCTTTGCACCAACATCAATGCCTCGCGTGGGCTCATCAATGATGAGAATGTCCGGATCGGTGAGCAGCCAGCGCGAAATCAAGACCTTCTGTTGATTTCCACCCGACAGATTTTCGATTAGCTGGTTGAGGGATGGTGTCTTCAGATCAAGGGTGCGTCGCTGCGCTTCGCACACTTCGTCAATTTTCCGCTTGCGCAGAACTCCGCCGATTGAATATTTTGTGAGCGAGGCGATTGACATGTTTTCACCAACCGACAGCACGCCCATGATTCCTGTTTTCTTGCGATCTTCGGTCAACAGTCCAATACCCGCATCAATCGCTTGATGAGGCTCGCGAATTTTTACGGATTTTCCGTTGATCTTGATGACCCCGGAATCCGCGGGAAAAATGCCAAAGAGCGTCTCGAGCACTTCACTGCGCCCAGAGCCCATCAGTCCAGCAAATCCAAGGATTTCCCCGCGGCGAACGGAGAAAGATACATTCTTGACGACCTTGCCCCGGCTAAGATTTTCGACCTCGAGGATGACATCACCTATTTTTGCCTCGACCTTCGGAAACAGTTGGTTCAGCTCGCGGCCGACCATCAGTCCAATGAGCTTCTCGCGGTTCATTTTGGCTGCCTTCTCCGTGGCAACCCAGGCGCCGTCTCGAAAAACAGTGATCTCGTCGGATATCGCGAACACTTCGTCCATTTTGTGGGTGATGTAAATCACTGCGGTGCCCGCTTCACGCAACTGGCGGATGATGTTGTGTAAACGCTCTACTTCGCGTTCTGTAATCGCGGACGTCGGCTCGTCCATGATGATGATTTTTGAATCGAAAGCAATCGCCTTCGCAATCTCAACCATTTGCGACTGTGCAACGCTGAGCAGCTTCATCGGTGTTGCAGCGTCGATGTTGATGTTCCAGCGATCAAAAACTGCCTGTGCAGACTCAATCATGCGTTTCTTGCTAATCAGGCCCATTTTCGTGCGCAATTCACGACCGAGGTAAATGTTTTCAGCAGCGGTGAGTTCGGGCACAAACATCAGCTCTTGGTGAATCATTGAAATTCCATTTGCAAGCCCGTCGCGGGGGCTGGCAATTGAGACGGGTTCACCGTTAATTAAAATTTCACCCTCATCAAGGGTGTACACGCCGGCAAGGATCTTCATCAACGTAGATTTACCGGCACCGTTTTCACCCATCAGTGAGTGAACGATTCCGGGACGCAAATTGAATTTGACGTTAGCGAGTGCCAAAACGCCGGGGAATCTCTTGGTGATATCGCGCATTTCGACAAGGAATTCAGTCATCGTATTTTTCTTCCTGCGCATTCGCACAATGAGCGTTGGTCGGGCAGGTTGCCCCACCCGACCAACGTTGAAACATTGCGATGTGCCTTAACTTACTTGAAGTCCGCAATGTTGTCGAGCGTCACCAGCTGGTAGGGGATGTCGACATAGTCTTCGACAGTCTCCCCGTTGATCAGCATGATGGCTGCGTTAACACCGCCACCACCCTGGCCACTAGCGTCTTGGAACACGGTCGTTGCCAGTTCGCCAGCCTCGAGTGATGCGAGTGCATCGGCCGTTGCGTCAACACCACCGACGAGGACCCCGTCAACACCGAGCGTCTTGCCCGCTGCCTTGAGCGCGAGGATAGCGCCAAGCGCCATCTCGTCGTTGTTTGCACAAACGATGGTGAACTCGGTGCCCGACTGTAGCCAGTTCTCCATGAGAGCCTGGCCCTGTGCGCGATCCCAGTTAGCGGTGTCGGTTTCGACGACCTTCATGCCGGGGTTCTTGGCGACAACGTCTTCACAACCCTTAGTGCGGTCCAGTGCGGCCTCATTGGTGAGCTCGCCCTGCATGATGACGACGTTACCCACTCCTCCTGCGAGGAGAGCGAGTTGTTCCATTTCCAACGTTCCGGAAACGAGCGACTGCGAACCAACATAAGGAACGCCAGAGGGAAGGTCAGCAGGCTTACGGTTTACGTAAACGAGCGGGATTCCAGCCTCTTGAGCAGCAGCCGTCATGGGGCCGGCCGCACTGGTGTCAACTGCGACGACCAAGATTGCGTCCACGCCCTGCGCGATGAAGTTCTCGACCTGGCTGAGCTGAGTGTCAACCTTGTTGTCAGCTGCGACGATGTCGATAGTTGCGCCTTGAGCCTCGGCTTCAGCGGTCATTCCGTCAGCAACCTTTTGGAGGAATGCGTCGAGAACGGGGAACGTTGCACCAATCTTGATGTCGCCCGAGCCACTGTCGGCGGGAGCACAACCAGTCAGTGCAAGTGCGGAAATCGCGATAGCGGCGACCGCACCCAGCATTTTCTTTAGTTTCATTGTCCTTACCAATCTGTTGATTGTAAGCTCTGAGGTTGCCCTCGCGGCCCCACCCAAGGATTTCCTAAGTGGTAAGGATTTCTTCTCTCGTCAAAAAGGACTATAGCAACTTTGTGCGCACATTCTGACGTCCGTTATCAAATCGTTGCCTGCGTCAATTCTCGAGCACACGGTCAACTCGAGCAACGAAAAAAGATTCGGGGCGCCACCCGAAAGTGACGCCCCGAATCTTGAGTAGGTGACTACTTGAGGGTGACGGTTCCGCCAGCCTCTTCGAGAACGGCCTTAGCCTTCTCTGCGGTCTCCTTGTTGGCGTTCTCGAGAACGGTCGCGGGTGCGCCGTCAACGAGGGCCTTTGCTTCCCCAAGTCCGAGGTTCGTGAGTGAACGAACCTCCTTGATGACCTGGATCTTCTTGTCACCGGCAGCTTCGAGAACGACGGTGAACGAGTCCTTCTCTTCGGCGGCTTCGGCGCCACCAGCAGCGCCACCAGCAGCAGGAGCTGCGGCAACGGCGACGGGGGCGGCGGCGGTAACTTCGAAGACCTCTTCAAACTTCTTGACGAAGTCCGAGAGTTCGATGAGCGAGAGCTCCTTGAAGGCCTCAATGAGGTCGTCAGCGCTGAGCTTAGCCATGATTTTCTCCTTGTTGTTTGTTGGTTTTCACCGCGTAAGGGTTACGCGGATTCTTTCTTCTGACGCAACGCATCGACCGTACGAACGGCCTGTGCAAGCGGTGCGTTGAACATGTAGGCAGCGCCGAAGAGCGAAGCCTTGAAGGCGCCTGCAAGCTTCGCAAGCAGAACCTCTCGGGTTTCGAGATCGGCGAGCTTCCTGACTTCCTCGACTGTAACGACGGCTCCATCAAAGTAGCCACCCTTCAGAACGAGTTTGTCGTTCGCCTTGGCAAAGTCACGCAGCGCCTTCGCAACAGAGACGGTGTCTCCGTGAACGAAAGCGATAGCGGTCGGTCCAACGAGTTCAGCGTCAAGTCCTGAGACGCCAGCCTCGTTGAGCGCACGCTTAGCCAGCGTGTTCTTCACCACGGCGTACGTAGCGTTCGCACGGATGTTGCTGCGCAGCTGCTTGAGCTGTGCGACCGTGAGTCCGCGGTACTCGGTGAGCAGTACGGCGCTCGAGGTGCGGAAACCCTCCGCAATCTCGGCGATCGTTGCTTCCTTGTTCGCCATGGTGCTCCTTGTGTGTTGGATGTGTTACCGAACACCTCTGGCAAAGAAAAAACTCCGGCGCATGCGCACGGAGTGGAAATGGCTTTCGCCACGGAACTTCGGTTGCCTGCGCGGGTCTTCACCGGGGTGAAACTTCAATCGGGGATTGCTCCTCGATGACCAGCGGTCTTCGGTTCCTTCAGAGTAACAGCGCGGAGTTGCCCTGCGCAAATCCGCTCTAGAACGTTCGGGGCAAGGTAATCGTGAAGCGGGTGTCGCCCGGCACGCTCGTGACGACGATTGTCCCTTTGTGTGCGTGGACCAGACCGTCAACAATAGCCAAGCCCAAACCGGTCGAGCCCGTTGCGCGCTGGCGCGAGGTGTCGGCACGAACGAAGCGTTCAAACAAAGAATCGCGGATGTCTGCGGGAATTCCGGGTCCGTCGTCCGCAACGGTGATCACCACATCGGTGTCGGTTCCCGTCGCGGTGACCGTAACCGTCGTCCCGGCGGGCGTGTGTGTTCGGGCGTTGGCCAGCAGGTTTGTGAATACCTGGTGAAGGCGGTTCTTGTCCGCCGCAACGGCCAGCCCCCGCGAAGCCTTGACCGTCCAGGTGTGGTCGGCTCCAGCGACCTGCGCGTCGTTCACCGCGTCCTTGAGGAGTTTCGACACGTCCAGCCTGGTGAGTTCCAGTTCGCGTCCCTCGTCGAGTCGAGCCAACAGCAGGAGGTCTTCCACCAGTTCGGTCATTCGAACCGATTCACTTTCGATGCGCGACAGCGCGTGACGCACCTCGTCGCTCACATCCATGTTGTGGCGTCGCGTCAGTTCCGAGTATCCGCGAATTGCGGTCAGCGGTGTCCGCAACTCGTGGCTGGCGTCGGAGACGAATTGGCGAACTTTCGCTTCGCTGGCTCGGCGGGCAGTCAGGGCTTCGTCGACATTGTCGAGCATGCGGTTGAACGCCGTACCTAATTGACCGACCTCGGTGTTGGGGTCGTCAACCGAGACGCGCTCGGTGAGAGCGACCTCCCCCGAGGCCAGCTGCATCCCCGAAACACGGTTTGCCGTCTCTCGCATTCGTTCGAGTGGGCGCATAGCAACACCGACGCCCTTACGGCCAGCAAGCACGACAAGTCCGACGATGACAATCACGAGGATGAGCTGGAAAGTTGCAATACGCGACACCGTGCGGTCAATGGCCGCCGTTGGCAAACCCATGAGGAACGTCGTGTCACCCTGTCGTCCAATGACAGCCATGCGGTATTCGCCGGATTGACTGATGCGGACTGTTCGAATTTCGGGGCCCCACCCGGACTGCGGAATTCCGGCGAGTTGACGGCCGGTGAACTCGCGCGCATTTGCTTCGGCATTCAGATAGGCGGCAGAAATATTGCCGGCCGTGTTGAAGGCCACAACCACCGTCCCCACCGCGGTGCCCGGGCCGTTCAGCTGTGACCCAAAGTTGGGGTCACGATCTCGGTCAACCATGTGGTGGCGGTTCGTCGCCTGCAACAGGTCCTCATCTAGTTGGCCGACCATGTACGACCGAATCCCCACAAGAGTCGCGACTCCGATCGCAATTCCCGCCAGTGCGGTGAGCACGGCGGTGACGGCGATGAGCCGTTTGCGAAGAGGCCACGAGGAGAGCATTTTTAGCTGGCCGGTCGAATGACGTATCCGACACCGCGGACGGTGTGGATGAGCGAGGGACCCAGCGTGTCAATCTTTTTGCGCAGGTACGAGATGTAGATCTCCACAATGGAAGAGCGCCCGCCGAAGTCGTACGACCAGACGCGATCGAGAATCTGGGCCTTTGAGAGAACGCGCTTGGGGTTACGCATCAGATATCGCAGAAGTTCGAATTCGGTTGCCGTGAGTTCGACGCGCTGTTCACCTCGGAAGACTTCGTAGGTTTCCTCGTTGAGGATAAGGTCACCGACGCGAATTTCGGGGTCGTCTTTGATTGTTGCGGCGGAGAGGGTTCGTCGAACGATGCCCCGGATTCGAGCAACGAGTTCTTCGACCGAGAACGGCTTGGTCACGTAGTCGTCGCCGCCGGCGGTGAGTCCAGCGATGCGATCCTTGACGTCGTCCTTCGCCGTGAGAAACAGGACGGGGACGTCGGTGCCGTCGGCGCGAATGCGCTTCATGACCTCGAGCCCGTCGAAATCCGGAAGCATGATGTCGAGCACAATGACATCCGGGTCGAATTCGTGCGCGGCGGTCACGGCCTGTTGACCGGAGGATGCGGTGCGCACATCAAACTTTTCATAGCGAAGTGCGAGCGAGACGAGGTCGGAGATCGACGATTCATCGTCGACGACGAGGGCCCGAATCGGCTTACCGTCGGGCTTGACGAGTTCGGTGGTGTCTGTGTTCATAGTTCTAGTCTTATGACTTTGCTATGAATTTCCCTAATTTGTCCAGAAAACGGCCTGAGAAAAGCCAGAACGCCCGGGCCGAAGCCCGAGCGTTCTGATGGTGCTTCGTTAAAGTGACGCGAGGTCGATCGGAATTCCGGGACCGAACGTCGTCGACAGGGTCGCCTTTTGGATGTAACGACCCTTCGAGGACGACGGCTTCATACGCTGAACTTCGTCCATCGCTGCGCGGAAGTTGTCGCCGAGCTGGTCTTCGGTGAACGACGCCTTGCCCACGATGAAGTGAACGTTGGAGTGCTTGTCGACGCGGAACTCAATCTTTCCCGCCTTGATTTCCGTGACCGCCTTGGCCGGGTCGGGGGTAACCGTTCCGGTCTTGGGGTTCGGCATGAGGTTACGGGGACCGAGGACCTTACCGAGACGACCGACCTGACCCATGAGTTCGGGTGTCGAGACGGCCGCGTCAAACGCGGTGTAACCGCCGGCAACCTTGTCGATCAGCTCGACGCCACCGACCTCGTCGGCACCCGCCGCGAGAGCTGCTTCGGCTGCTGGTCCGGTCGCGAAAACAATCACGCGAGCGACCTTTCCGGTTCCGTGAGGCAGGTTGACGGTTCCACGAACCATCTGGTCTGACTTGCGCGGGTCGACCGCGAGCTTCAGCGCGACCTCAACGGTCGAGTTGAACTTGGACGAACCCGTCTTCTTGGCGATTTCAACTGCTTCAACGGGTGTGTAGAACTTGCCCTCTTCGAGAAGGGCGACTGAGGCGATGTACGCCTTGGACTTCTTAGCCATGCTTGGTTTCTCCTTGTGAGAATCGCGGTGTCGTGAGCCTGGCGACTCTCCCGCTAAATGGAAATGGGTTATTCGACCGTGATGCCCATAGAGCGGGCGGTACCGGCGATGATCTTCGCTGCTGCGTCGATGTCGTTGGCGTTGAGATCGGTCTGCTTCTCCGTCGCAATCGCACGTACTTGGTCCTGGGTCAACTTGGCGACCTTGACCGTGTGGGGCGTCGACGAGCCCTTCGCGACTCCGGCGGCCTTCTTAATGAGTTCCGCGGCCGGCGGGGTCTTGAGGATGAAGGTGAACGAACGATCTTCGTACACCGTGATTTCAACGGGAATAACGTTTCCGCGCTTGTCCTGCGTGGCGTTGTTGTACGCCGTGCAGAACTCCATGATGTTGACTCCGTGCTGACCGAGCGCCGGACCAATCGGCGGTGCGGGGTTAGCCGCGCCTGCCTGGATCTGGAGTTTGATCAGGCCAACAGCCTTCTTACCTGCCATTTTTCTTTTCCTTACTGTCGTGTGTGACGGGTGTCACACGCTCCCACGTCGACACCAATGCGCCGCGTGGTAAATCTGGTTACTGCTTTTCGACCTGGGCGAACGTGAATTCCACCGCCGTGTCCCGCCCGAAGACGTTGATGAGGATGGACAACTTGCCGGTTTCGGCGTGGATCTCGTTGATGGTTCCCTGCAATCCAGCGAACGCACCTTCCTTGATTCCAACGGTCTCGCCCAGTTCGTAATCCGTCGTGACCTTCGCTGAACGGGCAGAGCCCGACTTCAATCCGCCGGCGGCGCGAGCGCCCTCGACATCTGCGGTGGTCTTGAGCATGTCGAACGACTCGTCAAACGACAACGGAATCGGGTTGTGCGCGTTACCGACGAATCCGGTCACACCGGGGGTGTGGCGCACGGTCGACCAGGATTCTTCGTTGAGGTCCATGCGGACCAGCACGTACGACGGGACGCGGACTCGGGTGACGAGTTTGCGTTGGCCATTCTTGATGTCAACGACGTCCTCGAGCGGAACCTGCACCTCAAAAATCGAGTCCTGCATGTTCATCGAGAGAACTCGGTTTTCGATGTTCGTCTTGACCTTCTTTTCGTAACCCGCATACGAGTGAATGACGTACCACTTGCCCGACTTGCGGCGAAGGTCCTTCTTGAAGTCCGCGTAGGCATCTTCTTCGGCGGCGGCTTCAACAGCGTCAGCTGCGGTTTGTGCCTCTTCGTCCGCTGTTGCGTCTGCGGCGGCGTTCGCTTCCTCTGCAGAATCGACGTCGAGTGCGTCATCAACAACAGCATCGGCTTCGGGATCAACCGCGTCGGCGAGAGCGTCCAGTGCCTCGTCCAAATCGGTGCCGCCGTCGTTAACCTCGTGCATGGCGAGTTCTTCGGCGCTCGTCGCGCCCGCCTCGTCCTCGCTAAGAGTGTTGCCCTCTTGGGCTTCATCTTCTTCCGACGACTGCTCGGCGGCAGTCGACAAGTCGATGTCTTCGAAGTGGTTTTCCGTCACGATATGTCCTCTAATTCCTTAGTTTCCGGAAGTCCACGAACCGCCACCGAAAACAAATCCGGTGACAATTCCGATCACAAAATCGAGACCCGTAATCAATGCCATCACGATGACGACGAATGCAAGAACGACTCCAGTGAAGTTGAGGAGTTCCTTGCGAGTGGGGGTTACGACCTTGCGCAACTCCAGTATGACCTCACGCAGGAATTGCGTGAGACGTCCAAATACGCCCTTGCCACGCTCGCCACGCGATTCGTGGGAAGCGGCGTCAGTGGGATTCTCGGTCACTGTTGTTGCCTTTCGGTTAGTTGTGGATGTCAACGGATTGACATTCGCAGGGCGGACAGGACTCGAACCTGCAACCTGCGGTTTTGGAGACCGCTGCTCTACCAATTGAGCCACCGCCCTGTGCTGCGGCCCCACGCCCTGAGCACCTGACGGCGCGACGAAGCATGGTGTTTTCGCACCAATCGTCAAGTGTATTGCAGGGTTCGCCATTCGCCAAAGTGACGTGGGGGCGGTCCTCGCTCAAGTAGTCTGGTGCGGTGACGGAACCGCGTAAAAGAGTCTCGGCGTTGATTGGCGCCATTGCCGAAAGTGCCACCCTCAAGGTCGATGCGAAAGCCAAAGCTCTCAAGGCGGCGGGTCGCCCGATTATTTCCTACGGAGCCGGCGAGCCAGACTTTGCCACGGCCGAGCACATCGTCGAGGCGGCGGTAGCCGCGGCCATTGACCCCAAGAACCACCGTTACACGCCCGCTGCTGGGCTGCCCGAGTTGCGCGAGGCGATCGCCGAAAAAACGAAGCGCGATTCGGGTTGGGCTGTCGCGGCTTCACAGGTGATTGTCACCAACGGTGGCAAGCAAGCCGTTTATCAAGCCTTCCAGGCGCTTCTTGACGACGGCGACGAGGTTCTCGTTCCCTCTCCCTACTGGACCACTTACCCCGAGGCAATTGCTCTGGCTGGTGGTGTCACGGTTGACGTTTTTGCCGGTGCTGACCAGGGATACCGGGTGACGGTCGACCAGCTCGAGGCTGCCCTCACACCCAAGACGAAGGTGCTGCTGTTCGTCAGCCCGTCGAACCCGACCGGTGCGGTCTATTCGGTTGACGAAACGCGGGCGATCGGCGAGTGGGCCCTCGCGAAGGGCCTGTGGGTCGTCGCGGACGAGATTTACCAGAACCTGACCTACGAAGTCGAGCGCGCACCGTCGATTACGGAGGTTCTCCCCGGATTGACCAACCAGACGATTCTGGTCAACGGCGTCGCGAAAACATATGCCATGACCGGCTGGCGATTGGGGTGGATGGTGTCACCCGCGGATATCACCGCTGCAGCGGCAAACCTGCAGTCGCACCTGTCGAGCAACGTCTCGAACATCTCCCAGCGCGCGGCACTTGCCGCTCTCACCGGTG
>Ga0114975_10002036_pt1 | contig 13990 bp, 19 predicted proteins | sample S_130626_EF_Meta_FD_87031 | JGI IMG/M metagenome (GOLD analysis project Ga0114975, IMG submission 87031) | Freshwater microbial communities from Lake Simoncouche, Canada to study carbon cycling - S_130626_EF_MetaG | ecosystem: Environmental > Aquatic > Freshwater > Lake | place: Lake...
AAGGCTAACTTTAACTTCCAAGGCGGAGTAAGGGGTTACCCAGTGGCTTGGAATTACTTTTTAAATTAATGGAGAAACTATAATGGCAACAGGAAGATTAGGTACAGCTAACATTACACTGACCACTACAAACACCACAGTTTATACTTGCCCAACAAGTACATTTAGTGTGGTCAGTTTGAACGTTTGTAATAGAAATAGCTCATCAGCGGCAACAGTTAGAATTGCTATATCAAGTTCTACATCACCTTCGGCTGATGAATGGCTTGAATATGACACTAGCATTGTGGCCAGTGGTGTGTTAGAGCGCACAGGATTGGTATTAGACTCTACCAATAAATATCTAGTAGTTTACGCATCATCGGCATCACCGACAATAACATGTGTAGCCTACGGTATCGAAACATCAACAGCATAAGGCGGATAAAAAATGGGACGTAAAGTAAGTATTGGTATTGTCGGAAATGGTGTAGGCCTAGGTACTATTGTTGCCAGCGGTACCGGTAATACTTTAACAACCGCAGTAACTAATCAAAACATAATCATTGACCCTAACGGAACAGGAACCACGCAAATTGTTGGAGCCGCCCAGCTAAATGCACAGTCGGAACTGCGCCTAGCAGACGCTGACAGTTCAAATTATATAGCTCAAAAAGCTGCTGCCACAATTGCAACAAACTACACATTGACTTGGCCGGCAGCGGTCACCAGTGTTGCTGGTTATGCATTGACTTCAGCAACTGACGGTACATTAAGTTGGACCTCATTGGCTTCAGGCGGTATTGCAGTAACAGATCCAGGTTCAAGTGCAACTGTACACTTTCCAATATTTGCCACAAATGCAGGTGCTGTATATACAACTGGTCAGGTTACCGGTCTAAATAACAAGGCAAACTTGGCATTTGTTCCTAGTACTGGTGAATTAACTGCTACTGCATATCTTGGGGCCAACCTATACGGCAGTGCATCAAACAGTGGTACACTAACTCTAAGAGGAACAACAGCGGCTACCAAAGCTACTGCTAGCATTTTGATGACTGACGGTGTAGCTTCAACTACTACAGGTACTGGAACATTGGTGGTCACAGGAGGTATTGGTGCAAGTGGCCAGATTACCTGCAGTACAATTAGTGCTACAACAGTTACAGAAACATCTAGTATTACATTAAAAGAAAATGTAATGCCAATTACCAACGCTTTAGATGCTATTCTAAGTCTAGTAGGTGTAACCTACGATCGTAAAGACGGCAGCAGAAAAGGCGAAGCTGGTTTAATTGCTGAAGAAGTAAACAAGGTTATTCCAAATATTGTTAGCAAAGACAAAGATGGAAATCCAGAAGGTATCTATTATACCAAACTAACAGCCTATCTAATTGAATCTATCAAAACACTCGAAAAAGAAATCACTAAATTGAAAAAAGGTAAATAATCCAAATGGCAACCTTAAAGAATCTCACTATCAATGATACTGGTCAAGTAACGATTCCTTCTGGGACAACTGCTCAGAGATCAGCTGTGGCGGGTACAATACGATATAATAGTTCCTTAAATTTATTTGAAGGCTATGACGGTACCAACTGGACTCCATTGCATACTATGATTCCGGGAACTACTACAATATACACAGCTACACCCGGACCTGGAGTTCATCCAATACCATCAGGCACCACCCATGTGAATGCACTGATTGTGGCCGGTGGTGGCGGCGGCGGTTTATGTATGGGTGGCGGTGGAGCCGGTGGAGGAGTTCGATTTATTTCAAACATTCCGGTTACACCAGGAGGCACTGTACCAGTGGCAGTGGGAGGTGGTGGCAGTGGTGGAACAGGCCGAGGTGGCAGTGGTGGCCGAGGTGGCTCTAGTAATTTTGGCCCATATACCGCAACAGGTGGCGGCGGCGGCGCCAATTGGGACGGTGGCGGTCAACCAGGTGGATCGGGCGGCGGCGGCGCCCAATCAGGAAATACTCCAGGATCAGGAAATACTCCAGCAGTGACTCCTCCACAGGGATATCCCGGCGGAACAGCCGGTGGTGGATTTGGATCATATAATGCAGGTGGTGGAGGTGGTGGCGCAGGTAGTGCCGGAAATCCGGGGTATCCGGGGGCAGGCGGCCAAGGCGGCGCAGGCGTAAATTATCAATTTATTGGCGGTAGCGGTGGCAGCTCTAGCAACAGTTCTAGTGCTGGATGGTTTGGAGGTGGTGGAGGTGGTGGCATACAAACTGTTAGTACCCGTTGGGGTATGGGAACAGATGGTGGACAACCTGGCAGTACCCCAGGGGTTGTAATGAATGCTGGTTCTAACACCGGTGGCGGTGGCGGCGGGTCAGGACATCCACCGGACGCTAACGGCGGCAGCGGCGGCAGCGGCATAGTAATTGTCCAGCATTTATCTGGCTCACAATCGGTATAAGGTAGAAAAATGGCAACATTAAATGGATTAACAATCAACGATACTGGACATATAACTCTTCCAGCATCAACGCAAGCAAATAGAACAGGCCCATCAGCAGGAATGGTTCGATTTAATACTGACAAAAAAGTATTTGAAGGATATAATGGATCAGCTTGGGTCGTGATTACTAGTCTAGGATCACAAAGTCAAGCAACTGATGTAACAGTGTTTACATCAACTCCGGGTCCTGGGGTTTGGCCAGTACCTACAGGATGTAATTATGTAAACGCACTAATTGTCGCCGGGGGTGGTGGTGGTGGTTTATGTATGGGCGGCGGGGGTGGTGGCGGTGGCGTAAGATATGTTACCAATATTCCAGTTACACCAGGCGGAACACAAACTGTTACTGTAGGTGGTGGTGGCTCTGGCGCAAACAGTGGTCGTGGCGTTAAAGGCGGCAACGGCGGCAACTCTGTATTTGGATCATACACAGCCACAGGTGGTGGGGGCGGAGCAACCTGGGATGGTGGTGGTGGTCAAGCTGGCCCGGGTGGTTCAGGTGGTGGAGCAAATCAAGGATCTACAACTATTGGTACTGGTAATACACCGGCAGTAACCCCTCCACAGGGATATCCCGGCGGAGCACAAGGTGGCGGCATTGGCAGTTATAATGCGTCAGGCGGTGGTGGTGGCGCTGGTGGAGCCGGTGCAGACGGAACTCCATGGCAAGGTGGTCAAGGTGGCGGCGGCGCGAATTATGCTATTCTTCCTGGAAACTTTGGCGCTGGCGGAGCAGGTGGTCAAAACGGTGTTGGCACTAGCACACCCCTTGGGTGGAATCAAAGCAGACACGGTGGCGGTTATGGGACACAAGGCCCAGCAACAGGTGGTAACGCCGTTGCAGGTACTGGTGCAGGTGGCGGCGGCGGTGGATTTAGCCCAGATGGCCCTGGCGGAGCTGGCGGAGCTGGTATTGTAGCAGTTCAACCGTTGTACGGAATACCAACCCCGCCAGGCACAATTTAACAGGATCAAGGCGAAAATAACATATGGCAACACTAAAAAATACATCAATTACAGGAACTGGCGGCGCTGTAATAGCAGTCGGTACTGGCCCACAACGATCAACTGCTGTCACAGGAATGATACGTTTTAACAACGTTTCAAAGTTTTTTGAAGGATATGACGGTAGTAACTGGGTTGTTATAAATGCAACAACGCCAGGTACTCCTACAATATACACAGCTACACCTGGGCCCGGAGTTCATCCAATACCATCAGGAACTACACTAGTAAACGCATTAATTGTCGCCGGAGGTGGTGGCGGTGGTTTATGTATGGGTGGTGGCGGAGGTGGTGGCGGAGTTAGATATGTTACTAACATCCCAGTTACTCCAGGCGGAACTGTACCTGTAGCAGTAGGTGGCGGCGGAAGTGGTGGCACGGGTCGTGGTGGTTCTGCGAGTCGTGGAGGCTCTAGTAATTTTGGCCCGTATACGTCAACAGGCGGTGGTGGCGGCGCTAATTGGGACGGCGGAGCAATCACTGGTGGCAATGGTGGCGGCGGAACAGGGCCAGGCCCAACTGGCGCAGCCGGAAACACCCCAGCAGTAACTCCTCCACAAGGTTGGCCAGGTGGAAATGCGGCAGGCGGTATTGGATCATACTTAGCCGCAGGCGGCGGAGGTGGTGCAGGCGGCACTGGCGTTAGTGGAAACCCATTCCGGGGCGGCGACGGCGGCTCTGGAGTAAGTTATGCCGCAGTATCTGCAGGAACATTTGGCGGCGGTGGTGGTGGTGGTGTTGACGGCCCCGGACAATACGGTGGCCAAGGCCAAGGCGGTGGCGCAATGGGCTCAGCTGGTGGATTTAAAGGAGCCGATGCTACAGCAAACACCGGAGGAGGTGGCGGTGGATCAGGTCATAGTCCTGACACACCAGGCGGCGCAGGCGGATCTGGAGTCGTTATCATACAGCCGGTTACTAACTTGGTTAGTGGCTAATTATAAATATATTTTAGAAATTTAGGAGTTTTAATAAAATGGCACATTTTGCAAAAGTTGACAACAACAACATAGTTCAGGGAGTTTATGTATTTGACGTACCCGATCATGAAGTTCCGTTGGCTGAATTACCAGAGGGATGGTATTGGATGAGAACTTCGTACAATAACAGAATTAGAAAAAATTATGCAGCTGAAGGGTTTACCTATGACAAAGTACGCGATGCGTTTATTGCTCCGTCACCTTGGCCAAGCTGGAAATTAGACGAAGCAACATGTCGCTGGAAAGCGCCAGTCGCATATCCAGAAGGTGCAATGGAAAGGGGCGACCTGTATCGTTGGGACGAACCAACGCTAAGTTATATATTGGAGCCAAAACTTGGAGAATAATATTCAATATCGATTTGCCGCAATAGATGTGGCTATGCAGATCTTACGACCAAATGCTACTTTTGAAATGTACGGCAATAGAATAGCTAGATGGGCCGATCCAAGACCGCAACCAACCCAGGAAGAACTGGACGGTATGATTAATGCTATCAAAAAGTTTGAAGATCAAAAAATAATGTATATTACCAAGGAAGGAACAGACGAAATGTTTGAAGTTCCGTGCCAGGATTTTAAGGAGTTGGAGATCACTACTAATAAGTAGTGTATGATCCAACACATTAATTTACCATATGTTGTTTTAAATTTTAAAGCTCATAACAAATTAAAAAACAAAGTATTGGGTGCAATTGAGCAGATTGCACCCAATTCCATCTCCGCCCTAGATCATCAGATATACAAAACAGACTGGAATCAATCAAATCAAACTACTAGACGTTATGTAGAAATTATACATAAGGATATTTCCGCTGATTTAGACGGTATTTTTAAAGATTTTGGATTTGATAGGTACAATGTTCACAATATTTGGTTTCAACAGTACCAAGAAAACGATACACACGGCTGGCATACACATGCTGGTTGCCATTACACTTGCATTTACTATGTAGAATTACCCACTGGGGCACCTTCTACTCAGTTTCTAGATCCTCTAGATAATAAAACAATATTTCAAATTGATGTTAAAGAAGGAGATATTTTAATTATGCCAAGCATGATTAAACATAGATCGCCGCCTATAAAACACAATGTTAGAAAAACAATTATAAGTTTTAACGCATCCGTAATATGCGATAATGCTCAATAAGGAAAAAAAATATGACAACTGTCGAACAATTTAAAGAAAATAATTACATAATTAAACGTAATTTTTTAAGTCCTGATCTGTCTAAGCATCTTGAATATCAATTTACCATGCTTAGAGATTTAGCAATGTATCAAACAAACAACAACAAAGAACAATTTTATGACGGACTAGTAATAGATAATTGTTTTTGTTGGTATGGACCAGTTGATCATCTGCTAGTAACACTTAAACCGCAAATGGAAGAATTAACCGGTTATCAGCTAACACCAACATATTCATTTGGAAGAATTTATTATAAAAATGCTGTGATGAAAGAACATATGGATCGTAACGCATGTGAGATTTCAGCCACTGTAAATATTTCTATAGACAAAACACCCTGGCCTATCTGGATTAAAAATAAAGAAGGCATTAATATCCCAGTAGAACTATTTCCCGGAGACGCATTAATTTATAAAGGACAAATATTACCTCATTGGCGAGATCCTTATTTGGACGGAGACAAACAGGTACAATTTTTCTTACATTGGGTTGACACTACCGGACCTAATATTGGAGAAAAATTTGATAAAAGAGAAATGCTTGGTCTCCCTTGCCTAAACAAAAATGACCGATACTAATGTTAATTTAGAAATAATAGACAATTTTCTTATTACAGAAGATTGGCAAAATATACACGATACTATGCTAGGAGAAAACTTTCCTTGGTTTTTTCATAATGATGTAGCTGATGTCAACGAAAAATTAGACCATTACTATTTTTCACATGTATTTTACTGGCAACATACTGTAAACAGTCCTAAATTTCAAATTTTAAATCCGTTAATCACAAAGATTAATCCGGCAGCATTAATTAGAATTAAAGGAAATTTATATCCTAATTTAAATAGGCCTATTATGAATAACAAGCATATTGATATGGAATATAAACATCGTGGGGCAATTTACTATGTTAATACAAATAACGGGAAGACTATTCTAGAAGACGGCACAGAAATAGACTCTATAGCAAATAGACTTGTATTTTTTGATAGTTTTCGTCCACATAGTAGTACGCATTGTACAGACGAAAAAATTAGAATTAATATTAATTTAAATTTTTTTTAAAACAAAACGAGATACACAATGACAACATTTTTATCATATAATCCTAAAGAAAGATCAGAAATTACATATCCTTACTGCTGGCAAAGTGAGGTATTTACTCCTGATGAATTAGATGCTATAATCGAATATGGTAATGCGATTGGCGTAGAGGAAGGATGGGTAGTAGGACCAAACGGAGAAAATGCCACTTCAGATAATCGAAAATCAAAAGTAAAATTTTTTATGCCAGATGGAAATAATAACTGGATTTTTGATAGATTAAGCAATGTATTAGATTCTACAAATGCTAGATATTATGGGTTTGACTTAACTGGCTTTGATGCTATACAATTTACGCAATACGATGCTACCGGTGAAAAATACGACTGGCATATGGATACAATTCTAGGAAACAGTCGCGGGGATAGATTTGTTCAAACAAGAAAACTTTCACTTACTATACCAATAAACGATCCTTCAGAATACGAAGGAGGAGAATTTCAAATCCAAACTGGCACCCCGACCGAACCAATAACAGTAGAACAACCTCGGGGAACTGCTATTATGTTTCCTAGTTTTTTAATACATAGGGTCACACCTGTAACAAAAGGTGTAAGAAAATCGTTGGTTATATGGGTAGTAGGTCCTAAATTTAAATAATGAAAAAAATTACATTCAGACCAACTTCTAAAGAAGTTGAAATACTTGCCACTAAACCTAAACCTGCAAAGGCATACATACCCGACTGGTTAAAAAAAGTTCCATTGTATACAAATAACAAGATGAAAATTGATGCAGACGGATATGCAAATTTAACATTGAAGGCATGTATGCCGTTTTTAGATCCATTTACATCAGGCTATATTCAAGAAACTTGGTGTGACATTTATATTAATACAAATGAAGGTCACTTTGAATATAGATACTCTGGCGGTCCACAAATTATGGAGCATCGAACATCCGATAGACAACATGTTCCTCCCCCAACAGGATATTGTGCCCAAGAGTTTACCTGGAAGCAGCCTTGGATTCCGCAACTACCCGATGGTTATTCTATGTTATATATACAACCATTTAATCATACTGACTTGCCCTTTTTAAATTTAACTGCTATAATAGATAATGACAAGTTTTATATGGAAAATAATACCAATCATCCTTTTTTTATTCAAAAAGGATTTGAAGGAATTATCCCCAAAGGAACACCGTATATGCAGATGATTCCTGTTAAACGAGATTCATGGCTATCGGAATTTAAAGAACACGATCCAACCCTGTCATTATCAGTTGCCAAAATTAGACAGTATTTCATGGGCGGGTATAAAAAGTTATTTTGGCAAAAGAAAGAATACAATTAAAAAAATAATTATGAAAACAATTAAATCAATAGCAATTGTCGGCGGCGGAACCAGCGGATGGAGCGCGGCAGCGTACATCACTAACAACCTACCGAATTGTAAAGTTACAGTTATTGATAAAGAAATCAGTACGCCTATCGGTGTAGGTGAGGCAACAATCTTATCCTTTAAACCTTTTATGGATGCTTGTGGCTTTGATCACTGGGATTGGTTAAACAACATAGATACAACCCCCAAAGCTGGGATTTTATATCCCGACTGGATTAGAAAAGGCAACATAGTGTGGCATCCGTTCAGAACATCGTCATATGTAGTTAATGGATTGCGTCAATATGAGATGTGGACACATAACAAGGACCTTGACTTTAAGCGTTATGCTATTGCATCATATGACAGTGCAGTAATAAACAGTACTGTAGAATCATCTCCTCAAGCATATCATATTGATTGTATTAAGTTTGTTAGATATGTTAAAGAAAGAATTAAAGATAATCTATTGCACATTCAAAGCGGTGTTAAAGAAGTTAAACGTGATGGTTATAAAGTAACTGGACTAGTTTTAGAAAACAATCAAAAAGTTGAGGCAGACCTTTACATTGACTGTACTGGTTTTAGAAATTTACTTACAGAAACTCCTGTTAAAAATGACGTCTATGGACGACTATTTTGCAATACTGCACAAAGCTGCCATGTAGAATATAATAATAGAACAAAAGAATTACATCCTTACACCAAAGCTATTGCTACAGAAGTAGGATGGATTTGGGTTATCCCTACTCGCACTAGGATTGGTTCGGGTATTGTCTATGATAAAAACTGTATAACAGATGAACAGGCAAAAGAGTGTTTACAAAAATTCTGGGCTGATCATCAAATGTCAGACACTACAAAACACAAATGGGACCCCTATTATAAAAACGAAACATGGCAAGAGAATGTAGTTAGCATTGGTTTGAGTGCAGGATTTATAGAGCCTTTAGAAAGTACAGGACTAGCACTAATACATTTAGGAATTACGAAACTAGTTGATAAAATTAAACATTACTACTTTACTCCTTTAGAATCCGCTAGATATAATTTAGATATGGTCACAGCATTTGAAGATGCTATTGATTTTGTTAGTATGCACTATTCACACACTGAACGTGATGAACCATTTTGGCAACACGTTAAAGCCAACTACAAACCAAGCGAACGACTAACAGCAATTATAGATAATCATATTAATACTGATTTTTTAAACACATCAATGTTGTTTGAAGATACAAAAGTTTTTAGCCCGCTAAATTATGCGTTATGGTTAGAACAGTTAGGCTATACAAAACGTAACCCGGCTAAACTATCAAGTCCCCTTAATAACACGGAAGTGCGTAACTATCTTGTTTATTATGCAGACGCGGTTCAAGCAACGCATCATACATCCTATCCATCAGTAATTACTGAAGTAGAAACTTACGAACGTTATTGGCAAAGTCCTTTCAAACCAGAAATTATACGATGAAACCGGTCAATGTATATAAACATCATTTAGATAGTTTTTATCTAACATTTGAATTTTCTAAGCATTTAGAAATGAAGGAAATTATGTTAGGATTAATTTCTAAGCAATCTCCTGAGTCTCTAATAGTTAAAGATGATTATCACGGTGACAATATTACTAAATTAGATTGGTCTGCAGCCACTAATTTTAATAGGCCGTGGGTCAGTTATTTTAAACCCAACTTAGATGCTTTACTAAATGATGTTGCTGTGGCGTGTGGATATATAGAATGTCATGTAGACGAATTATGGTTTCAGCAATATCAATTAGACGATACACACGGCTGGCACACACACGGTAGTAATTTTACAGGCGTGTATTATCTTGATTTGCCGGACACTGCACCAAAAACACAATTGATAAATCCGTTTAATCAGGAACAAATTATAATGCCTGATATAAAAGAAGGAGATATTCTTGTATTTCCTAGTTACGTTATACACCGGGCACCTAAAATAAAAGAAAATATTAATAAAACTATTGTTTCGTTTAATTGTAATTTTAATAAAATCAATGTGCCCATGCTAAACAACATTACAGCAATAGCGGAGAATTTTTAATGAACCTAGAACACGATCAGATTGCAGAAGTCATCAAAGACTTTATACCAGTAACTCTTCAAGATGAAATTGAGGATGTTACTTTTAATATGCCTTGGTTTTTTAGACCAACAATAGCACAGTTTCCGGGAGAACTATACAAAGACTCTAATAGTCCTTTTGAAGATCCTCGAGTTTCAGATGTGTTTGCATTTGCACATACTTGTTTTTCTGACGGTAAAGCACAAACAGAATATTTTTACTTTTTTAAAATGGTATTAAGATTTTTAGAATTTAAAAAAGATATTAGAATTAAAGATATTTTAAGAATTAGATTGCGATTAACTCCACAATTTCCAGGTCATACTGAGGACATGTTCAATCCTCCACACATTGATATTATGAGTACTGAACAGTTTTATACATTTGTTTATTATGTATACGACAGCGATGGCGATACTGTTATCTTTAATAGAAAATATGATAATTTAAATTTGCCAACGGTACTGACTAAAAATGAACCAGATTTGCAACCAATTTTTACCAATACTCCAAAAAAAGGAGAGGGTGTATTATTTGACGGATTATACTATCATTCAGGAAATAGTCCAATTAAAAACAAAGGACGTTGCGTTATAAATTTTGATTTTACGGTGTATGAATAATGAATCCTTATATTAATAAAATTGTTATTGTAGGTGGCGGCTCAGCCGGCTGGATGTCGGCATCCACGCTTATTAAAAGTTTTCCAGATAAAGAAATTATATTAATTGAAAGTCCTAATATTCCTACTGTAGGTGTTGGAGAAAGCACATTAGGAGCAATTAATAATTGGCTGGCTTCGTTGGACATTAAAGACGAAGAGTTTATGGCCGCATGTGATGCATCTTATAAACTTGGTATAAAATTTACAGACTTTGAAGAAGTTGATTCAGGTACTTTTCAGTATCCGTTTGGAGAACCTTGTTTAGACGGGACATCTAATCTAGGAACTATCGATTGGCACCTTAAGAAATTATTTAATCCATCATTGCCAGCAAGTGATTATGCTACTACCTTTGTCCCTGCCGCAACATTGATTGAGTTAGATCGTATTAATACAAATTCTACGGGAGTGTTTGACACGTTTAAGTTTCATAGAGATAGTGCATATCACTTTGATGCTGTTAAATTTGCCATTTGGTTAAGAGACCAGTATGCAATTCCTAAGGGCGTTAAACATATAAAAGCTGAGGTAACATCAGTAACAACCAATGACGCCGGTGTAGATTATCTTGTATTAGATTCCGGAGAACAAGTTAAAGCTGATTTATTTTTAGACTGCACAGGCTTTAAAAGATTACTTATTGGCGGCGCATTAAATGAACCATTTGAAAGTTTTGAGCACGAGCTTCCAAATAATAGTGCGTGGGCATGCCAAGTTCCGTATGTAGATATTGAAAAAGAATTAGAAGTATCAACTAATTGTACGGCATTAGGTAACGGATGGTGTTGGAATACTCCTTTAATTTCGCGTATTGGTACAGGATATGTCTATTGCGATAAATTTATAAGCTCTGAAGATGCTTTAGAAGAGTTTAAAACATATCTATGCTCGGATAAAATGAAGATCCCACGCACCAGAGAGCAGATAGAAGAATATAATTTTAGAGAACTTAAATTTCAATCAGGCATTTCACATCGAGGGTGGGTCAAGAATGTTTGTGCTATTGGACTAAGCGCAGGATTCTTAGAGCCACTAGAATCAACTGGACTATATTCTACACATGAGTTCCTATTACACTTGGTAAAATCTTTAGGATATAAAAAAGTATCGCAATGGGATCGTGATGTTTATAATACATCTACAAGACTAGTGTTTACAAACTTTGTAGAATTTGTTGCTATGCATTATTCTATGAGTAGAAGAACTGACACAGAATACTGGCGTTCAATTTTTAATAAGACGTTTGACCCAGGAATGGCAGATCTGGTCCATAGGAAACAAATTGGTTACCATGATTTGACAGTGCAATATATGACCAATTGGACCTATAGAACCGAATACCCACAAGGTTTACATTTTATTGCAACTGGATTAAATTTCTTGCCATTAGATCACATGCGATTGCGAACTATGGAATTTTTACACAAACGAGATTACAGAGAAATTGTTGAAAACAGTAATAAAACTTGGGAAAAAAATAAAAAGAAATGGCGCACTGCGGCTGAAGCATCACCGAGTCATTATCATTATCTTAAAAATACAATTTACAAAGATGCAACCAACAATTGATTTGCTATTTCCAAAACCAATATATCGTGTACACGATATACTGTTGGATCGTTTGTTAGATTTTGATAATAGTATTCATGGTATTATTGATTCTGCTAATGTAAAAAGAACCGGTTCTTTAAATGTTAATTCAACCCATGGCATTGATGATCAACTATTTTTAAATCCTATTTTTAAAGAGTTATCAGAGTTGTGTATGTTATCTGCTAAAGATTTTATGAAACAAATGGTGTACAACCAATATAATATTGATAATTGTAAATTTCATAAAATGTGGGCTAACATAAGTAATCATAATGATTTTTTATTTCCTCATAATCACGGTTCGTGTTTAATTGCTGGAGTTTTTTATGTAAAAGCACCTGTAGGTTCAACTATTACATTTTATGATAATTTAAACAACGTTAGGCACGAGTCTTTAGAATACAATCATATGACTTATGAAGACTATAGCTATCCCTGTAATCCAGGTACACTGTTATTGTTTAAAAACGAAATGCTTCACGGTAATAAAGCACAGCCACAAGGCGAAAAGATCGCAATATCTTTTAACATAGGTTTATAATTATGGAAATAGCATCAATATTTGCAACTCCGATTGCATCGGACTCGTTAGATTTAGACAATGTATTATTAGAAGAATTTTGTAAAAAATCTGTAAAGGGGAATTCAGATGCTCCTATAATGGAACAAAATCAAAGTCGTTTTTTAGATATGGCTAGTCCTGAATTACAACCATTACTACAAGCGGTATATGATAGATTTAATACATTTTACAAAGCAATGGATTTAAATAAAAATACAAAATTGGACATTTTAAGAGCATGGACAAATGTTGATAATTGTTATCCTATAGATGTGCCACACATACATCCTGATGCTTTTTTTAGTGCTGTATATTATGTTAAAGGATCGGGAACTTCTGAAAACGGAAATTTAGTACTACATAGTCCAGTAGCCGCATTACAACATTGCATAAATCCTAGTATTATTGAAAAAAATAATAATTTTAATTGTTTTGGACACGAAATTAACCCACTAACTGGAAGGCTTGTATTATTTCCAGCATGGATAATGCACAATGTTCAACGGAATTATCTTGCCACTGAAAGAATTTCAATAGCGTTTGATGCTATGATTGTTAATTGTTAAAATTAAATATTTTTAAGTTTACTATCTAACTGTTTTCTTAAAGACATAATTTTATCTCGAAGCTCGCCGCCTAATGATGTTAATTGTTTGGAATAAATCATATCCATATACATATTGTCCATGTTTTTTACCTCATTAATAAGATTGTTAAGGAGAGTTATAGCCTCAGATCTTGACGGTCCTTCGGGAATCCGTTCAATGGCTTCAGTATATCGATTAACATCTGACTTAAATCTTTCAGTATTTTGAATCATTATTTTTCTAACTCCATAATTGTTTCTATTTTAGTTCTTATGATTTGATTATTTAACGTAGCCTTTAATCCCGAGTGTAATTGTTTGGGCAAATAATCTAATTCTGCCCAACATATTGTTGGAGATGCAGTAGTTAAAAATTCATCCTCAACTACACAGACATAGGTTCCGTACTCAAAGCCACGATCTTCG
>Ga0114975_10002037_pt1 | contig 13986 bp, 21 predicted proteins | sample S_130626_EF_Meta_FD_87031 | JGI IMG/M metagenome (GOLD analysis project Ga0114975, IMG submission 87031) | Freshwater microbial communities from Lake Simoncouche, Canada to study carbon cycling - S_130626_EF_MetaG | ecosystem: Environmental > Aquatic > Freshwater > Lake | place: Lake...
GAACGGCAATAATCGCTACGACGCTGACGCAGCGGTGACGAATATGTTTGGTAACGCCGTCGTCGACATCGGCGCGCTGGTCGCGGAGGTGGAGCGGCTGCGCTCAATCAACGACGACTACCTGCTGGAGATGGGGAGGCAACACGCCCTGTTACGCGACCAAGCCCGTGAGGCCAAAACAGAACGCGCCGCCGTGGTGGCGTGGTTGCGGCAAGAAGCCAACGCCCCGCATCCTTCGGAGCTTGACACGCCCATGCTTTCCCCGTCGGGGCGGGGCTTGCTCCTCCTAAACGCAAGTGCCATCGAGCGCGGCGAGCACCGCCGCGAGGGGGAGAAGTGAACATCAACATCAGCAAGGGCGACATCAACGAGCACCTCTGGCTTCAGCGTATGCTCGAAGCACGTCTCCATGCTGAGACGTTGCGGCGTGCCATTGAAGCGGGGCACGTCCCGCCTGAGAGCACGGAGCTTTGGTGCTTTGAGGTCTGCGTGGGGTTTCCGGCTGACTTGGTGGAGGCAACTTACGCAGTGGGAAAGAGCCACCGCATTGAAAACTACTTCGTGGCGTACACCCTCGCAGAAGTCCTGCGCCTCACCACGACGGAGAACGAATGACCGAGCCTCGCCCTGTCCCGTTTTTGGCCTATTGGCTGTTGCTCGTTCTGCTGATCGCGTGGAACGGGTGGGTAAGCCACGTCGAGCACGCTCGAATCGCCCGCGAGTGTTCCGCCGAGGACAAGCCGTGACGCCCGAGCCCGCCGTCCCCGCCGCCCCCGCCGACGATTGGGCGGCTGTTGTCGCGTGGGTGGGCGGGCAGTCGGGCGGGCTGGAGGGGGACGCCCTGCTGGAGTGGATGTCTGCCCGGATCAAACGCAACGAAGAACAACGGAAGGGGGACGAATGACCGACGAAGAACGCAAGGAACTGGTCAGACGCCCCCCGTGGGTAGGTGCGCGAATCCATGACGGAGGCGCACCCTACGTCATTATCGGCGGCTACAATGCCAGCGACGAAAAGGCGATAGCGGCGGGCGAAGCTCCGCACTTTTGGGCGGCGGCGTGCGTTCAGCGGCACGGCGTCTATCCGCTGCGCTGGGTGGAGCGGACGAGTCACCGGGCTGAATACACGGTCGTTGAGCACCCGACGCTTGATCTTTGGGACGCGGACACCCGCGCCGCCTTTCTGCGGCGTTATCCCGGCGTTGACGTTACCTTTTGGGAAACTGAATGAGCGGCGTAGACGAGCACGATTGTCCCTACTGTGGCGGGATCATCGACCTTGGCGACTGGTCGCCCGGCACATCGGAGGTACGAACAGTGGTGTGCCCGACCTGTGGGGGCGTGGCAGACATCGAGTGGGATGACGACAATGGGTGGTTCGCTTGGCTTTCACGGCTTTCGGAGCGTGCGCCATGAAAGCCAAACCAAAGCGGGAATCGACGGTAGACCAAAGCCCTGGCGGTCGGGCGCTGCGTAGAGAGATTCGAGAAGTCACGGCAACGCTGAAACAGCAGCGAAGTGCTTTCTCGCGGAGTGCACGATGCGCGAAGTGTGCCGGGTTCATCCCTGTGGGTGACGTCTTCCTGCTCCCGCATCCAGCCGCGACGGTTGAGCAACCCATTTGTGTGAGAGTCTGTCCAGCGTGCGCGGAAGAGGAGGATAGCACTCCGTAGTGCTCTGTCACACCCGCAGAGGAGAGATGTGCGCTACAAGAGCTGCGGAGCTCGATCGCATGAACGACGGCATCTACTACGTTTCCAGAAAAGACCAGACCAACGACATTCTCCGCAGGATCCAGGATTCGCAGGACGACAAGTACCGGCAGAAGTTGGCGTGGGAGGTGGTGCTGTTGAACGACCCTGCTTCTACTTGGCTTGCCAAACGCTTCTGTCCCGTCCCGAGCGAGGACGATGTGAGCGAAGCCAAGATGGCCCTGTACGACGCCGCGCTCTACTGTGACCCCGCGAAAGGGTCGAGCTACCTGTCAGTAGCTTGCTGGTACTTCATGCGCCGTACCACGGGCAAGAGAACAGGTGCCGGGATTCACGTTCCGGCTAATACCGCGCAGCTGATGAGCCGCGTGAAGAGTTGGATGGCGAAGCAGACAGAGCTTCATTCCCGCACGCCGACGCTCGGGGAAGCGTTGAAAGAGTTCTCGCTCTCCATGAGTGAGATGGACTTACACATCGCCATGTGGGCCGTGAGCAATCCGAAAGGCGAAGGTTCTCTGGTGTTCAACGCCCCGTGCTCACCCGACGATGACGATGCAAATCGCTACGATTTCTCAGCCACGCTCGACGAGGTGGACTCGCGCTACGACTTGGAGAAACTCGACAGAGCTTTGAATCGCCTCTCGTCCGTAGAGCGGGCCGCGGTTCTGACCTATGGCGGAGATTCTCCTCCCCTTCGCGTGGTCGGGGAGGAGCACGGCATTTCCCGTGAGTGGGTTAATCAGACTCGGAAGAAGGCGCTGCGGAACCTCCGCGGGTCGCTGAGAGTGCCGCAGACTGACGCCTGATCTTCTTCTTAGCCAACGCGACCAGGATCCCGTGCACGGTAGTCTTGACCACCGCGGCTTCCATGGCGTCTATCGTGGCGCCTATGCCCGGGATGAGAACAGTCCACGGAGTAGCCGCAGCGATGGTGTCGATAATCCCGTCCGCGATCTGCTCCGGGGTTTTCCCCGTAGTGTCCGCGACTTCGACAGCCTTGGCCAGATGCGCGGTAAGCTCTTTCTTCATGGTCAGCTCCCTTCGAGCATCTTGTAGCCGCCCGCGGGGCGTCGGGTAGCCAAGTAGTACCCAAGCGTGTACAGAGCAGTGCGGGTGACCATGGTGTTGTCGTTGAGGAGCGGAACTCGTTTGGAGCCCTGCGCCAAGAGGTAGCCCGCCCCCGCCACGATCGGGAGTTCTTTCACGCCGGTCAGCTTTCCGAGTGCCAAGCCTGTGCCCAAGACCGCAGCGAGCTCAACAAGAGTTTTCTTGGTATCGTCTTCCATGTGCTTCTACCCCTTGTACGGTTTGTAAGATGTGCCATCAAAAGTCAGAGCTTCGTTACAGCGCTTGGGGTCGCGGGTGCCGCAGATGGAGACGTGAACCCAAGACTTTCCGGGAGGGCGCTCGAGGATGCACTGACCAAACTTCAGGCCAGAGTCTTTCACAATCCAGCGGTGCAGCTCAGCGTCGTCGACGCCCGGCATCTCGATATCGGCAGCTTCACCCTTCATATGTTGCGATGTCTTGCTGCTGCCGGGCGTACCCGTGTTGACAGAAAGGCCCCGAAAGCCAGAGTTGATTTTCAGGGGCTTGCCGAAGTGCGTGCGGATGACTTCTAGCAGCGCGGCCAGCTCTGTCAGCGATGGGATGAACGCCTGAGCTTCCTGCCGATTCTTGTCTTGCAGCGAAGTCTGACCAGTGCGAGTGAGCTCTTCGAACGTGAAGTGAGGACTGAGATTCATGTGGCGGTCTCCTTGTTAGTCTTGCTCCCGAAGTAGTACGAGAAGCACATCAACGAAATGTCCTTGATAAACGTCACGATTGTCGTTCTTTCCGCCTCTCGCAACAGCATGACTTCGGGGCCAGCGATCAAGAGGTCGCAGACGTAAATAGCAACGCGTACGGCGACCATCGAGGTAGCAAACGTCGTCAACGAGTCTGACATCGTGCGCGCCCCGCTGAACACGCGGGACACGATGATCTGGATCCCGACGACGATCAACATCCCCAGCGCCACCGCCGTCAACGTGCCGCCGAACGTCTGGTACAACGAATGGAACGGCCCAGCGGGGAGCGAACTCACTTCCGTTCGAGCCGCGACGGGTTCAGCGGCTACCGGGGCCGCGACGGGCTCAACGACGGGCTCAACGACGGGCTCAACGACTACCGGCGAGTCGAGATCGGTCGGTTCCATGTCAACGCTTATGCTTCTGCGCGAGTTTGCGGTACGCTTTCCAGATGGCAGCGAGGCACACGATCACGGCGGCGCCGATGAAGTACTCGATGCTGGAGCTCTCCTCTACCCCGGGAGCTACCGGAGCGACGGGTTCGGCGGCAACAGTGGTCGCTGCGTCCGCGGGGGTTTCGACAACTTGTTCGGGCATGGGGGTTCCTAAAAGCTTGCCTGTGGGTATAGCCGTAGGCGCTGCTCTTGTGGTGTCCGGTGTGCTCTACCCCTCTTGTCCTTCCCGCCCCTGTCGCTGCCGGTCGTCAAAAAAGTTTGAGAATCGGCTCCGTTGACGGTTGACAATCGCCACGGGGCGCCCTAAGAGAAGGGCACAACCCCCATGGAGGTCTTTTGTCTGTCCTGTCTGGCTCATTCCCCGCTCGCCGTTACCTGGTCAAGAACCTGGCTAACACCCCACCTAACTACTACCAGATGGTCCGCGAGGGCCTGGTAGCCGGCAACTTTGTCGAGAAGCTCGGCATCTGGTCGGGTGTCCGCACCGGCTGGTGCTCGCTCGACAACTATCTCAATCCTGACCCGTCTGACCAGTGCATGGTCGGCGAATACGCAGTGTTCGGGTTCCGCATCGACACGCGGAACGCCCCGGCAGGGCTCGTCCGCGCCAAGCTGGATCGGGCTGTTCGGGCTTGGAAACTGGAACACGGCGCCAAGGCCATCCCCAAGGACGTGAAGCAGGAACTTCGTGAGTCGGTCACCGACGAGGTGCTGTCTAACACCTCCCCGCGCACCAAGGTCATCGACGTGGCTTGGGACACCGTGAACGACTGGGTCGTGCTCGGGAACCTGAGCGAAAGCGTTGCCGAAGCCTTCGTACGTCAGTTCTCCGCGTCCTTCCCCGGTCTCGCGTTGGAGCTGTGGCAGCCTTTCGGTACCGACGAGGATCTCGTGTCGGACCTGGAGGACCGCGCCGCGAACTTCTACCTCTGGTTGTGGTTCTCCATCGACGAAGCCCTGGACCTGTACGGGGTGGACAGCATCGCAGTGGATGGCAAGGTCGTCCTGAGCGGCAGCACGGGAGAGACATCCGTGTCCAGCGAGGACATCAACCGCGTTGTCGAAGTGCGCCCCGCCCTGCGTTCGGGGAAACGTCCTATCTCGATGAAGCTGCGGTACGAGAGCAACGGGGTCGAGTACGTGTTCACGTTGAACGGTTCACGGATGTTCATCCCGGCCCTGAAGCTGCCTGATAGCTCGGTCGACAAGAACTCCCGACTCGACCGGGAAGCGGCCATTCTGGACCGCCTCGGCGCGTACGACTCCCTGCAGAACACTCTGAAAGCGTGGATCGACAGCTTCCTGGCCCTGCACACCAACGCGGAGGAGTGGTCTACAGTGTCGAAAGAACTCAACGAGTGGATGGCGTAAGACCATGAGTGCCTACGACGAGGTTGCCGATTGGCCCATTGTATCTTGTGAGTCCTGTAGCTACCCATTTGGGCAGGAGGCTCCGTACATGCGGAGCTGTCAGGTCTGCTTCAAGAGCGAGAAGGGGTACAAGCTGCTGAAAGGCGACCTCGCCGTAGCTCGACTCCAGCTCGCACTCGACCACGAGATGCAAGCTCGGAAAAACCCAGAAACAGCAAGTATCGACGCGGAGCTGCACGCCTCGTTGTTGAGGGAGAACGAGTCTCTCAAGGCGACGGTTCAGCAGCTCAAGTCGGAACTGCGCGTGTCCCGAAAGCGATCATCTGGTTCTGCGGGGACTGCCCTCTCCCAGGAGCAGGTGATCGCCCTCATCAAGCTTTGTCATCCCGACAAGCATCAGAACAACGAACAATCCACGGAGGTGACCAAGTGGTTGCTGGATCTCAGAAACAAGCCCTAAAGCAAGCGATGGTCGTAGGCGGCCAAGCGAACTTCGTGAAGGACAAGCTCTCGAAGAGCCTGCTTCGTCACGGGATCGCCGTCCACACGCACCTTTGCTGGGACAAACGTCGTCCTCCGGCAAAGCTGCCGCAAGACATCGACCTCGTGTACGTCTGCACCGACATGGTCAGCCACGGACTGTCTGAGCCGTGCATGAACTACGCCCGAGAAATCGGAATCCCGTACGTGAACGGGACTCGAAAGTGGGCCGAGAGCATCGTTCGACTGACCGCAGCAGGATTCCCGCTGCTGAACCCGTCCGAGAACCTCATGGACATCATTCATCAGGTAGTTGCTTCGCGTCCTCCTGGCGCCCAGCCCCACGAGTACGACTTCCAGGGCATCGCTGTCGCTTTGACGGGCGATGCGAGTCGCGCCCAAGACTTTGACCCTCACTTCAACAAAGACGACAACACCGTCAGTTTGACTCTCCCTGCTGCCTCCTCACCCAAATCCGAGATCATGACCATGCTTTTCCCTAACCTCGCCCCCACTCCCGCTCCTCTCGAAACCGTGGCGCCCGGCGCTGCTCCTGTTTTCAGGGGTGCGTCCAGCCCCACCAATCCTCGTCAGGCTACTTACTTGCGGGCTTTGATCCGCCAGCCCTACGCCGCGAATGGCCCCATCTGGGACGATGTGAAGTCGGACCCCGTGATGACGGGGCTCAAGCAGGATAACGGTCGTATCTCCGTGGCTCGTATTCAACTTGGCATCGTGATCCAGCGTATCGGCGGCAAGCGCATCGTGGATATCGACTTGGACAAGTTCACCGACATCGCCATGCTCTTGCAGATGAACGACTGTAAGATTCCCGATGCTCACACAGAGCTTGACGACCCCACTCAGGGCATCAACCGGCCCGCTGTCGTTGCTTCTGTTGTCCCGGCGACTCCGGTTGTCGTTGAAGTCGAGCCCGAGACTGAGCCCGTCCCCACGCCGAGCGCTGACCTCTCGGTGATTCAGTTGGTGAAGCTCTTGGTGGCGCGCATGAAGGTCGAGCAGTACGTCGAGCTCCTTCTTGACGAACATGGCGTTCAGTACCGCCGCGTAGAGGTTACAGCGGGTAGACTGAAGGTGTGATGCTATTTGTCTTGCCAGACGCCCTGATCGTAGCGCTCGCGCAACAACTGTCAAAAAGTACAGACTGCGCAGCCTTCGTGGGCCTCTGCGACGGCGACGCCTACTACTTTGCAGGCGTCATCGACGGGATACTACGCTGGCAGGCGACAGAGCACGAAATCGACGAGGACGAGTTCATAGAGCGCTCCCGGGTCATCCCGTGGAGCGTTCTTCCGTTGAGCCAACAGGTAATGTTCGGCTTTGCTATCGCTGCGTGGATGCAGAATCAGGCAAAGCGACATGGGATTTGGAGTGTAGTTTCTGATTGACCCTGCACGGGTGCCGGTCGTCAGTTATGGGCTGCGGATGATTGAACCTCGCATCCTGTTCACCGGCCCCTCCCCGCGTGGCTGGCACCGCCTCCAGACTGTTCTGGAGTGCCCGCAGAAGTTCGCGTGGGAGTACCGGTGGGAGAGAGAGGGCTACGACGACCAGTATCGCGTCATGGCTGCGTCCTACCGCCAGACGGAAGAAGAGGACAAGCCCGGGCTGAACCGGGGCACGCTGCTCCATTTGGGGCTCGCTCACTACTACGCCCGTCTACGGGAAACCCAGAATGGCCGGGACCCAGAACTCTACCTCCCGCCGGACGCGGCCATCCGTCTGTTCTGCGAAGCGCAGGGCGGGCCTTACCCCCAACACTGCGATGGCATCATCGAGTGCGTGGAAGGGTACATCGCCAAGTACGGCTCCTCCGACCGCTTCAAGATCCTGCACGTGGAGGAGATGTTCGAGGCGAACATCGGAGGCTACTCGTTCACAGGACGGCTCGACCTCGTCGTTGAGGACTCTCGTGGACGGGTTTGGGCGTTTGATCACAAGGGAACGGGCCGCATCGAGTCGAAGCACCGCGAGTACTACAGCGTGAGCGGACAGCTCTTGGGATACCGGTGGCTGGCTCAAGGGGTTTACGGCGAACGGTTCGCGGGCCTCCGCGTGAACCTGATCCAGCACGGCAACAACGACTGGAAGTACGAACGCCCTCAGCTCCTTCAGGCGCCCGCTCTCCTGAAACAGTTTCCCCAGACCGTTGTGGACGCAGAGCAAAGAATCCTGGAACTCGAAGCTCAGGAGCGCCCGTACGACCAATGGCCGAAAGCCATGAACGAGATGACCTGTTTCGGGCGCTACGGCGCGTGCAAGCACATCGAGAAATGCAAATGGGGGGCACCGCAGGAGTAGCGTCGAGCCCACCTTGGGGTACGGTAGCCACATGAAACGACGTTCAACCGCACAACGAAACCCCGCTCCTCCGCCTACGCGGGTCAAGGCACTGGAAACCTTAGGACTTACCGCGGAGGCGTCCGACGAGGACATCAAGAGCGCGTGGAGAAACATCGCTAAGGATTCTCACCCTGACAAAGCTCCGGGGGATGCCGCGGCATTAAACCGTTTCAAGCTTGCTGCTGAAGCATATGAAGTTCTGAAGCCGGGAGCGCCGAGGACCAAATCTCAAACAGGTTCCCAGCGTTCTGGCTACCGCCCCAATGAGCGGGATTGGGGACAAATCCTTCCCGGGATGAACCTGCGGCCAACGCTCAGAGGCGGTTCGCTGGGATTCATTGGCATCAGAAGCGACGGGCTGGTTGATGTGTATGAGCAGGATACTTACAAAACCACCACGCCGGACCTACACGGCGCACTTCGAGTGTTCTACGCCCGGTTGGCAGACCAACTGGCGAAGGAAACAGGTGATGCAGAAAGATATAACGTTATCCTTGGTAGCGAAGTTCAGCGCAACATGGCGCTGGTGCCCCTTGCAGCGTTAGCGAGGACCGTGCATTTCGTCTACGTGCCGGGCGACTTCGCGGAGCCCGACACTGACACGATAGATCCTGACGACTTCGAGTGAGCCCGCGGAATCGAGAAAAAAGTTCAAGGAGTGCGTTGACAACCGGCAAGGGGACGCGCTAAGAGGTAAAGACCAAAACCAACGGAGACATGATGACTGCCCTCATCAAAGATCCGGTGCTCGCCCTGTCGTACGGTCCCTCTGGGATTGGTAAGACTACGGATACCGGACTTTCATTCCCAAACGCCCTGTTTATCGCCGCCCCCGGCGCCCTTCAGTCCGTCAAAAACGTAGCGGGATACAGCCCTCTCGTCGAACACGCGACTACCATCCCTGACGTTACGAAGCTCATCAACACGATTGCTTCGTACCGGGCCAAGGGCCAGGACACGAAGATCGACGCCATCGTGGCGGACGACTTCTCCTACCTGGCCGAGCAGACGTTTGCCCTTCTCGAGAAGAAGTTCAACGGCTTCCGCCTGTGGGGAGAGCTGCGCGATGCGATCATCGACTTCCGTAACGCTGCACGTTTCGCCAAGGTGCACATCATCGTGAACTGCTGGGAACAGCCTCCCAAGGACAAGATGGGCGGCGGTCGCGTCAAGGGCGGCCCGATGCTCAGCGGCAACTTGCCGGAACAGGTTCCTGCTATGTTCGACATGGTCCTGCGCTGCGGCCAGGATCCGATGCGCAAGCCTTGGCAGGGCATCTACCAGTGCACGCTCGACCCCAACTACATCATGAAAGACCGCCTCAACATCGCTTCGGCCGCTCACCCGGCCCCGATGAACATGGCAGAGCTGATTCGGGCCGCTGGCTACGAGATTTCCCGTCTGCCGGTTCTGCCGTGGCAGGAAGAAATCGTTGCAAAAGTTTCTGCACAAATGGTTGCAGAAGGCCCCAACCGCGATAAAGACATTGCCAACGCCGTCTTCTCGGACCTCATCAAGAACAGCGTCTCGCCGGCTCATGCCCGCTGGACGCTGCGTGATGCGATGGATCGCACCGTAATACGCAGAGCCCTCTCTGCCCGCGATTCCGTTTTCCTCTGATTTCACTACGGGTAAAAGTGTCCACCCGTCCGCCCTTGGGAGAAGTGTCACTGTCAATAGTCAATAGGAGTCTGCCCCATGTCCATCGACCCCACCCTGAACCAGAATAGCAACTGGGCCTTCAACGTCAATCTCTCTGGCCTCCGCGCTCCCACCGGCGCCGCTGCAACGATCCCCGAAGGCTACTACAAGGGAACGCTCACCGACGCGTACACTCTCAACGACAAGCCCGGTCGTGTCATCCTCAAGGTGACTCTCTCCGAAGGCGAGTACACGGGAACCGTTCGCACTACCGGTCTCGGAATCCCGAAGAACGACCAGGACGGCGTGCGCTACTACTGGCGCGGCCTGCTCGAGTCCTCCGGCTACACCCCCGCTCAGATCGACGCGGGTGAAGTCGGCATGCAGCGCCAGCTCCTCGTTGGTCGCCCCGTCACCTTCCACTACGTTCCCGGCGACAAGGAAGCGGGAATCTACGAGTCCATCAACTTCCTCCCTCCCGCGGACTGGACGATGAAGGCTGCGGCGTTCGAGAAGAAGAGCGGCGTTGTTGCTTCGGCTCCCGCGCAGACCGGAATGGGCGCTACTCCCGCGATGGGCGCAGCTCTCTCGCAGGCTCTCGGCGGCGGCGCAACCGCTCCGGTAGTCACCGTTCAGATGCCCTCCTCCGGTATGGGCGGCGTTGGTGCCGGCGACCTGATGGCAGCTCTCGGCCGCAAGTAGTCTGAGGGCTGGAGACAGCAATCAACCTGACGGGGGTCCACGCGGGCCCCCGTCTTTCTTTCTGGAGTACACTATGCCTATTTACGATTCTGCCGGTAACCCGCTCGGGCCCGTTCCTGTCATCGGTTCCAAGAACCTCACCAACTTCCCTCCGCTCACCGACGCGGAGCTGGCTGCGGTCGTCACGCAGCTGGAGCAGGGACTCGCTCACGGCGTGCCCGAGTCCGTCCCCGTGACGATGCCGACCGGTATCCTCGTTCGTCTCGTCCGGCGGGCGATGATGAGCGTGATCGCGGAAACCCCGGCCCCGGCTCTTCCTGAGATGCCGTGGATGGACCGCGTACCCGTGGGCCGGGAGCTGAAGCTCACTCCCGAAATGATGGCCGGCTCCACCGAGAGCGAACCCGAATGAGCTACGACCCCCGAAGCTGTGGTGCAGCCTGCGACATCTGTCCCCTCAACGGCAGCGTCGTGGTCCCGCCCGAATCGAACGTCGGAGCAAAAGTTGCTCTGGTTGGCGAAGCTCCGGGGGAGCAGGAAGAGAAACAGGGAAACCTGTTCATTGGGCCGTCCGGCGATGAGGTAATGCGGGCACTTGGTGCAGCGCAACTTCGTCGCCGCGACGTCCACCTGACCAACGTCATGCTGTGCAGGCCCCCGAAGAACGAGCTGGACAACCTTCTCGCCAAGAACAACGCGGAGAACCGCGAGCGCCAGAAGCGCAACAAGGCGCTGAAGGGCATCTGGGAGATCGGAAAGCGGTCAAACCCGGGCCTGCCCGAGCCCCGCTACGAGACTCTCATCGAGAGCCCCATCACCTGTTGCAGCCCGCGCCTGAAGCTCGAACTGCAGGGATTCCGCGACATCATCGCGCTCGGCGGCACCGCCGCGAAAGCCGTGATGAACACCAACCAGAACATCATGTCCATCCGTGGCGGCTTCGTTGAACTCGATGCTGCTGCGGGCCTCCCTGCCCGCCGGGTGATGCCGACCATCCACCCCTCATTCGTGCTTCGTTCGCCCCGGTTCGCGCACGTCTTCCGGAACGACATCTTCAAGGCCGCGGCCCGGTTCCGCGGCGTTGCCGCCTGGGCGCCGCCGCACGTCATCTACCATCCTTCCGTAGAGCAGCTCGAAGAGTTCCTCAACATGCCGGGCGTGCCGTACTGGACGTACGACTTGGAAACCGACGGCATCGAGCCGTTGACGGCCAAGATCCGGTGCGTGGGCATCGGCACTCCGACCCATGTCGTCATCGTCGGGCTTCTTGGGCGAGACGGGCTCACTCGCTTCTACAACTACGTCGACGAGCGGCGTGTCATCGAAGTCATGAAGCGTTTCTTCGTGGACCCGACCAAGCTCAAGGTAGGCCACAACAGCGGCAGCTACGACACCAACTGCCTGAACGCGCAGTGGGGAATCTGGCCTACTCCGGCCTTGGACACCATCCTCCTTCATCGACTGGTCGAGAGCGAGATGCCCCACAACTTGGGCTTCGTCGGTTCGATGTACACGGACGCGCCTTCGTGGAAAACGGATCGTGACGGCAGGAAGCTAGCATTCGATGCTGAGACGGACGAGCAGCTGCACACTTATTGCGCCTTCGACGTCTCGATCACGGCAGCCGTTCTTCCTAAGCTGTTCGAGAGCACGCAGCTCCGCAAGCAAGACAGCCTCATCGAACTCGACCACAAGGTGCAGAAGGTCTGCGCCGAGATGCACCTGCTCGGGATGTACGTTGACCAAAAGAAGCGTCTGATCTTCGAGCAGAAGTACATCAAGGAGATTGGGAAGCGCCTTGTCGAGCTTCGGGACGCCGCTCCCCTCCCCGAGTTCAACCCAGGCAGCTCCCATCAGGTTCGCAAGATTCTGTTCGGTGAGTGGAAGCTCGTCGCGCCCGTAGACGAGAGGGACAGGTACACAGCTTCCGGTGACCCGGCAACGTCGGACGACATCTTGCGATCCCTCCTGACCGTGAGGGATCTGACCGAGGAGCAGAAGCAGTTCATCCTGAAGCTGCGCCGGTACCGCAAGGCCCAAAAGCTGCTCGGGACGTACGTCGTGAAGCTGCGGCCGTGGTCGGAGCAGGCCGAACTCGGCTGGGACGAAGAGGAGGACTTCGAGGACGCAGAGATGCGCAAGAAGTACGGACTCGACAGGACTGGCATCGTGAACCCCGCCACGGGCCGGATGTATCCTGGGTACAACGCCCATGTTGCTGTCACAGGCCGGCTCTCGAGCTCGAAGCCCATCAACGCCCAGAACTTTCCGAAGGGACTGCGGGCTATGGTCATCCCGCAGCCAGGGCACGTGTTCATCGGAGCCGATGCCGACCAGCTCGAACTTCGTATTGCCGCCGCTCGCTGGGGCGCCGTCCGCTACCTTCGTGCTTTCGACGCCAATGCAGATCCTCACTCCTCTACCGCTCTGGCGTGCTTCGCTGACAAGTTCAAGGGTGCCGAGGGCTTCCCGGGCGGACGCTGGGACGGGGACTTGTTCATCCCGGACGGAACCGGCAAGTGGACTGCGGACGCCAAGAGCTTCCGCGATCTCGCGAAACGAGTCCAGTATGCTTCTCAGTACATGGCAACCGTAGAGACGGTTCACCGCGTGATCTGCCAAACCGAAACGGAAAACGGGGACGGGACGACCTCCTTGCCATACCTGAACCTGAGCCTCCGCGATGTGCGGCGGATGCACGAAGCTTGGCTGGACGGCTGTCCTGAGTTCCCGAAGGGCTGGGAGCGCGAGATTGAGGTCTACCGGAAGCAGGGCTTCCTGATTGAACCCATCACCGGGCGTCGGCGTGACTTTCTCGACGGGGAGAACCCCAACGAGTTGGTCAACTTCCCCATCCAGGGCTCGGCCGCGGGCCTGATGAACATCGGATTGGTGCAGCTTGCCGAAGCCATCCCCGTGCACAAGTACGGGCCTGGAACCGGCATCATCAACCAATGCCACGATGCTTTGGTTCTCGAAGTACCGGCGGACGGCTGTGTGTACGACGCCGAAGCCAAGAAATGGACAGTTCCAGAGGGATCGGTGCCTTGGCGCACGATGAAGACCCTCGAAGAGTGCATGAACGCAACGCATAGCTCACTCCCGGGCGTGCGCATCACAGCAACGGCGGACATCGGTTCGTCATGGAAGGAGGTCGGATGATGAGTTTTATCGAGATGGCACAGGCGCAGGGTGAACCGGTGGCAGCGATGCCAGTTGACAACAGTGTCGGGACGCCATACCAGGAGCGTGACCCTGGATTCCTGATCGTGGACAACAAGCTCTACATCGAAGCGGAGGCGGCTGCGGATCTGACGACAGCCGTCGTCGATTTGATGGAGTGGCTTCACTTCCCCAACGTGAACGTTAGCGCAGCCTCGGCGCAGAGCATTTCTCGTCTCTTTCAGTCGAAAGTAGACGAAGCTCTGTTTGTGGTGGCGCACAAGATCGCGAAGGGAACTGAAGCCTTGCA
>Ga0114975_10002042_pt1 | contig 13945 bp, 16 predicted proteins | sample S_130626_EF_Meta_FD_87031 | JGI IMG/M metagenome (GOLD analysis project Ga0114975, IMG submission 87031) | Freshwater microbial communities from Lake Simoncouche, Canada to study carbon cycling - S_130626_EF_MetaG | ecosystem: Environmental > Aquatic > Freshwater > Lake | place: Lake...
ACTCGAACCAGCAATACCAGCGAAATTACCAAGTCGGCCCGAGATGCCGGAGCCAAGCCCACAGAGACCCAAACCGGCGGTCGTCGAAGCACCAGCGAATTCAAGGGTGCCGAGAGTGGCGGCGGAAAAAAGAAAAAGAAAAAGAGTTCTTTGCTTATCACATGGATAAGTTTAGAAAAGCTGAAATCTCTAATCCATTCTTTACTCTGAAGACTGCATTCTTTCAGAAGGGTAAATATGGTAGACAAGTTCAGTTGTTTGAAGGGGAATTAAAAAGAGGTGAGGACATCTTTATTGAATTTATTGATGTTAACAGAGATGTTAACGGTAAAGAAATTGGGATTGAATCTGCCTTTGAAGAAAGACCTCTATTTAAGTACAAGAGTAATCCTTATTTTGCTGAAGAATATGATGTAAAAGAAGGTACAAACTCTATGGGAGAAAACTATTTTGCTTATACAATTCCATTATCTGAGTTAATGGTTCTTATGCCGGATGGTTCTGAAATTACTTATAATCTTTATGAGAAAAGAAAAGCTGAAGCTCCTAAAGAGCAAGTAAGTTTGTCTGTATTTCCAGATTTTGAGAATGAATTCATTCCAAAACTTAAGGAAAACATAGGAGAAGTAGCTTTACACGTTACTGGGCAAGAATCAGCTTCTGATATCTTATTAAGAATTGCAGCAGATTTTCAAAAACTAGCAGAAAAATTAAAGTAAGATGAGTATAGTACTTCCAACTACAAAAGTAAAGGCTGAAAGAGTTAATCCTAAGAGATTAATTATCTATTCAAAGCCAAAAACAGGTAAAACAACTGCGTTTGCAGGATTAGACAATAATTTAATTTTTGACTTAGAAAATGGTGCTGATTATGTAGAAGCATTAAAGTTAAAGATTGATAGTCTTCAAGAATTACTTGATGCGGGTAAAGCTATTAAAGCAGGTGGATTTCCATATAAGTATGTTACAATAGATACTGTAACAGCATTAGAAGATATGGTTGGCCCTTTAGCTATCAAGCTTTACCGTCAAACAAGCATGGGTAAAAACTATGATGGTGATAATATATTAGCCTTACCAAATGGTGCAGGTTATTTATATTTAAGACAAGCTTTCTTTCAAGTTTTAGATTTTATTGATACTTTAGCTCCCCATATTATTTTATCTGGTCATATTAAAGACAAACAGGTAGATGATAAAGGAGAAATGGTAATGGCTGCAAATATTGATTTGACAGGTAAAATTAAATCTTTAATCTGCGCTAATGCTGATGCTATTGGCTATATGTATAGAAAAGGTAATAAAACTATTCTATCATTTAAAACAAATGAGGAGGTAACTTGCGGTGCAAGACCTGAGCATTTAAGAAATGAAGAAATAGTAGTTACAGAGATGAATGAAAAAGGAGAACTTGAGTTCCATTGGGACAAAGTATTTATTTAATTATTAAAAAAACAAAAAAATGGCATTAAGCACAACTGATTTGGGCACAGGAGGCTCAGGACTACCAAAGACAATTACTCCAGGTAATCATGTATTGAAAATTAATAGCATTGAGCTAGAAGATTTTAAATTTATTCCGGGAGCATATCATCTTATGATGCATGTAGAAACACAGCCTATTGAAGGTTTTGAAGGTTTCTTAATTGACAAAGATGATGAGAGCAAAGGACGCTATGAAGGTCAAATTGGTAGAGTAAAAGCTAGTCAATATGCATTTGCAGATGGAGAAACTAAAACTGGTATTAAAATCCAGAGAGATAGATCCATTTTAATTTTCTTAAAAACTCTTGCACATACATTGGAACTTGATTCTTGGTTTGTTGAACAAGATGGTAAGCATGATACTATTGAAGACTTTGTTAAAGCATTCAATAAAACAGCAGAGTTTAGAGGTAAGTATCTTGAGTTTTGTGTTGCTGGTAAAGAGTATGAAGGTAAAACTGGTTATACTAACTACGATATGTGGTTGCCAAAAGCAGAGGGTAAAAAGTATGCATTTGGTTCTATTGAAAGCAGTTCAATAATTGTATTTGATGAAACTAAACATCTTAAGAAATTAGAAGTTAAAGAAGTTAAATCCTTTGGTGATGATGATGTTTTTACAAAACCTAAAACATCTTCTGATTTTAGCCTAGACTAATAACTACTCTTATAATAAAGGGGGTTCAGTCTTGGGCTCCCTTTTTATTTTATTAGCTATGATTTTAACTAAGAACTTAGTATCTGATTTACAGGACGTACCCAGAGAATGGGTATTTGAATACTATTTAAACTTAAAAGAAAAACTTATTGGTCAAGACATAAAGATGCTTTCTGCATTTAATGTAAAGGATAAAGTTCCTAGCATGTTTGTCTATCGCAATGGGGATTACTATAAGTTTAAAGATTTCTCTTCTGGCTTTCAAGGTGATCAAATTGAACTTGTCAAATGTTTATTTAATTATGACACAAGATTCAAAGCAGTTAATAGAATACTTAATGATTATCAAGAGTATTTAAAGTATAATGCACCTGCACAAAGAGGCCCTATACAATTTCATGATAAGTTCAAGGTAACAGATTTTCAAATGAGACACTGGAATTCCCAAGACTCTAAGTTTTGGATGAGTTTTAGGATTTCTTCAAGTATTCTTGAAAAATATAATGTAATTCCATTAGAGTTCTTTACTATGGAAAAGACTGAAGTTGATGGTAGTATAGTATCTTATAGATTTTTAAGACCTTATGTTTATGGTTATTTTAGACAGGACGGTGAGTTATACAAGATCTATATGCCTAAAGTCCCAGAAAAGAAGTTCATTAAAATTCAGAATTATACCCAGGGTATAGATCAATTACAATATGATTCTAAATATCTGCTAATTGTTTCTTCACTAAAAGATCTTATGTCTTTTAAGAAACTTGGTATTGGTAATGTAGAATGCATTGCTCCAGACAGTGAGAATACAATGATTGGAGAATCTGTAATAAATAAACTTAGAGAGAAGTATTCTAAGATAATTGTACTTTTTGATAATGACGAGCCCGGCATTAAAGCTGCTCAAAGATATCAGGATAAGTATAATATTCCATATGTAATACTAGAAATGTCTAAGGATTTATCAGACTCTGTTAGAGATCATGGTATTGAACCTGTGAGAGATCAATTATTATTTTTATTAAAACAGGTAGTATGAGTTGGATATACAAAGGAGAAGTATTTAATGACAGCAAAATTCCAGATGGTGCTGTAGGTTTCATTTATGAAATGGAAGCAATCATTGATGGTAAAGCAGTCCGCTATATTGGTAAAAAGAACTTTCATTCTACAGTTAAGAAAAAACTGGGAAAGAAAGCTATTGCCAATCTTGTAGACAAAAGAGCATCTAAATACACTTTTGTTACTAAAACTAACTATGAAAACTACTATAGTAGTAATAAAGTGCTGCAAGATGCACATAAAGCAGGTATACCTATAAAGAGATTTATGGTTAGAATATGTTTCTCAAAGACAGAGCTAACATATCATGAGACTAAATCACAATTTGTAAGAGAAGTGCTTGAAAAAGAAGAATATTTAAATGCCAATATCCTTGGCAGGTTTTACAAAATAAAATAGTATGAAAGAAATGGATATGATTGGTACTCTTGTTAGATTAGCTGACTTGGGAGTAACCGGTGTGAAAGTAACTTATGATGGATCTGGTGATTCAGGTGCAATTGAAGAAATTATCTACACTATGCAAAAATTAGATGAAGATGAAGAAGCTGCATTTGATGAAATAGAAGAAATATATGCATGGGAGAAAGACAGTTTAAGACTAATGGATCTAGATTCTGGTATTGCTTCAGACATAGATTCTTTTGTTGAAGATGCCTTACTTCAAAATATTGAAGATTGGTGGAATAATGAAGGTGGTTCTGGTTCAGTATGTATTATTATACCTTCTGGAAAGTATAAAATTTTTAATAATATTAGAATTACACATATAGAAAACTATGTGCATGAAGGTTCTTTAATTGATAAAACATTATAATGTCACATCCATGGGAACATGCAAAATCCTCTGCTAGAAAGTGGGGAGGTTTTCCAATTGATTACATAGAGATTCATAACTGGTTTGATGAAACTAAAGCTTGGATAGGACATAGTAAACATAGAATGTTCCGTCACCACAGTGAGGGTATATTTGAATGTGAAAAGAAGTTTGGACCAAGTTTTGAAAACTCAGATGGCAGAACTGTATACACAAGATATGTTGCAGAACAACATGTAAAAGAGGACTGTAATAATTACATTCCTACAGCAAAAGAATGGGTAGATAATATAAATACCCCTACTCAGTGGATGATTAAAACTTTAAAAATTGAAGACTAATGGAAAGAGATGAATTAAAAAATCTGATTAACATGTTTCAATCAAGTGATGCTGAAAATCATATAGTTGCATTTCATGCGATTGAGAACAGTATACTTGATGATAATGAGCTAGTATTATTGTATAAATTTTCAGGACAGCCATTTACAAAATGGTTGCATGAAATTCCAATGACTGCACGGAAAATTACTGATGTAATTGGTGATGAAGCTATAGCATTATCATCTGCACGTGTACTTGGTATTATTACTAATAATAAAGCAGACAAACACATAATAGAAACATTCCTGGAATTTTTCATCCGGGATTTAACCAGTATGTTAGGAAGCATAGGGTATCCAATGGACAAAGTAGATATAAATGTAAAAATAAGAGATGATGGACAAAGCACAGAGTCTTAGTAAAATAAGTAAAGATTTAATGTTGAAAGAGCCCTATTACGGGTTCTTTCTCATTATGTTGAATAAAGTTTGGAGAAAAGATCTCCCAACTGCAGGAGTAAGCAAACAGAATATTAACTATCAATTAGCCATCAATGAGGAATTCTGGATTGGTCTAAGTGATATGCATAAGATGGGCTTACTGAAACATGAATTGCTTCATATTGCATTCGGACACCTTACAAGTTTTAGTTCTTTCAGTAACAAGAAGCTTGCTAATGTGGCCATGGATATGGAAATTAATCAGTATATTGAAGATTCTTGGCTTCCAGAAGGAGGTATCAAACTTGAAGATTATGCAGATCTCAATCTAGATAAAAAAGCTGGTTGTAGATATTATTATGACCAACTTGTTCGTCTCCAAGATGAGAAAGATAAGAATGGTACCACAGGTAATGAACCTATGGATAATCTTCTTGATAACATTGCTAATGGAAATATTCCAGATCATAGCACATGGGAAGAGTTTGATGATATGACTGATGCTGAGAAAAAGCTAATTGAAAAGCAAGTTCAGAAAATTCTTCAAGATGCAAAAGAACAGACTGTAAAGAAACGTGGTAATGTACCAGGTGAGATTGATAGTCTAATTGTAATTGAAGAGATTACTAAACCTAAGTTTGATTGGAAAGGTTACATCAGAAGATTTACTGGAGTAAGTACTAAGGTATTTACTAAGAAAATTAGAAGGAAAGAGAACCGTAGATATGAAGATAATCCAGGTCTGAAGATTAAAATGCGTCAGCACATGTTGCTTGCTATTGATACTTCAGGTTCAGTAAGTGATACAGAACTTACTGAATTTATGAATGAGATTCATCATATCTATAAAGCAGGAGTAGATATTACTGTAGTACAGTGTGATACTTCTATTAGGTCTATTGAGCCCTATAAAGGCAAGAATGAAATCAATGTATTTGGAAGAGGTGGGACAGAATTTGATCCCGTCCTAGATTATTACAATGCAAACTTAAAGAAATATACAAGCTTGGTATATTTCACAGACGGTGAATGTTATACATCTGTAAAACCAAAGAGTAAAGTCTTATGGGTTTTGTCAGAAAGATCAAGCATGAATGAAGACCTACCTGGTCAAGTGATTAAATTAGAATTATAAAAACAAACGTTATGAACACAGTACAATTAAATGCAGAAGAATTAAAAAGTTTTATCAGCCACATGGTAAAGAATAATCAGCACATCCAAGCTCAGGGCAAAGTTCCTGTAGCTGTCAATATTGAGGGTGATGCTGGTCTTGGTAAGACTTCAAGTATTTTGCAATTGGGCAAAGAGTTAGGAATGGATGTTGTAAAACTTAATCTATCTCAGATTGAGGAATTAGGCGACCTTGTTGGTTTTCCTGTTAAAGAATTTCTTGTTAAGAATCAAGAGGGTAAACAAAGATGGGTTAGTGAAGCTCAAGTAAGTGGTGCACTTAAAGCAGGATATACTGTAGCGGATAAGAGAATGTCTCATGCTGCTCCTGAATGGATTCAAGGTAAGGGTGAGGGTGGTTTCCTAATTTTGGATGACTATACTCGTGCTGACCACAGATTCATGCAAGCAACTATGGAGATCTTAGATAGACAAGAGTATGTTTCTTGGAAGCTTCCTAAGAACTGGCATGTTATCTTGACTTCAAATCCAGACAATGGTGATTATAATGTTACTAGTCTTGACGTAGCTCAGAAGACAAGATTTATTTCTGTTGAGATGAAGTATGATGTAGCTGTATGGGCTAAGTGGGCAGAAACTGCAGGTATTGATGGTAGATGTATTAACTTCATGTTGATGCACCCAGAGCTTGTAACTCAACGTGTGAATCCAAGAGCTATTACTACATTCTTTAATGCTATTAGTTCTATTCCTAAGTTTGAAGAACAGTTACCACTTATTCAAATGATTGGTGAAGGTTCTGTTGGAGCAGATTTCTCTAGTATGTTTACTATGTTTATTAATAATAAGCTAGATAAGATTATTTCTCCAGAAGATATTCTTAATAAAGATGAAGCATATGTTAAAGGAGCTATCATAGCTTCAGTAGGTAAAGATGATGAGTTCCGTGCTGATTTATCTAGTGTAATTGCAACACGTGTTATTAACTATGCACTTGCTGTAGCTGATAAAGGTGGAGTTCCACAAGCGATGATTGACAGATTGGCTAAGCTTACTACAGAGTTTGATGGTTTTACAAATGACTTGAGATACTATATGGTCAAAGAGATCGTAAATGGTAACAAAGTTAAGTTTGCAAAGCTTATGCAAGATACTAACGTAGTTAAGATGGCAATTCAGTAATAACTAAGGGGGTGTAAAAGCCCCCTTTAATTTATAATTTATGAAAAGAGCAGTATTTTTTGATAAAGAGGAACAGACATTAAATGTAGATATAAGATATGTATTGGAAGATTCTACAAAATTTGAACTATTTAATATAAGTAAAGGGTATGCTCCTACACAAGGAGATACAATTTATCTTATGCCGGGTGTTAATATCCCAAGAGCAAAACTAAAAGATCTAGCACTTAATAATGGAATTAAAATTGTGAGAGATGCATCTAATGCTAATATTGTAATTACAGGTAAAGCTACTCCTGGTAGAGTTTTACATGGTAATTGGTATTATACTGGCCCAATTAAGAAAATTGAAAAGTATATTACTCATTTAGATAGCATTGATGAATATTATAAAGATAACCTCCGCACAGCATTGTTATCATCAGAGTCAGACATAGTATATTTTAATTATGGTACTAAACTTGACATAGTAAATTGTATTGGCTACGGTGTTAATATGAATTCATCTCATTATTATTATATACATGATGAGTGGAAACAACTTATTGATGACTGTCAGAACAAAGTAATTTATGATGAGTCTGAATTACTTGCTATGATTAATGGTGATGATGCTGTAAGTATTACAAATGAGGTATATACTCAGTTACGTGAAATGTTCAAGAGCTCAGATCAGGATAATCATATCATGGCAATGGAGATTATGGCTAATTCTAACTATGTAGAAAGCGGATTATATTTGCTTATGTTACTAGAGGAATATGGATATAAGATATCAGATTGTCACACTAAGAATCATGTTAATTTCAAATCTATGGTAAGTTACTTTGGTCTTAGAGTTAGAGATGTAGATTCATTAGATCCGGATGATGTATCTAAGAAATTAGTTTCACTTCATCTTCTTACCACAGATTGGTTAAATATTCTTTTTGAATCTAGACTTGATTGGTTTATTACAAACATTGCTAGAAGTTCTACTTTTAATGTTGCAAGTATTGTTCCTACACCAGAAGTTGATGCAGTAATTCAATCTGAATATAGAGCAGAGATTAGTTTTGATGATAAGAAAGCTCCAGTCTTAGATTTTGCTATTGGTGTTAATGAAGTTCCTGAAAAAATAGAAGTAGTAGATCAGGATGATTTAAGTGCACCAGTTCTTGAAGAATCAAATGAAGAAGAACCTGAGACAGAAGTATTAACTGAATCAGAACTTGCTCATGACTTGTATGGAGTGGATAATGAGAACATAGAAGTTACTCTAGAAACCGAACTTTTAACAACTAACCCTCAAACAACACAAACTAATGAGTCCACTGACATTGACTGGTTCTGATGAACTAGAATTATTCTACAAGAAACCATTTTGGTTTAGTTATAGTAGCATTAACAAACTATTATTCTCACCTAGAATGTTTTACAGTCATTATGTTTTGAATCAAAGAGAGGACAGTACGGACGCGCACCTGGTAGCAGGGCGTGTCCTACACTGTTTATTATTTGAACCTGAAGCATTTGATAACCACTTTACCTTACTACCTGGTAAGTTACCAAGTGGTAACAATAAAACAATTATTGATAATATTTTTAAATATCATTGCACAGTTGGAAATGATTCATTAAATTTGGATGATTATTCTACTGAAATACTCTCACAACTACTCTCAATAAACTTACACCAATCTTTAAAAACAGATGAGCAAAGACTTGCTAAAATTCTGACTAAAGAACACAAAGATTACTTTACTTTTCTCAAAACAAGTCTTGATAAGACTATAGTAGATGAAGTTACTTTGAATGGTTGCAAAGAATCTTTAATTGAACTAAAGTCTAATCAAGCAGTAAGGGCCCTTTTGCAATTGGATAAAACTCCTAATGATGTTCACATAAAAACATTTAGTGAGCATATGATTAGTGTTAATCAGGAACATTTACCATTTGGTTATAAAGGTATCTTAGATAATGTGGTGATGGATTATGATACCAAGACCTTATTTATCAATGACTTAAAGACAACTGCTAAGGATATTGCATCTTTTCCAGAGTCAGTAAGTTATTATAAGTATTGGATTCAGGCTGCCATTTATCACAAGCTTGCCTGGACTAATTTTATTACAGTACTTTCAGATGCAGTTGAGTGGAACATAGTAGTAACATTCATAGTAATTGATAAGTATAATCAAGTGTATCCTTACCAGGTAAGCAAAGAAACATTAGAAATATGGTTAGCTGACTTTGAAGACATAGAAGATAAATTAAAATATCACTATGTAAACAGAGAATATAAGTTACCATATGAATTAGCTTTAGGTAATGTAACACTTTAAATTATGCATGTACACGCGCTTTATACAAAGTATTTTCAAAAGTCCAAGGTATTTATTTATCCGCTCCTTGGAATTAAAAAAGGTAGTAGTGTTGTCCCAAAAGAAACATATCTTTCATGGGGAACATTTTATCAACCTGAGGATAAAAAATTAATCTGTATGTATTACAAAAGAACTGATCCTGAATATTTAAAATTTGAAAAGGATGTTTTGTTAAAACATAATAGATTGTGCGATTATATAGAAATAGATGATGAAAGCGCATTATTTATATTTAATTTTTCTGATTTGGAGGAAGACTGGAATTATCTTATAAGTGGTAAGTACAGTAAAATGAGCAAAAAAACAAAAGAAACAATTCTTAATTTCTTTGACAAAACAAGTGGTAACTACATTTATATGCATAGCTATCTGTATCCTGAAAAATTCTTTTCTAGATATGCAGAACTACTTGGTGTTGAAGAATCTCTACTAAAATCTGTTGGTGAACTTTGTACTAAACCAGATTTAGAAAAAGAAATGTTAATGATTGAAGTAGCTGATTTGGAAAACTTAAAGATTATAAGTTAATTTGTATAAAATATAACCAATATGGAAAAAAATATGATGCTTGTAAACTCTGAATGGAGTGGAAAGCCAAGTTTTAGAGCAATGCCAGTGACGGTAGGTTGCCCTTATGTAGAATGTATCTTTGATCCGGAGAGCAAAGTACTTGTAGTTATTTCTAAAACAAAAAGAAATACTTTACAAATGCTTCCTAAGCTTGATGAATATGGAACACCTGTTTCAGGTACAAAAGGAGTAAAACAAGATAGACATAAGCTTGAAGTATTTCAAGAGTACTATATCAGTGAGCCTGAGTCAATTAAAGAATTTATTAATTTAATTGCAATTAATTCAGAATTTGATTATCTTAGCATTATGAATGCATAGCATTTGTTTTTAAGGTTGAACAATAGGAAAAGGTAAATTATAGTTTACCTTTTTTTATGCAGTAAAGGGGGGGACAGCTTAACTGAACACCAATATTATGAGAACACATTGGGTAATGGATTATGAAACTCTTAGTAATTGTTTCATAGCAGTATTTGAAGACATTAAGTCTGAACATCAAGAAGTATTTGTTGTACATGAATCACAGAATGACATCTTAGAACTTGTAGAATTCCTGCAGAGTAATATTACAAGAGATGAATGGCATGTTTCTTTTAATGGTCTTGGCTTTGACAGTCAGATTACTGAGCATATTCTAAGAAATAGAGACACTGTTATTCATAATACAGGAGACACTATTGCTAGATGGCTTTATGGTAAAGCTCAGGATATTATTGATAGACAAAACCGTCAGGAGTTTCTTGAATTTTCTCCAAGAGATATTCAGATTAACCAGGTAGATGTCTTTAAACTTAATCACTGGGATAATAATGCTAAGAGAAGTTCTTTAAAGTGGATTCAGTATACCATGGATTGGCATAACATAATGGATATGCCTATTCATCATACTGAAAATATTAGTTCTGAACAGATTTCTGAAGTTATTAGATATTGTATTAATGATGTTAAGTCTACTAAGCAGATCATGAAGCTCAGTAAGAGTCAGATTGAGCTACGTAGAAACTTAACAGAAGAATATGGTATCAATCTCTTCAGTGCTTCTGAGCCAAGAATTTCTAAGGAGTTGTTCTTGTTATTCTTAAGTGAGCAGACTGGTATTAAAAGATGGGATCTCAGACAGATGAGGACTCATAGAAGTATGATTAAAGTAGATGAAATCATTCTACCTTATATTGAATTCAAGACAGCTACATTTCAGAACTTACTAAAGAAGTTTAAAGAAGTAGTTATATTTCCTGGTCAAACTAAAGGAGGCTTTAAGTATTCAGTGCAGTATAAAGGAGTCAAGACTGATTATGGTCTTGGTGGTATTCATGGTGCAAGAAGAAGTAAAGTTTATAAATCTGATGAAGATATGGTTATCATGACAAGTGATGTTACCAGTTTTTATCCTAATCTTGCTATTAGAAACAAGTGGGCTCCGGCACATTTACCACAAGAAGAATTCTGCAATCTGTATGAATGGTTCTTTGAAGAAAGAAAGAAAATACCAAAATCTGATCCTAAGAATTATGTATATAAGATTATCTTAAACTCAACCTATGGGTTGAGTAATGATGAGAACAGCTTCTTGTATGATCCTGAGTTTACTATGAGGATTACTATTAATGGTCAGCTAAGTTTATCAATGCTGTATGAGATGATCTGTGAAGAGATTCCTAATGCTATCCCACTAATGCAAAATACAGATGGTCTTGAGACTATGATCCCGCGGGAGTATGTAGACAAGTATATGGAGATTTGCAAGAAATGGGAAGATATGACTAATCTAAAATTAGAACATGACACTTATAGTAAGATTATTCTTGGTGATGTAAATAATTACATTGCTGTTACAGAAGATGGTAAGTCTAAATGCAAAGGTAGATTTGAGTATAAGGATTTAGCTCTTCATAAGAATAAGAGTTTTTTAATTATACCTAAAGCTATCCAAGCTTATTTTGTTGACGGAATTAAACCTGAAGACTATTTAGCACAAAACCAAAACATATTTGATTATTGTGGTGGTGTCAAGATTAAAGGTGATTGGGAGTTCTATCAACATGGAATTTTTCATGGACAACCTTTTATGTATCTTTTACAACATACTATAAGGTATTTTATATCCAATTCCGGGTCAAAGATTATCAAGAAAAATAATACTGACGGGAGAGAAATCCAGGTTGAGGCTGGGAAGTGGATGCAAACTACTATGATTGATTATGAAGAAAAAGAGTTTGAGGATTATAATATTAATCTCAAGTACTATCTAGAAAAAGTAAGAAAGGAAATTGAGAACCTTGAACCAAGTACAAACCAACTAAGTTTATTTTAAATGCCAAAGAAAATTAAAGAATGTAGTAAGGCACACTTGATTAGTGTTGACTTACCAGATCATGGAGATACTTATACAGTAATTAGCCATGAGTCAGTTATTGATTATGCATATACAGAACTTGCAAATGCAGGTTTTGGAATTGTAACAGAAGAGTATAGAGCAACTGCAGATGGTCAGATTGCTCAAGGTATATACAGACTTCAGTATCAGAATGATCCTGAATTGTCTATGATGTTTGCTTGGACAAACAGTTATAACAAGCAAGTAAGATTTAAGTGTGGAGTTGGTGCATATGTGAATCATACAGGCACCACTATGGTATGTGGAGACATGGGAAGCTGGGCCAGAAAACATACTGGTACAGCAGATGAAGAGACTGTAGCTACAATTAAAGATCAGATTGCTAATGCATATATGTATTATGATCAGTTAGTTAATGATAAGAATGCAATGAAAGATATCCAGATGAATAAGAGAAAACAAGCTCAACTTCTTGGTATCTTGTTTGCAGAATATCAGATACTTACTACTGAACAAGCTAGTATAGTAAGATCTCAGATGGATAAGCCTACTCATGTATTTGAAGACTCTAGCAGTCTATGGGCCTTCTATAACTATGTGACTATTGCTTTGCAGTCTTCTCATCCTAAAACATGGATGGAGGATCAGAGAGTTCTTCACTATTTTATATCTAGTGTAAATAACTTTGCTAAACCTCTTCCAATTAAACCAGAACCGGTTAATGATGAAGAAGAAAAAGTTATAGATCCATTGTTAAATAACTATGGTCAGCCTGAGAATCAAACTAATTTATTAGTTCAAATTGCAGAAGCTGAAGCTGAGGAAGTTGCATTAGAATTAGAAGAAGTAGAAACTTATGATCGTAATATTACGATAGATGAAGTTATTACTTATACTGATCCTATAGGTAATACTTTTGAAGCACCAGTTATAGATAGTATTCAACTTAATAAAGAAACTGTGGCAGCAGTTCTTATAATTGAGTCAGAAGATACTGAAGATGATTTTGTATTTGATTTCTCAAATGATGAGGATGATGATAATGGATCATTTTTCTAAAAAGCCTGATTAAACGGGAATATATATATCAAAAGATAGGGGATAGTTTAGGCTATCCCCTTTTTTTTTTAACTTTGACATATGGAAAAACAACTAAAAGCAGTTCAAATCTTTCATGATGCATTTGGACAAGAAAATGGTAAATGGCCAAGACCTCTTGAAAAAGATGAATATGATCTTAGATATAAATTAATGGCTGAAGAGAACTATGAATACTTAGAAGCATGTGAAGCTAACTCATTAGTAGAAATTGCTGATGCTTTAGGTGATCAGTTATATATCTTATGTGGTACTATTCTTAAACATGGCATGCAACATGTCATAGAGGATGTGTTCGATGAGATCCAAGCAAGTAACATGAGTAAGTTAGGAGATGATGGTAAGCCTGTTCTCCGTGATGATGGCAAGATATTAAAGGGTCCTGGATATTTCAGACCAGACTTGAGTAAGTTTATTAAAATTGAAGGGGAGGATTAACTCCCCTTTTCTTTTTTTATTTAATTATAGAAGA
>Ga0114975_10002043_pt1 | contig 13944 bp, 16 predicted proteins | sample S_130626_EF_Meta_FD_87031 | JGI IMG/M metagenome (GOLD analysis project Ga0114975, IMG submission 87031) | Freshwater microbial communities from Lake Simoncouche, Canada to study carbon cycling - S_130626_EF_MetaG | ecosystem: Environmental > Aquatic > Freshwater > Lake | place: Lake...
CAGAACTCGATGCCTATAGAAAAATTCCAAAATCGTTAAGAGGAGAAAAATTAACTCTTCTCAATTTTCGTTTTAATAGATTTGGTAACTATAGAAATTCTAAACCCTGTCCAGTATGTGCCAAGTGGTGCAACGAAGCTTTTCATAAAATATACTACACAGATGATGAGGGTGTACATATTCTATAAATATTAAGTTCGTAAGGGTGATCATCTATGCCAAAAAAAGCGTGTTGCTGTAATAAATGTAGTTGGTGTGATAGAGATCATTGGACTACAGACTCATATATTATAAATGATCCAGTAACTGGTGAGGGTATTCTTATTCAGAATACTCAACCAAATTGGAATACACTAGGTACTATAACTACAGAACTCCCAAGCGTTGGACATGCAATGATTGGATGGATCTTTGATCAAGATCAAGATCTAACAGAAAGATCTGTACCTATAACAAATACAGATTCTGCTATTATTTCTGAAAATCCTGCATGTATTTTTATTCCTGATTGTATATATGTAAGTCAATTCAGAACTCCAAGTGAAGATATGTTTAAAGAACCTCGTTTATGGGGAACTGCTCTTCATTATGGTGAAATTACTCCATGTTGGTTTAATGGCATCAATATGACAAATATTGATGTGTTTTCATCATCTAGAGGAATGTCTGGTGCAAGTGGATTTTCTGGTGCATCTGGTTGTTGTGGTGCATCTGGTTGTTGTGGTGCATCTGGTTATACTGGTTCAGATGCTTGTTGCGGTCCAACAGGAATGTGCTGTTCACCAGGTTTATCTGGAGCATCTGGAGCATCTGGATCAACTGCATCTGATGATAATCATTTCTTTAATTTTACATTTGAATTAAAAATAGAAAAACTAACAGGATCTATATCCGGACAATCTGGTCCATCTGGTGGAACCTATTCTACTATAATTGATATAAAAAGAACAGGTCCTGGAAAAAATGTTAGACCCCATCCAGATGCATGTCGTTCATTTAATGCAAATGAAGATGGATGGAGTAATTTAGCCGATTGTCATGCATTTGAAAGAACTGATTCTGACGGTAATATCATACCATGTGACCGAGATTTTGCTCGTATGCCACGTGGTCCGTGGCCATATAAATTTAAAGAATTTGAAATACCAGATTGTAAAAATCCAGCATGTTGGGAACAAAATTTTGTTGGTGGTACTAATGGAACTAATGTATTGTTTAGAACATCTGCAGTTAGAGATGCATTAAAAGATCCAACTGGAATTACTGCTGCTACTTATCCTTGGATATTAAATTGTCCCTTTAAAGCAGTTCCATGTGCTGGAATTGAACCAGGAGATTTAGATGGAGGTACTGCTTCATATTGTGGTGATTATAATTCAATAGACGAAAATGATGGTGCACCAGCATCATGCTGCCCAGAAGGTTTTTTGGGTAATGATTTATTATGTGATCGACTAGATCCATATAATGGAACTCCATTTGGATGGGAAGATTGTCCTGCAGAATGTTCTAGTTATTCAAATTATTCACTTCCTGATCCAGTTACTGGAGAAGTAAATACCGAAAATTTAAAGTTTTTTGGATGGATTAGTCCATATAATAGATATACAACACCTGAATGGGATTTTTATGAAGGGTCTGTTGGTGTAACTGGTGCAACATTATGTGGTTGTGTTGGAACAGGATATACATGTGGTCCATCTGGATTTTGTGGAGCTTCTGGATTTTCTGGAAGCACATCAGGAATAACTTCTGGAATTATTAAAAAAATAAGTTTACATGTAATTGTTCCTTCACAGTATGATTCGGGTGCATCACAAGTTTCAAATGGATTTTGTGAACCTAGTCCTGAAACTATTTCAGGAAAAAGTTTTGGTGAATGGTGTTTTGGAATGGATTATGATGCTACTGATGAAATTGACTTACTTCAATCAGCAGGATATGTTTGGTCAAACGGACGAGAAGATGATGGTGTCTGGATTAATAGAACGCCAACAAGTGCGCTCAGAGTTTTATTTACTTTAGACCATAGTGATCTTGCTCCAGGAAAAGTTTGGAGAGTTTTTAGAGATTGGGATGTTATTGTTTGTAACCGTATTAAAACCTTTAATAAAGGTACACCACAAGAAACAACTTTTAAAATTACAATAAAACAAAAAGTAGAAGAAGTACAATTTTCTAGTATGGGTTGTGACTGTCCTTCTGGATACTTTATTAATGAGTGTGGAAAAATTGAAAGTATTGAAGATGCATGTGATGCACATCAAGTAGTAGATGGAGATCAAGTATATCCTAATGAATCTCCTTGGGCAGAATGTTGGGGTTCAAATATTGATGGACCAACTTCTACTAATGTTGGAGGGCGCGTATCGTTTTCAGAACGTGGGCCAATAACTATTAAAGCTATTGTTGAAACAGATGAAACTGGTTGTTTAAATTGTCGTGACCCAAATATAATACCATGGAATTGTTCTGAAAAAAGAGGTTCTAGAGCACATCCATTGGGTAGTCAAGATGAAAATAATGAAGGTGGACAAGTATTTATTGTTGACAATGGTAATTTAAATAATTTAAATTGTGCTGGTTTCGGCTGTCCGCTAAGATATATTGATGCTGTTAGTTGGGATTGGGATAATCCAACACCATATCTAACCAATTCATATAGTAGTGGATCTGTAGGATTACGTATTTCATGTACCCCAATATCATGGAATGGAACAACTGATGTACTTCCACCAGATTATATTTTTGATTTATTTACTGAACATGGTCCAAGATGGGCTGGTGCATTGGCAGATATCCCGCATTCATCTGGAAATGGATCTGTGGGTGCAGTAAGATATAGAGATGGTTATCTTGCTTTAAAACAAAATAGTGAGGAAGAAGAAGTAAAATTTGGTGGTCCAGATAAAATTAATTGGAGACTATATAACCGTCTTTACGGAGATAGCAACTGCCAAGGAATTAGATGTGAAAGCGATAGTTTAGTACGGAATGTATACGATTATGGTAGAATATTTATTGATCAACATCCAGGACTGTCTCCTATAGGTAACTGCACTGTTTCTTGTGTGTGTCAGTCAGATGGAACTGATGGTGGTGGTGGGGGAGACGGTCCAGATACTGGTACTGGAGATGTTGAATGGCGTTGTCCAGATGGCACACTTCCACCATGTATTGATGTCGGATGGTCTGGTCCTCCTCCCGAAGGTGGAGGGGGTAAATGCCCATGTTTAGAAGATCCATTACCACCAACTGCTGCTGGTCATGGACCGTATATATTCCCATATTATGCATGTAATACTAATCTTGCACGTGTAGATGGATATGGTGCTAATGATTATGGTCTTTATACATGTGTTCCTGCAAAACCAGCAGATATAATGTATTTCTTTTGTCCAGAATTATTAGATGCTGGAGGAGCCAAATTTGGAATAAACTCGGAAAGATTTTATTTTAGTGCTGATGCTACAGTTGCAACTTCAACTGGTATTGGATTATTGGGTTGTGCCAAAACTTGTCAGTGTGCCGGAGATCCAAGTACAGCATGTCGAAATGCAAATGGTTCGTGCAAATTTTGTGAGGGTGCTGGTGGTGTAATTGGAATTGGTTTTCCAGCAAATATGTTTATAAATTGGAAAAAATATTTATGCAAAAAACGAGCACAACAAGGTTTTAAAATTCCACCAGATATTATGCAAAAATTTGATTGGAAATGTTCTTCTGATGATGCACCAAATCCTGGATTGTGTGGTGCTAATGAAGGTTTAACTGGTTTAGGTTGTTCTACTGCATGGTCTATTGCTGACTGCCTTGCTTCAAATATACCTATTAACAATTTAGCATATACTATAGAAGAACTTGAAAGTGTTACGGATTTAAGTCCACAATATAGAATTAAATTTAAAAAATATAGTTATAATGAAGATGAGACAATTGAAGATCCTCGAATGTGTGAATGGAATACCACATATGAACCTAATTTTGCAAGAAGTGGGTTGACATATGGTAGAAACCATATTATAATAAATGCTCAAGGACCATATTAATCTATGAAAAATATTAACTTACCTCAGATTGTGGTATGTAAAACAAATAAAAAAGCAGTATATCAACAGATTAATTGCACCCACTGGACTGTTGATGATAGTAGTTGTAACACCTATTGTAATTTAAAAACTAAAAATATTTCAATGAGAGATTGTTTATCGTGTGATGTACGAAAACCATACGATCAATCATCTAATAATATTATTCCAGCTGAAGATATGCGTAATAAGTTTGAACAAACAAATGTTTATAAAGTAAAACCAGACGTATCCCCTATAAGCGAGCAAAGTTTTTTATCTAAGGCTGCACAATATTCAAAAGTTGAAGGATCTCAATTATTAACTGGTAAAGTATCTGAAGAAGTTTTTGAAAAAAGAAAAGCATTGTGTATGGGATGCCCACGCAGAAACAATTTTAAACCAGATTCTGAATCTATTGGTTGGTGTTCTAGTTGTGGTTGTAGTGCAAAGAATCCAAGAGCAGCCCTTTCACATAAATTATGGATGCCAGATCTTACATGTCCTTTAAATAAATTTCCTAAAGAGGTTGGTGAAGGCTTTAATACAGCAGATGCACTAGATTCTGTAAAAGGAATTATTCAATCTGTGGGTGACCTTTTTAAGAAAAAGGAATCGGATGAAGAAATCAATACAGAGCAGAAAGAATAAATAGTATACTATGTCATGCATTAAAACAATCTTAAATTTTCAAAATGAATTACGCCTCCATCACTGGGGAACTAAGTCATATGCCGCACATAAAGCATTAGGTAAAGCCTATGAGGGTATTGATGGTTTACTCGATACCTTTGCAGAGACTTATATGGGAACTCTTGGTAAAGATGAATTGAGAGAGATTAATGAGTTGACTTTAAATGGACCACATAAAACAACTGCTATGCAAGTTTTAAGTTCATTTGAAGATTATTTAACTAAAGAAATATCAAAAGAACTTGGTGCAGATCAAACTGCACTGTTAAATATAAGGGATGAGATGCTTGGTTTGGTACAACAAACCAAATACTTACTAACCTTGTCTTAGGAGTTAATATGAAAATTTCAGAACTAGTTTACGAAGTCCGAAAACTAGCACGCAAAGAAGAAGATCCTATCAACAAGGATCTTTTTTATCAATGTGCTAAATCATTAGAAATTCTTGGAAATCTTGCAAAGATATCAGATCTTGCTGTGGCAGAACACAATGCTGCAGATGAACCGTCTATTGACTATGATGGTGAACTTAAGTGGAATGTAGATGATGTAACTCTATCCATGATGGATGAACATATTGATGATCTAATTCAACATGGATTTATGGATCCAATTGATCGTTGGCCCTACGGTGAACAACCCTTTACCAAGTTTGTTGCCAAATATGCTCAAAGTCACTTCATCAAAGATTCTAAAACAGAATAGACCTTTGTTGGAATAGATACATGACTCAGAACAGCCATATTAGATGGCATTATGCGTAAAACGCATTTGCTATAATATGGATCTTGTTTGAAAGAATAGAACTTTCGTGATTTTTCCATCATGAAATGACTATAGATGTACACGTGAGCCCGTTTCGAATACATTTTGGTATCAATTTTCAATTTAAATTCATTAATTAAGCGAACGGCTCGTTTTTCACAGTCTCTTTCCATGGATCTAACAATAAAAAATGCTCTTTTAACATCTTTAGGTGCATAATTTTTACCTTTTAGCCAGCCATCTACAATATTTGAGGCTTTATATGACTTTTCATATACTTTACTGCTATTGATATACTGTAAAAAATGACAATATTCATGAACTAGCACATGTAAAAATTGATTACAGTGTCTGGCAATACGAATAGCCTTTCCAGACTCATCAAAGCACCCAGAACAACGAAACCCATCTACATTGACGCATTTACCACGTCCAATAATAAGTTTCATACCATATTGGGCAAGATGCTGACGTACAAATTTTATAAACTGATGACTCATCTGTTCCATAAAGTCCTCCTCAGTCAGTATTATTTATAATAATCACTTGACAGGTCAAATATAGAGTGTATATTGTAGTAACTTCTTATAAGAAAGGAAAGTTCTATGGATATTACTACTGTTGACCGTCCGACGAAGATTCAGAGAGTGTTTGATTATATGCAAAATGGTACTCCTCTGAATGCATGTGAAGCCCGTAAGCGTTTTAAGGTTGCAAATATGCGCGCAACTATGAGCAATCTTCGTGAGGCTTTTGATCGTATGGACCTCAAGTATACTGTAGTTCGTGAGACCGTTAAGGGTCGTGCACACTACCGAGTTGTTCGCTCACGTAGTCGGTAAAATTTGTAAAATTTTTGTTAGACACGAGACCTCCAGTAATGGGGGTCTTATGTTTTTATACTAAAGTATATTGTAGATTGTCCAGTGAGAATACCATATATAGTTGTTGATGTTGGTGTTGGATTAATCATGGCGTATGCACCATTATACCCAGGTATACCATATCGATTATAAATTGTTCCTAGTGGGATATTATACCCAGCATCACTATAGAATGCTAAATCATAACCAATTAATGAAGGATGACTCAAGTCTATTTTAAATATATTATTTCCCGTTGATCGGTTTAATATTACTGGTTGTGTTATTGTTACATTTAAAGTACTTGCTGAAGTTAAAACAGCGGAGCTAGGTGATGATATTGTTAGATACAATAAATTTGTAAATGCTGGTGAAATTATATAAATGTCTGTACCAATCTCTGTCCCATAGATCAAATCATAACATGACTTACAATCTACAAAATTAGATGTGTATACTGATGGTAAACTCATACGTCGTAATTCTGATTGATTTATTGTTTGGTTTTCAAAACAAAATGCTAAATCAGAATCACTTGCATTTAAAATAGTAAATATACCAGTTACATTTGTATTATATGGAGCTGTTAGAAGTGATGGTTTTCCGCGTAGATATAAATCCACAGTTGTAACAGTATTAGAAAAGTTTTGAAATGTTCCACCCGCAGCAAAATATAATACTTCTCTAGAATCTTTTAAAGTTGTTGTTCCATTTACTAGAATTCTTTCAGCATTATTAGAAGTTCCACCACTAATTTCAATATATTCTTGAAAACCATATATTGATCCAAGTATTCCCATACTATTAAATGTTGTGACAGAAAGATTGGGTAAAGAATTTACTAAAAAATATCCAATGGTGCCACCAGTAGATGTAAATGTATATTGAGGAGTATCAACAAAATTATTTTTTCCATAATAATTGTAGTTTGACTCGGCAGTCATACCAGAAATAATTGTTGCAACAACAAGTCTACCAGCGTTTAGTACTGATGATATTCTGCAGGTTCCGCTTAATGTTGTATTAACATTATTGTATTCATCAAAATATTGTGACGCAGATACCGTAAATGTTTCTCCACCACCGGAAAACCCATTAAAAGTTTTTCTTAAATATACAGCATCAGAATTATCATATACATGAGAATAATCAATAGTACATGTAGAACCCTGAATTAAAATATTTGGTTTGGCATTAAGTATCCCATATTTAAAAATGGGGTCTACTGTTAATCCAGTAATGTACAAACCATAATTTTTTAAAGTTCTAACTTTATTTAATGTATATGCTGAGTCTGTTTCTGCCATTTTTTATTCACGATGCATTATAAAATAGTGTTTGTGTACCACTTCCGGTAACAATCCAAATCTTATTAGTATTATTTACTTTAACAAATATTTCTTCACCTGGATCCAATCCATACGAAGCAGATGAAGATACTGCAGTATTACCTGCAAAGTAAACTAAATTGGTATTTGTAGCAGCTGCTTTAAGGTTGATACCATATGAGCATGTAAATCCAGTCAGATCCATCTGTGTTGCAGAAGCACTCGGAGATGCTCTACCAGATTTAATACTAGATGGCACACTACCTGCAATGCTCAAGATTTGTGCATTGAGTGTAAGAAGTTGTCCATATACATTAGTCATACCAGCAAGAATTGCGGTATCATTAATACCAACGGTGTTACCTATCGTAACATCAACACTTCGCCCCCCGGTCATTCCTTGAATGCGTAATCCATTACCCGCAGAGTCATTGGTTACACCAATCGTTGATGCGATATTTGCAGTGATGGTAACACCACTAAAGCTTACTTGCATTGGATTTGCAGTGGTTCCTATAGCAACACCACTGGCATTGACCATATTAGAATAAATCCAAGTATTTCCACTTGGACCAAATACAGAAACATTATCTGTCAATTTATTTAAATATCGTCCACCAGTGACTTCTACTCTGCAACCAGTTGTAGTTTGTACAAATACAGGTGATGCAGTGAGACCCATAACACTTACAGTACCAGATACTGGAACTGGGGTTCCGGAACCAACTCCCTGAATATTAATTGTTCCACAGAAACCAGAAATTGTAGCAGACATACCACCAGCTACAGTAACAGGAAGGGGAGTACCTGTATCTACTACTGTAAGGGATCCAGTAGGACCATATGCCATTTTGTAAATTTGGGTATAATTAGTTACCCCACTGATTACTACAGGATCAGCTGAAACAGCAAATGTTACTCCACTTGTTTCGATGACAACATATGTAGATCCAAAATATGGGTTTAATGACATAATTTATCCTTGTGTTCCTTGTTCTTCAATATTTATACTCTTCTATTTATTGGATTTCATATAAAACGATGATATAATAACATTATGTATATAGATGACTCTGCCAAAGAACAATTTTCAAATAAAGTAATAGCAAGAGTAAAATCTACTAATATGACTTTTATGGATTGTGTTTTAGAAATTACAGAAGAAATGGGTTTAGACCCAAGTGCTTCTGGTAAACTTTTAACCAAGCCCATTATTGAAAAAATTCAACAAGAAGCCCAAAACCTCCATTTAATGAAAAAATCTAAATCTAAGAAACTACCGATTGACTAATGTAAATCGTGGTGTATAGTATCAGAGAACTGTTAGGCCAAGGTAGATCCTTGGGGAAAGAAAGACACATATGGCAAATTTTTCAGATTTCAAGAAGAAGAGTAAGAACTCAGTCGCATCACTAACCGAGCGCATGGATAAGCTCACGTCAAAGGAGAGTTACAAGGATGACCGTATTTGGAAACCTGGTATTGACAAGGCTGGAAACGGTTATGCAGTAATTCGCTTCCTTCCTGAGATTGCAGGAGAAGATACCCCCTTTGTTTCAGTTTACAGCCATGCCTTCAAGGGCAAGGGTGGTTGGCTGTTTGAAAACTGCCCAACTTCTCTTGGAGAGAAGTGCCCAGTTTGTGAAGCAAATACGGAACTATGGAATAGTGGAATCGAAGATGACAAGAATATTGCACGTAATCGTAAGCGTAAGTTGACTTACATCTCCAACATTCTTGTTGTTGAAGATCCAGCAAATCCAGAGAATAAGGGAAAGGTTTTTCTTTATCAGTATGGTACCAAGATCTTCCAAAAGATTCAAGCACTCGCTCATCCAGAATTTAAGGATGAGACTGCAGTTGATCCATTCAACTTTTGGACTGGTGCAGACTTCAAGATTAAGATTCGTAATGTTGGTGGTTACGTAAATTATGATCGTTCAGAGTTTGCTGCTCCTGCTCCTCTTCTTGGTGGTGATGATAAGAAGTTAGAAGAACTTTGGAAGAAGCAATATGCTCTCAAGGAGTTTATCGACAAGAGTCAATTTAAGAGTTATGATGAACTCAAGGCTAGACTCAAGAAGGCAACCGGAGACGATATTCGTGCTCAGTTTACCGACTCAAAGAGTATTGAAGATGATGTCACGGATACGGTAGTTCGTGAAGACATTGAGGAAAAGGATCCTTTAAAGTACTTCTCCGAAATGGAGAATGATTGAGAAAAGCCCCGTAAGGGGCTTTTTTTATGCCCAGTTAGGATATTGAGCAAATCGATCTGATCTAGCATCAAATATCAAATTAGTTTGTTCTAATGATGGTCGTTCTTCAAATTTTGAAGCAGGACTTGGATTTGGTATCCAGGTATTTTGAGTATTATCTGCTAAAGTTTTTACAGTAGTTTGAAGACCATCAAGATTTTCTTCTAACTTTTTATATGATGCTTCTGGATCAAATTTAACTTGTAATTTTATTCCAACATCAGCAACTTCGGCAGTTGTTTTTTCTGATCCCTCTATTTGTGTAGCCTGATATACCAGTGATTGTAATAATGGTGGGTCAACAAGTGTTTTGAAGATAATACTTTCAGGTAAAGGCATATCTTCTGGCATACTACTATCAATTTGTGCAGATTTAATATCTGATGGTTGAATAGAAGGAGCAAACAACATTTGTTCTGCTGTAACGTCTAGTGATATATTATTATCGTCTGCCATTAATTAAATCCTTGCATATTTGAAGAATAAGATTCATTTTCTTGTTTCTTTTGCTCTTGATAGTCTACTAATAATTTAACATATATTTCTCGTTCCCACCAAATCATACTTTCTAAATCAAATAGATTCCAATTAAAATTATTTATTAGGGTAAAGTTTGTAACGTAGTAGTCTTTTAAATCAAAAAACTTTACCGATAAGTAAAAAAAGTTAAAAATCCATTTACCTCCTTATCACCTTCTTCAGTTTTAATCGTTAAAAATAAATCAGGTTGAGTCTTCATAAATTCTTCAAATTTAGGAAGAACATTCATAGGTAGATTGTCTAAAATAATTTTAATTTCATCTGTTACATATTTTCCAACATTAAATATTTCACCATTAAAAATAACTTTTTTAATACATGCTTGTATTATATCATCTTTCTCAAGTGAATTTAATTTTAATAAATCTTTTATCGTAGGTGTTTCTAATACTAAATTAACACTATTGGTTAAAGATATTGTCTGAGATGATATAGAGTTTTTTCCATATATATCAGAGATTGATACTTGAATTTTTTCTTTATTGTGTATTAGATTTAATTGTTCGTCTACACTTTTTGATCTTATTTGCAAAAACAGAAATTCAGCATCAGCCATACATAAATCTAAAATGTTAATATCTTTAACATTTGTTTTTAAAATATCGACTAAGCTGGCTAAGGCTAATTTTCTATTTTCTTCTTGTAAAATAATAGAAATGTTTTTTGCATCCTTTACTCTAAATGGAACAAATGAAACAGTTTGTTTCGAAAATGGAAGAGTAGTCTGATATTTTGGTAAAAGACTTTCTAGCGAATTAAGTATATCCATATTATGTACCTTGTTTAATAGTGAAATCTCTAAACATCATCAATACTTGATAAGTCATGTAAGTATTGGTTTCCAACATATCTAATTTTATTGGTAAACATTCAATAGGATATATTTCAAAAAATGTATATATTCTATTAATATTACCATTTGGATCTAATAACTTAATTTTCATTGTTGTTTCTGCAATAATATCATCATAATACGAAAGAAGATACGGTGCACTCAACGATCCTGCTTGTCTTCCACCAGAATAAATTAAATTAAACCATCTATTATAAAAATCTGTAATAAAATGATCATTTGTTACTGCAAATGTTAACAAAACTCCCATTGGAAACTTCTGAGATCTTGGAACACTTCTTCCTAATCCATAACCGGCAAGATTGTCAGCAACAGAATCAATAGCTCGAGATCCAATAATTACTCCCAGTGGTTGGAAGTCGGTTGATGGAATTTGCTCAGTTAATGATTGTGGTAAACCACTAAAAGACATAGAAAATCTATTAGGTCTTTGTAAACCATTATGCCTATCAAAAAATTCTTTGATTGCTGTGATTGAATTGGGTTGATTAGTTGGTATTGCCATTTGAAAAAAGTTCTTTTTCTGTTATTATTTTAAAAACTATATTGTTCTTATCACAATATACTTTTGCCGCATTCCATTTACAGTTGTTGGTGATCCAAGTAAACTTGTCTTTTTTAGAAGCATTTTCCTTTAATATAGTTTGCTTCTTTGGTTTTACTTCAACCATCCAATTTTGTATACCATTTGTATTTTCAAACTGTATTAAAAAATCCGGGTAGTAATTGTGCATCTTTTTATCTATAGGACTCATATATGGTATGGCAATTTCTTCAGATGACCATTTTAGTATACTTGTATGTTCATCACAAAAAACACATACATTTCTTTCCCACATAGATCTACAGACAATTTTTGATACATCTCCTGCGTATTTTCTTGGATTTTTAGGATTAAAAATTGTTCTGTACGCCATTATAATATTTAGTTAAATTATCTAAATATTATTACATGGCACAATATAACTTTAGATATCCATTTGGAATGGCTCAATATGAACAACCACTCTGGTTAAATTTTTATTCTGCCAATTATTCATTAAAAAACAATGAAAGAACTAGGGCTGGTGTCATTAATAGAGCCAATCTTCAAATTTCTTTGCCTATGCCAAAAGAACCAGGATACCAGGTTGCACACGAATATGGTGAAAGTAACAATAATCCAGTTGGACCTATGATTAGTAGAGCCGGTGTAGCTAATAGTGGTGGAGGATTAAAGGGAGCTATCAATATATTAAAAAGAAATATACAACCTGCTACCTTTTATTGGGAAAGAATGTTTGCAACAACTACTTATAGAAGATTTAGTAATATTGCTGAAGCAACCATGGTATCCGAAGGACGTAAAAAATACTTTTTTCAATACGTTTTTGTTCCAAAAAATGCTGCAGAAACAATACAGATCGAAGAAATTGTAGGGTCATTTAGAAAATCATCATATCCTACAGTAGCTACAGGTTTACCAGAACGGTCTTATCCACAAAACTTATGGGCATTGCAAATATCTCAGGGAAACGGTCCTGTACTGGGTAGTGTAGAAAACCTAACAGCTAACTGGATGGGAGAACCTTTAGTATGTGTTTTGGAAACTGTTAAGGTTCAAAAGAATGATGAAATTGATCCGGTTGTCAGATATCTACCAAACGGTTCATCATCCATTACTTTATTAGGATTACTTTTTAGTGAATTTGAAACTGGAACATATGTCCCAGAAGCAAATGCTGTTTGGTCTAAATCAGAAATCTCAACTTATTATTTTGGTCCATCCGCATGAAATTCTTTGAAAATTTACCTAAAACTTCGTTTGAAACTACAATTGGTACATTTAGTATCTCTGATTTTTTTACATATCTTGATGTAGAAAATGCTCCAATACAAGAGAGTAATATATCAATAGATAGTAAAACTACTCTATTAGAGGCTGCTGCTACTACATATCAAGATCCAGATAGTTTCTGGGCAATTGTTGCTGCAAATAATGTAATTAATCCATTTACATTAGTTGAGAGTAATGTTAATATTTTTACAAATGATAATAAAAATAATCAGTGTTTTGTTTTAGTTAGTCAAGCATATTATCTTCCTGCAGCCAATGGATTTACCGCCGCACCTATCGGTAGTTTAATATTTCCTTATTTCTCAGATAGTTTAGCCCCTCCATACTCATTTGGATCTACGGGTTTGTATGATATGAATGGACCTATGGCGGTAATAGTTGATTCATCGTTTTATGATCTAACGACTACAGTAAGTATAGTAAAAGGAGGAGATAATTTTTTATCTGGACTTACTGCTTCACCTCTTACAGTAATTCCTTTAAAATCTGATGGAAGCTATGGTCAACCTTTTTTTAGATTTATGAGAAGTTTACAAACATCAAATAATAAAGTTATTAAACAAGTTAATTCTACTGATGGAAAAACAATATATAAAAATACTAGAGATTTTATTCAAGCACCAACATTAGATACTATTTTACCACAATCAACTCCACTAAATGGTGTTACTGCATATACAACATATACTGCACAACAAGAAATTACAATTGCTTCTAAGAATATTCAAGCATATGTACCA
>Ga0114975_10002046_pt1 | contig 13936 bp, 5 predicted proteins | sample S_130626_EF_Meta_FD_87031 | JGI IMG/M metagenome (GOLD analysis project Ga0114975, IMG submission 87031) | Freshwater microbial communities from Lake Simoncouche, Canada to study carbon cycling - S_130626_EF_MetaG | ecosystem: Environmental > Aquatic > Freshwater > Lake | place: Lake...
CAGCATATTTTCCAGTTGTATCCGCTTGATGTCTGAGAAATTTCTTGACTTCTCCTGTGTCTAACGCTCCTGTATCGTCGGTAAAGTTCTTAAACCATTGAGTAAGTTTTGGGTCTCCCTGCAACATGGCGCTTACTTCGCCGCCTCCCTGTTTTGATGCACTTTTTAAAGCAGGCCAAAACATATCCCGTGTCATTGCTGACGCAGCACGATTTCGTTGAAACTGTTCGTGTGCAGCATGGAGAAGCGGGTCTCTACCTGCATCTGGAGCAAACTCTTGATAGGTATATCGTCCTGTCGGCTGTCCGCTAGCGTTAAGAACTGCAACTCTTGCGACCGGATATCCAGACGGAGAGGCAGGGTCTCCAACACGACCCGGTAGGTCTGGATCGCTCAATCCACTTCGATCACCGTCGTAAAGCGCTCTTCTGGTTTTGGTCATGTCCCCTTCCACGCCACCGTCCACGTTACCTGCTCTAAACATCATTTGAGTGGCAATTTTGCCTTTCAAGAGATTAGCCATGGGATGATCCTTGATGACATCCCATAGTCTGGTAACTTGCATTCTATCCGCCGACCTGAATGAACGCTCCTGTCTCGCAAGCCATCCCTCCGGCGTGGAGATTTCCTTGTACAATCGCTCTTTTGCTTCTGGACTAAGCCCTGACCCTCGAATGTTTTTCTCGGCCTCGTCCCTATATGTTTCCCAATGTTCATTGAGTTTGTCAGGATCATCGCGCAATCCCTGCAGTGTGGCTAGTCGTCTGGCCCTCGCTTTTTCTGCCTGCTGGTGCCTACTGATCCATCCAACTAAGGCATACTCCGCTTTATCCTTCGGAGTTATGAAGTCTCCCTTTTTCTCTCGCTCGCGAAGGTCACTCAATAGAGTAGTTATACCTTCAGGTGTGTATCTTGGAACAGTGTTTCCATTTTCATCTTGCTTATGCGTGATGGTTTGAACAATCTCATGATATACAGAGTTCTCATCATCCAGCGGTGACAACTCTCCTTTGTCAGTATTTTCACCTGTCGCCCAATCCACAAAATTTCTACCCGATACCGGCACTCCTCCAAACGACACTTCTTCAAGTGGAGTGCGACTACCTAGAGTGTCACGGCGTCTTCCAGATTCTTCCGGACTTTCGCCAGCAAGCAGGCTCTTCCTGCGCTCCTGTATTTGCCGTAATGTGTTTAGAGCATTATAGATTTGCTTCAACATGCCGTTATTTCGAATAATAGGATGTCCGGCACTATTTCGTGCTGTAAGAAGTTCTTCTATCATTTTTGCGGCGGATTCCTGATTTGCGTTTGTTTGCTCAGGAGTAGCCTTTTTAGTAGCCAACGCATATGCTGTCTGGAGTGCAGAACGCAGTTCTTTCCCATTCTCTCCCTCTGCTTCAGCGGCGTAGTTATTAATGTCGAACATTACGTCCGGATTCAATATAGACCAAGCGTTTGCTACCTTAGCGCGATACCGGGTGTCCAAACTACGCTTTTTAGCCTCTAATCTTTGTTCTGATACTGTTTTTCTGTTGCCATACAAGGATTCTGTATTGGTAACTGAATCCATCCATGCCCGCTTGCTTGCTTCTTTTCCTTTTTCAATTGCCTCCAACTCTTTTTCAAGACGCGCTTGCTCGTTAGGGTCATCGGCGGCGTTCATTATTTCACGTTTTTTGCTATCAACTTGCCTTTTATGTTCGTCTTCGAACTCTTTCTCTGCGCTTGCTTCGGAAGATGCCCCGCCTCTCTTTTTCTCCGGATGATATGCCATCATTGCGTCAAATGGAGTAATGTGCGTGGACCTGTCTAAAAGGAGATCGACTCCGCTTTGGGGGTCGAAAAGGCCTCCCTCAGGAACATCTTCTGTTTTAAGTGATCTTGATGGAATATTTCCGCTTGCTTGCGAAATATGCTGCTCTGCATCTTGCAGTATCTTTCTATATGCTAGTCGCTGCTCGGCGGTGATTACTCCCCTTTTTTCTAAATCATTAATTTCCTTGTCGGTATCCACAAAACTTGCCCGAATGCCTTCTGTATCTTGTTTGCTAATTGCATTGCGCAATGTTGCGCCTATGTTTGAGGGAAGTGATTGAATGCTGTCGGAGATTTGATTAAATCCCCGCTCCACAAACTTTTTGCCTTCTGGATGACGATCAAAACGGAACTTCGCTCCACCTTGAAGGCCCATCACTATAGAATCAGCGGTGTCAGGATATAATTCCCTATATTTTTTTACCACGTCTGCCGTGTCGCCTCTGTAGTCGCGACTCATAAATGCATTCCATCTGTCTATATCAGATGGAGAAATTCTTCCCTTCAAGGCAGCAATTTGATTGTTATGTTGTTGTAGCGCTCTTTTTCCCGTTGGAGGCTTTTCCTTTTCAAGCAACTTGAGTTCCCAGATTTCTTTTGCAGAAGAAATGCCTAGTCTCACGGCTGCTTCAGCCCTTGCGGCTTCCTGTTGCTGATCCATATTGGCTAGTGATTGCTGAAGAATCTCCGTTTTTTCTTCTGGAGTGATTGCGTCAAAAGCGCCTTCTCCTCCGCCTTTCTCCCTCATTTTTGCCTTGAAAGCCGCTTCAATCTTCTGTTGTAATCCAGTTGATGCTGGGAAAAACTCGCGTCGTATGGCATCTAATTCATCAGAAACGTCAGCCTGTGCCCTGTCTCGCTCTCTCAAGTAATCGGAGCGCGGTATTCCGGCCCTATCGCCGACAACCCTTTTTTCCACATAGGAACCTGCCAAAGACAGTTCTCTTCCGCGTGCTACTGTTGTCCTATACGAACTGACATCAACACCTTTTTGCTGCATTCCGTCCAGAATGTCGTCAATTTTTCCCCATGCTTCAGGTAATGAACTAGGATTTTTTCTGACATTCTCAAAAACATTTCTTATGGAATTTGGCAGATTCTTATCTTGCAACATTGTTCCAATAACATCAAATGTCGCTTTCGCGCTTGATGTCGGCAATTTTGCCTTATATCCTTTATTTTCTGCCATGCCCTTTGCTTCATACGCGTGATGATTGATAAACGCCATTTCCGTTCGTGTTAATGGACGCTTGAGGAGTTTTTCAATGTGAACCTTCCAACTCACTGTCTTTTTGGGCATGTTACCTAAATTACTCCGCAGTGACACTTGCGAATCTTCTGCTGACGGATCAGAGTTGCCAGAAATTCCTTTGATTCCCGAAAATATTGTCATGTTTCTATTTGGATCAAAATTGGCGTTCTCATCAATTCTTGTGGGAAATAATAAATTGAGTAATTTTTGACCTTCTGCGGTTTCCTCCCAGTCCGATGGATGCTTATCGCCATGGGTCTCAAATAGCGGACCCACCGACTTTTCGCCGTTGCTGGAGACGAATTCTCCAAAACCATTGTGATAAGGGGAATTCCAGCGTTCTGCCCCCAATGGCGTTGGACGAACAGCGCCAAGTCTTTTGCCGCGCCCTGACGAGTTGCCTTTTCCTTTTAATGCTAGTGGTCCCACTTTTTCATGCAGTTCGGAGATATTTGTATCGTTAAAAAGGTCTAGTTCTTCAGGACTTAGATTAAAAGGATTATCGTCATCGGCTGGCTCGTTTGGACCGGATAAGACGCCGTCTGCTTCTTCAGCATCGTCCTCGTCTGGACCGGCTAAGACGCCGTCTTCTGCTTCAGCACCGTTCCCGCCAAGGCCTTCTAGATCACCACTACTATCGGTGGGATCTTCTTCACCGCCTCTTCCAAGTTCTCCCTCTCTTTGTACATTACCAAGAGATTCGCGAGCAATATCATCTTTTACTTTATCTCGCAGTTGATTAATCACAGCCTCAGAAATAGTATCTCTATCCATGCCGTATGATTCTAATATTTTATTCAATCTTTGTTCGACATCTTTTATATCATCAAATTGATCCAATTTTATTGAAGATCTATTAGCATCTTCACTGTCAGGATCATCTTCATACTCATCGACATCTTCCCTGCCAGCCTTGCTTAGTTTATTTTTTTTTACTGACTTGTGAAATGACTTGAATATTCCCTTTTCATCCATTGTCTTGACAGATTCAATCTGATAATCGCCGAATTTCAATCCATCAAGACCTGCGGGAAGTCGATCATTGCGTCGAGCCAATTTCCGTTGCGCCGAACCATATTCACCCAAAGTGGCGTCATGCATGATGGTTGCGCGGGATTCGCTGGGCAATGGCCGAGAGAAATGACTGAAATACCGAAGGATTGCCTCATGATCGGGATGCACGCCGCGATAGGTTTTTGGCTTGCGAAAGAATGATGTGTTCATGTCAATCTTTCGCTGACGCTCTGGGTCGCGATCATGCTGCGACGCCTTTCGCAGACCGCGCCGCAACATGACGGACGCATTATATGATTTTGCCATCTTGGCGTATGACTCAATGTGGCTGATATCAAGCGGGTCTTTGCCAAATCCATGCTCCATCAATGCCCGATGGATTTTCGCCATGGACGCGGGATCAACCTTGTCCCAATTGCCGGATGCGATTGCATGCAATGCGTTGTCGCCCAGCCCGATGGTCTTGATTGCCGGATGTGTCATAGCCATTGCTTTCGTCACTTTCTCTTGATGTTCTATTCCCATTTTTGTCTGAATGTTCTGTCCGAACAATTTAATGGGGAATTTTTTGTACTTCTGGTACGTATTGTCTTTGTCAAGCATATTATGACGCAAAGTCAGGTCATGAGCCTTGTCGTAGTCCCCTGACCTTGCGGCATCCATTATTCGATTGGATAAATTGAAATTGCCAATACCTGTGATCAAGCCGCCAAAGTAGGAAACAATTGCTGAATGCAGCCTTGGCGTCTTGATCATTGATTACCTCCAGCGACGGGATGTGCGTGGAGCAGGAAGCGCCTTGAAGAGACGCTGAAGCGCCTTGGCGAAGGACTTGCTTCTCATTGCCATTTCTGCCAACTCGGCTGCACTCAAGTGGGGATTCTCTTCCTTGAGTTGCTTGAGTTTTGCCATTGCGTCGCCCTGTGCGGCCTTGTCGCTCGCGCGACGTTGTGCTGCCAACTGGCGCGATGTTCCCTCCGCCACGCTCCCGTCAGCACGTTGCACCCGTACTTTCGTTGCATTATTGACTCTTCCCGCATCCCTGACAGCCCGTTCGGTTACACTGGGAACATTCTTCCATGCTGCGGTTCCTCGTCCCCGAATGGCAGACTGGGAACGATCTCCCCGAGGAGCGCCAATTTCGGCAGCGGTAGCCTGTCCGTCACGACGCACCGAACCTCCGCCCATCTTTTCCTTGCTGTCCAGTTGCGCCAGCACATCTCCCCAAGCATCTCCGGTCGATTTTGGAGCGCGACCACGGCCAGATGCGGAATCGTCGCTGCCGGTATCAAAGGCAGAGCGTTGCCTGCCTCCAGCACGACCGGCCGGAGCAGGAGGAGTTGTATCGCCAATTCCGAAGAATGACATCAAGTCCTTCTCGTTTGGTCCCTCGCCATTAGCCTTGGCAAAGCGGATCAGTGACTTGCGAATGCGGCCATACTGCAAAGCCTGACGTTCAGTCAATGACAATGAGAAACTCTTGGCGGCAAATGATTCCCGTAAAACCCCCTCGTCACTCTTGAGGGCGCGAAGAATGTGATCATGAAGTTCCTTGGGAATTTTCAACTTCTGATCCATCAACTGCACGGCCTCCTTGTCCTTGCCTCCCAATGCTCGCTTCTGCAAAAGACTCCATATTTTCCCGTCTGAAATTTCCTTCAACTGTTTGACCCACTTTTTGGACATGTATGCCACAGTATCCTTCGGATCAAGTTTCTTGACGTGATCAGTTGATACGTGAATAGCCCGTGGTTGTTTAGGATCAAGGTTGCCAAATTGTTCTTTCCTGCGAGATAAAGCGTCCATCGCCTGCTGCCGACTCATGCCCGGATTTTTTAATTCATATTGGTCAACCATTTTTTGTCCAATATCAGTCAGGCTAAAGGTGTCGGGTTCTTTGGTACCTCCTCTTTGATCCGGCATTGCCTCCCCGTACGCCTCCCACGTTCCATCGGGTCTTTTGCGGTATGCACTGACTCGTCCCAGTTTCCCTTGCATCATCGCCTTCTTGTCCCCACCGACCACCTTGATTTCGCTTCCCAAGGCGCTTCGAACTCGTCCTTCCGGCTCATCTCCAGTATCCTGTCTCATTGCAGGAGCAACGCCGACACGGCCGATATCCGCTGTGCCCTGAGCATCGGCACGCTGTCCTAGGGCCACCTGCGTTCGGCCGCGAGGTCCGGGACCAGCCGGTCCTGTACCCCCGCGGCTCATTATTGTGCGTGCGTATTCTTTGGATGCGTCAGATTCTTCTCCGGGATTGTTCACCGTTCTCGCGTCGCCAGCGGCTCTTACACTACCCGATGTCGGAGCAGCGTCTCTTTTAGCCTTTGCTCCTTCAAAAATTGATTGTTGAAACAGAGCGCTGCCGACCTTGTCAGGATCCAAGACCGGCTTTGTTGGCAAATCAGCCTTGGACAGCCTGCGATTCGACTTTGCAACTCTTCCTGTGCTGAACATCAGTTTCATTAGATCACTCTCCTCCCGAACGGGTGTGTTTTTACGTCGCCATGATTTGCCCATCTTGGTTGAATCGAAAACTTCCTGCATTTCATGCTCGGAGTCCTCATCTTCTTCCTTCTTCATCTTCTCCTTGTCGAGGTCTCGATTGGCGGGGTTCTTGACCTGTCCGTCCGGGGCAATGATGTACATGCCATTTGGCAATCGCTTCAGGACGACTACCCGTCCCTTGAGAGGGCCATTTTCCAGCACGAAACTGACAAACGCGCCGAGCGACGGCGCTTCCCAGTCTGGCATGCCATCCGTGCGAAATGGCATGGGAAGGGGCTGGTCATAAGACATCCCCAGCGTCACGGACTTCTTCACGCGATTGAGTGCGGGGTTCTTCCTCCGTGCCGCTGCACCTGCGTGACGGGTACCGGCCGCGAGAATGGACCGCGCCCGATCCATTGGCACTCCCTGCCGCTCCGCAATCTTGGTGGCTACCGATTCAAATGATCTCTTCATTGATCTATCCTTCTTTTGATTTGCGAATGACATCGGCAAGCATGGCCTTGGCCAGACCGCTCCGTAGCCTGCGTAGTGAAAGTGCCAGAGGTTCCGCCTCGCGTCGGCTGCGTCCTAGCCGCCCGATCTTCCGTGATCGCTCACGAATGCGAGAGACATCCTCCCAGTATTGAGGTCCGAACTCTCTCCGGGCTTCCTGCACCACGGAGAAGAACCGTTCCCACGCCCGTGAGTAACGATTGCTGTCCACTCCATGCTTAGCAATGACCTTCTTGACATTCAGCCCTTCCTTGTGAAGACGATCCGCAAGAGGCTTCAGGTCTGCAACAGGACGGGCCTTTGCGCCTGACGTGGCGATGTTGCCAAGTCTGGAAACCTGTCCGTCGATCCGTGCGATCTTGGCAATTGCCTTCTCGCGCGTGGTGGGTGGAGTTGCGGAACCGATCTCAAGTCTCTTCTTTTCCCCAGACTCTGCGGCTTCCGGCCGCGGAGGACGCACCTTTGCCGCCTTGTTGCGCCGCTGGCGATCAGCCATTGCCTGCATCTTGGCGCGGTAATCCCGCTCTTTCTGCCGGTCTGCCATGCGAATGCGCCGCTGTGCGGAACCTTGTCGTCCGGAAGCATGATCGCGCTCTTCGGCCGTTCCGTAAATTTCAGGATGGGCGTTCTTGTGCAATTGCTGAATGACCTTGAGGAAGTACTTGGAACGGACAGTCCAGTCAAGACTGGGCCACTCTTCCTCGCGGCTGATGACGCTATTGTCTACCGCAATGCGGGCCGCAGCGCGATTGAATTGCTTGCGCATCCGTGCATCGAATTCAATGCGTCCATTTTTTGTCTCGATGAATCCATTCTTGATGTCATCAAGGATGCCTCGCCATACCGATGGATTAGGCTTACCTGCGCGGATGTTATAGAAATGCTCGCGCTTCCGCACCTCAAAGTCTCGCTTGCTCTCTCCGGGCAAAGGCTTGAAACTCCGCCACTCACGCCATTCATCCAATGAAACTGGCTTGAGATCGGCATTCAAACGCTTCGACTGACGAGCGCGGACACCGCGGTATTCCGGCTGCAACCGCTTCATACCGGCATGTTGCACGGCATCATACAATTCCGGCAACGAAATACCACCGGCCGAATTGGGGTGTGCCACCGACTGCCTGCCGCTTTGGCCGGGGGATGAGCGCGGAACCTTCTGTCGCTCAACTTCATTCTCATGCTGATCGTATGCCGTCGGACCATGCTGCCCCTGAAGAGGAACCAACTGCTTGCTATCGACATCGATTTCGTTACCCATGTGATGTCCGCGATTGCCTTCGGCGATGTTCTTTGCCGCAATGGTGCCGGGTTGCACCTTGTGGGGCTTGTACCTGTCCGTCAACTTGAACGGTTTGTACTCGCCGGAAACGATTTTCCGGCGTTCCTCCTCGACCTTGGCAACCTTCTGCTTTGCGCGGGTAAGCGCCCGTGCCCGTGCTGCAGGGCCGAAGCGACTGGCGCTATCCCCTGCGGCGTTCTCATGATGGGAGATGTACTGATAGATACCTTGAAGGAAGAATCGCTCCTGACTGGGGCGCAACCATGTATGAATGACCCACTTGTGATCGCGATCATCCTTCTTGTGTCCGGCAAGTTCATCATTCTTGCCGAGCATGTTATGGGCAATCTGGACTGCTACCTTGTCATCGTCGTCGAGATCGTCCCATTTTCCTTCGATAACAACGGGTTTCATGTAATTGTGAGCGGCATCCCATCGGATACGCATGCCTGCCTTTTCGCCAATTCCCCATCTTGGACGGTTGCGCTTTCCGGTACGTGGATCAATGCGTCCGCTGATATGGTCGCCCGACATGGGAGCAGATCGACGCAATGGTTCCATTTGCGTATCCGTCCACACACTTTTTGTCATGTTGTGATACATGTTGTAAATGCGCTTGGACATGAACAGGTTGAAGTTGCGCTCCGCATCATGCGCATCATCCTGACTGACGCCGAATGCCGCTGCCAGTGTGTTCATGGACACACTGGGAGGGGCGAAACGCATGAGGGTTTCGGCGGTTACCAAGCGTCCGGGCTTGAACCCGAGAGTCTTCTCAAACTTGATGATATGAGCGAATTCATCCTTCGCCTTGTCCTTTGCCGCATTCCACGTCTCGAGATCATTCGGATCGACGGTTGGATTAGGCATGGGCATCTTCTCGGTTTCCGACCATACGAACACGTATGGATTCAGGAAATCGACCGCCATCATGTGTTCTCGATAGGAAACTTTTCGGCGATGGTAATCATTGAGCAACGATTCCCAATCGACAGGCACTTCGGGAGCATCCAGAGACTTTCTCATGGTCACGACCTCACAACATTCTCCGCCTTTTTCAGCAGGCTAGAGTCACGGAACACTTCCACTATTGTCTTTCTCATCAAGCGCTCTCTTTTTATTCTAACATTGAATTTATGCAGGCTATAAACATCGTACCATGATTGGTATTATAATCGCGAGGCTAGAGAAAATGCGAATAAATATCACAGGCGATCAGGAAATCCCCGATGGCGTAATCATTCACGGAAAGGTTCCCCGTGCCCCTGCAACTTCATGCCGCAATTGCAAGAAACTACATAACTGTTCAATTTTGCAGTATTCCCTATCACTCATTCAGTCATTGGATTTTGCACCGAAGATGCAAGGCACCACGACGGAATACTCGGACTTGGCATTTCCGATGCCGTGCCGTGGGGAAGCATGGGAATCGATTGCGTCCAGCAGCATTGCAACTGATCCCCTGATGCAGCGTCTTGGTCTTTCTGACGTGCGGGAACCATTGCTACGAGAATCTGACCCACCAAGAAACGATAGTCTTCCGGAGAAGAGATGATGGATTGGAATATTGCGATTTCCTCGGGTGCCATAGGGGCGGCCTTCACGTTTCTGGGCAACATGGCATTGACCGCCTATCGCGGACATTTGCAACGGAAACGAGCCGAGCCGGTACTTGAAAAAAAATTCGCCACTGATGATCAAAAGATATTGGCGGAACAATTCAAGGTATTGCTCAAGGCCAGCGAGGACTATCGCGAGGAAGTCCGCGAAGACTTGGATCGAATGAGGCAAGACATGGCCGAAATGAGCAAGCGCCATGAAGAAGAGATGCAGGTCATCCGCACTTCGTATGACAAAGAAATGGAAAAGATGCAAAAAAAGATTGCAGACCTTACTGAAGAGGTCATGTCCTACAGAAGAGAGAATGGTGCATTACACTTGTTGTTGAAAGACAAGGGAATTGATGTTCCCCTCTGGGTCACGTCCTTGATGGGCAAGAAGGGACAGTAAGTCATGCCTCCGTTGCAACCACCTTCCATGACACCGCCACCGGGCAGTGGGCCTTCATGGACGCCGCCGCCGCCGAAGAGGAACAGGCAGGTTCACGCCCCCGGATTGCGCGGGGGAAACTACCGGCGTGTCTGGAGTGAGAAACTCCATAAGTTCTATATCAAGTACGGCAAGAAGCCGGGGGCACTTGATGTCCGAAACGCACATGACGACGGGCCGAAGCGTGTACCCAACGGCGCTACCGGACAGATGGATGAGCAGCAGATTGCAACGCCGTTCGTGGCGAAACTGGACGAAAAAAGCACCGAGGAACTCTTGAACGGCATTTACGAGATGCTGCTCAAGAACTATCATGAGGGGCCGAAGGGAAGTGGTCCCAAGCACGGAGGCCATGCAGTCACTTTCGGAAAGGTCACTCCCGCCAATGGAGAGATCGTGCATGGCGACAATCATGTCGTGAATTGCTTCCTGTACAGCGAAACCGGAAGGTTGCTGGACAACATGAAGCGGCGGCTGAAGTCACAAGACAAGATCAAGCATTTCTACTGTTACATGACAGCCCGGTACGCCATCAAGAAGTTCGTCGATGGAAAGAAGGAGGAAGAGGCCAAGAAGTCCCTGTTCCTGCGTCGTTCCGAAGGATCGGACATCTTGAAGAAGGCCTATGCGGAAGTATTGATCGAGAAGGTTTCCGAGCCGGTGACCAAACCGGAATCGGCAATCCCGCATGAATCGCTGCAACGATTGCTGAAGAGCATGATCAAGGTGTATTCGCCCAAGTCGAAGCCGATGCGCGATGAGGTCGAGCAGCATCTCGATTCGATGGATGCCATTCTTGACGGAATGGAAAAGGCGGGCGCAAAGAAGCCAAGTGAAATCTGGATGCGCAATGTGCCGTATGCGGGCAAGCGATACGGAACGATTGGAAGTGGTAGCCGGACGGCATTCCGCCGACCGGGCCGTCCGCCGGGTACGGGTCAGGGGCTGACGATTGCATCGGCGCAGATGACGATGGAGTCGAACGCTCCGAAGGTTCCCGAGAGCAAGGAGAACTGGGCGCAGCATCGTGACCTGAAAATCGGCGCGAGAGTAAAAGTCCAGCATCCTTTCGATCATCAGGAACCTGTCTGGGGACGCATCACGAATATCGGCACGCATGGCGTGCAGGTAACGGATAGCGAGGGGAATGTCACGAGCATTCGCTGGCCGCATATCCATGAGATCGAGCCTCGGGTGGAGAACACGCCACGCAATGCGTATGAAGTGGCGAGATTTTCCATTCCTGTGCAGGGCACATCGACCGTGATGCCGCATCAGATGGAAATGGCGGAGAAGATGTTCCGGAAACTGGCGATGCCTCTGGCCTCCGACGTGATCCATGCGGGTCATGACGACCGCAATGCGGCATACAAGCAGATGTTCTCGGACGACATTCCCATCGACCATGTGGAAGCGACGAGGCTTGACGAGGTTGCGCCGAGGGGACTGGCGCAACTGACCCAGAGCCTGATCGACCATGCGTTATCCATGCAGGCACCAGTCGATCCGGCGCTCTTGAAGGAACTGCCATTTGAGCGGGTGATTGCCGTGTTGCATCATCACATGAACAATAAGAAGGAGAAAAAGGAATGAAGACCGGGTTTTTCTCCCATGCAGTCTGGCCGCTGACCAAATCCGAAGAGTCGTCCATCAAGGCGTCAGAACCAAAGGCAGCCAAAAAGGCACCCAGCACACCGGGCGTGCCAAGGCTTGCCGAACCGGTAGAGCCGGATTGGCCGGAAAACCTTCATGGAAACACGCATGTGGAGTGGTATCGCAGTCCAAGAGGAGGAGGAGTAAATTACCAAAGCCCTCCCGAGCAGGGCTTGCTACGCAATGGATTTTACGTGCAACCGAAAGTATCCGGGTCCGAGTACTGGGCGGTAAAGGCAACCATTCCCGATAAGGTCTTTCAGCAAGGAATTGATATCGGAGCGGGAACACGAACCGAGCATGTGGCGGACAACCTGACCAGCATCTTTGCCAACAAGCGAAACGGATTGCTGCCATTGCCATCAAAACTCTACAGTGGCAAGACTGGCCAGATTGTCGGAGATGACTACAAGTGGAAGAAGAACGAACCGGCCTACCGGGTCACGCCGGTCAAGGAGGGGAGGGAACTCTATGCTGTCGCAAACAAGTCTCCAGACGAGGCCACAAAGGCAAGAAACCAATCACTGGTATGGCAAGCCCTGATTGACCACACCGATGCTCACGCGGGAAACTTTCTTGTCCCAAAGGGCAGGAAAACACAGGAAGGCATGTGGTTGATCGATCACGGTGGGGCACTGACGCACGATCCCATGGGCTTGCCGAAGCATCATCATTCGTACAACACGTGGGGGGCCAGCATGGAGGATCATGATATCCTTCCGGGCCTCTTCATGCTGCTGTTCCAATCCTCAAAAAGTGAAAAACGTCCGAGCGGACATGAACTGATCGATCAGGCCAGAGACATCGTGGATACGTATGATACCAACAAGGGAATGGTGCATTCGGCATTCACGCATCATCCACAGGCTAACGAGAGCCGGGAAATCTTCTCCAAGCGTGTGGATGTGTTGCGCCGGATGATCGGCAGATATGGAGATGATCCGAAGGCACTGGAGGAGAAGATCAGCGGCTTCCTTGCCACGGCTAGCGGTAAGGCAAAAATGATAGGCCGTCCTCCGACGCGCAATCCGAACCTTCCGGGAGAGAGCAACAATACCGTCAAGTCATTTGCAAAGAGCGCTGCTTCAGGGAAAATTCCCGACCTGTCCGACCATTACAACACCATCCTGACTCCCAACGAGGAGCAGAAGTTCGGCCAATGGAAAACGCACATGGAGGCAACAACCGGAGCAAGTCTTGGCATGCATGATTACGACATCAGGGGAGCATGGAAGTCAGGGTTGGAGCCGGATGGGAACCTGCATTGGGACGACCGGTTCAAGAAGCCCAACCATCCGACATTCTCAAGTGGAAGCATCTATGCGCAGCAGACGCAACGGGGGAGAAGAAGGGCTGCCTTTACGGGATCGGAACCGATGGGCCGTCCTCCCGGAGGAAAATGGGCGGATCACAATGGTGATGGTACACATTGGACATACACTCCGAGCGCTCATACCCTGAGCGTTCATGGTCCTGCGAGGATGCTTGACTATTTCAATCAGCACGAAAAACAGAACAACGTGGTTCTGGGCAAAAAACTCCATGTGGGAACCCAAGGAATAGGCAAGTTGGACCGCCCTTCGCTCCCTGTGGTTACGCGAGTGCCTGCCGTTCCATCGATCAACAAGTCCTACAACAGTCCCGCAGGGCAAGGCAGTATCGCTCTTTTGTTCAAGGCTCTCGGGGAAGAGTCGCGCAATCAAGGATTGGAACGTCATTCATCAGTAGCCCAAGCGCTTGACTCGCTTCCCATTGACAGACTCGTAACAAATGGGAGGCCAAAGGGCGATGGACACCACGGGGTTTTTGGCGAGAACAGGGGAGCGTATATCGAAGTTTCCCCATCGAATGACCGTGGTGAAATTCAC
>Ga0114975_10002050_pt1 | contig 13921 bp, 23 predicted proteins | sample S_130626_EF_Meta_FD_87031 | JGI IMG/M metagenome (GOLD analysis project Ga0114975, IMG submission 87031) | Freshwater microbial communities from Lake Simoncouche, Canada to study carbon cycling - S_130626_EF_MetaG | ecosystem: Environmental > Aquatic > Freshwater > Lake | place: Lake...
CGGGTGGAAGGTACGTGTGAGGGGTATGATAGCGTCATATCTTTCTGTACTATAATTACCGCCGGGGGATGCAGAGCATATTGAAGCACATTAAAGATAGGGTCGTAGCGGTTCAATGAACTTTAATACATACCAAGGTAGTTAGTGTGTTTCAATATGTTTTTATGCGGGATTAGTTTAATGGTAAAACAGCAGATTTCCAATCTTCGGTCATCAGTTCGATTCTGATATTCCGCTCCATTAAGAACATAATTTGGGGGTGTAGCTCAGTTGGGAGAGCGGTTGCTTTGCAAGCAATAGGTCGCAGGTTCGATCCCTGTCTCCTCCACCAAATTTCGGAGCGTTCGTCTATCGGTTAGGACACTGGCCTTTCACGTCGGTAAGAGGGGTTCGATTCCCCTACGCTCTACCATAAATATACTATGTATAAAAAACTAGATATATCGTTGTCTGAATTAGACGTCGTTAAATTAAAAGGCGACAGCCCTTTTGGGTACCCTACTTTTAGAGAGTTCTCTATCTTAGACACTGACTATTTGTTTGATGCATTAAGTAAACAAGTTCAATTTGATGTCATGCCCAATGTCAACATAACGGAAATAAAATACCCAGGCGCCACTGCCCACACGGATACTTGGCAGACTGCTATTAATTTTTATTTTGATATTGGCGATGATGAGACATTTTTTTGGAAAGAAATAAACGTATCTTCAGAGTCCAAAGAAGGTCTGACGTTTTATGATCCTAAAAATTTAGAACAAATCGGTTCCTTTAAGGCCAACAACGGAGACTGCTATTTGTTAGATGTTGGGAATTCCATTCACAGTGTGAAGATGCACATACCAAATACAACTCGACGAATATTGCGATTGTTTTGGCATGAACTGTCATTTGATCAAGTGTTACAAAGTTTAAAATTTATCCAGCATAAAAGCTAGGCACGTAGATATAAGTAATTACACAGGAAATAAAGGGTCGTTAGCTCAGTTGGTAGAGCGTCTGCCTTACACGCAGAATGTCGGCGGTTCGAGCCCGTCACGACCCACCAAACAAAGGAAGTATATGAGTGATATTGAAACTAGAGTCAAGAGAGTAATAGCAGATCAGCTGGGTCTGGATGAAGCAAAAGTAATCAACGACAAAGAATTTGTCAAAGATCTAGGCGCAGATTCTCTGGATACAGTTGAATTAATTATGGCCCTGGAAACAGAATTTAAAATTGAGATTCCAGACGACAATGCTGAGAATATTAACACTGTGCAAGCCGCAGTAGATTATATTAAATCTATAATCTAAGAACCTCGTGTTACACTTTGACCGTTACCGAAAGTGGGTAATTAGCTACCAAACAGTTACGGTGCATTGGATCTACCGCAAGGCTTGTTTAAAGCGACTTGAGAAATCACAAAGGCGGGGACGATTGCCCGTCTAAATAGAAAAGAACGTGGACAGAGTAACTGCTCAGTCTAGGGCCAGTGAGGACTGGTGGCTAGACACTTTATTGTAAGTATTGTTTAAATGTTTCTATACATTCTGCCATAGTTAACCTAGTATTATTATTTGTTCTTAACACTAGGCTGAGGCAGTATCTAGACTCAGCAAAAGTTCGTATATTGTGAGGTATACCAACTTGAACTATACTGGGAAATTTTACTTGTTGCCCATCAATTAAATCAACCTCAGTTGTTTTATAATCTATATACTGGCTGTCAATTGCAGTGTCCTCTACTATATTAGACACTCCTGGTTTGGGTCGCCACCAGTACATTAAACTGTCTTTACCACCGAATATGTAATTAAGTTTAGTATAGTCGCCTTCTATGGCACCACAGTCATAGTCAGTGTGTATTGTAGTAAAATAAAAAGGAGGCGTGTAAAACAATTCTGTCCAGACAACTGTTAAATTTAAAGTCTTTAAAAATGAAATTAAATTATCATTGATGTCTGTAACAGGTATTTTAATATGTCGCTTTGTACCATATGAGTTTATGTCTAAACCTTCTCTGAGCGGGTTTATATCTAAGTTTACATTTAGACAATTAATCATAAGTATATTTATAGCGGGTTACGTCAGTGGTCAGACTGTCAGGCTCATAACCTGGAGGACGGAGGTTCGAATCCTTCACCCGCAACCAATTTTATTCCTCGATAGCTCAGTTGGTAGAGCACCGGACTGTTAATCCGTAGGTCCCTGGTTCGAGCCCAGGTCGAGGAGCCAGATAATTTGTAGGAGTTAATAACATGAGTGACGGTGGTAAGGGGTCTAAACAACGACCCACTGACATGGCAAAATTTAGTTCAAACTACGACACAATCTTTGGTAAACCTGATCCAAGAGTAATTGAGGATCAGCTAGCAGAAGACGAAGCGTTTAATAGAATAGTCGCCACAGAAGTAAAAGATTCAGAGCAAGGCGGCTGACCCATAAATAAGCATATGGCAAAGAAACTTCCATATGCTTATTGGCATGGTGATCCCCTAACAGAATTCCAATACTTGCTTTATGAACAGGCAATAATTCAAGACAGTATAATTGAAGAATACATAGGGCATGATCGTCTAGGTGATGCTCAGTATTTAATTGATGATATCAAAAGGAAAATCAATGAGCAAGATCAGCAAAAGCCAGGAACGTAATACATTCCAAAGAGACAACTACATTAAACGAGCCACAGAAGCTGGTAAAAGCCTGGACGATGAAAATGTCAGTGCCATGCTGGACTTTTATTTGAACTGGGATCTAGTACAGGCAGAGCGCGAAGCCACAGAAGAATGGCGAGAAAATAACATGGAGTATGATCTCCGTACCACAGACTGGATACTAGAAAAAGTCAGGGAAAGCAACATATACGCACAGAATCTCTATGCTAGTATGTGCAACAATGAGTTTCAAAAGAACGAGTTTATGCCACTGTTAGCGGGTAAAACTTGGAGTTGCAGTTGGCGCAGTGCCGGCGGTGTTATTGCTGACATGCGCCAAGAAGGCGACTACATAGATTGGTATTGCAGTGGTATAAACAATGGACCCATGCCTGATGAGGACTTTCAAAAGCTCAGTCTGGAAGATCAGAAACATGTCCTAGAGTATCAGGCCTATGTTCCTGAAAGTGTGGTCACTGATGAGATTCGAGCAGATTTAAAGCGACTGGGCTGGGCCGTTATCCCCTATACCGAAGACGATGTTTAAAAGTCCTGTAATTTGTGCGCCCATGAACGGGGTCAGCGATTTAAATCTTGGTCTCGCTTGTGCTAGAGCAGGCGTGGTACCCAGTCTAATACCATATTCATTTCCCAACATGTCGGAGTTTGCCACTGCCGTCACAGAGATATTAAAAGAATGCACAGAGATACAGGTTGCATTTTCCTTCAAGGATATTATTGCCCGAGCAGACCTAATAAAACAACTGGGCATTACACACATAGAAATACTGGACTTTGAACAGTATGACCTTACACCAGAGAATAGGGCTGCCGTCAATCAGCTTAGATCACAGGGTGTTAAGATACTGCTCAAGGTATTGTTGCCCAATATTATAGACGAGTTCATAGATATAATTGATGCTGTTACTGTCAAGGGCAGTGAGGGTGCAGGTAGAAGCGCCAAGGACATTAAACTGGAAACAATTATATTTGAGATAAAACGCAGTTATCCCGGCTTACCCATAGTAGCCTCGGGCGGTGTTAAAAATGGCAGGGATATTAGATTGCTGATGTCACATGGCGCTTGTGCAGTAAGCATAGGAACATTGTTTGCCATGAGCAAAGAATCTCCCATACCAGACAGTGTCAAAGACAAGCTATTACAGTCTACCAGTGGTGACATTCGTAGATTAAAAATGGGTGCTAGACAACGTGCTATTATATTTGATGAATATGGCGGTGACGATTTTAACAATACAGCAGGTTTATATTCTGGACTACGTACAGGAAAGACAGGACATATATTTGTGGGCAATGCCCTGGATTCAATTACAGATATAGTATCTGTACAGGAAATAGTGGATCACTTACTTTCGTAATACCTAGTCACAGATCCCAGAGGTTTGTTTAAACTTTGTATAAACTTGTCCAATGGCGCTATAATATAGTTTTCAGGCCATCTGTTCTTTGGTCCATTCATAATATACTCTATGTTTTCTGGACCCTGATATTTCTTAAAATAAAATATTTCATCGCTACTCCAATAGCGACCATACATTATTGGCTTGACATAAAAGTCCCACCAATCTGTTCTTCTAAGCACAGATCCTCGATGTTGTAGTGCATTGTCCTCGAAAAACTTGTAACAATTCGTATAGCCGGTCATAACTTCATCTTCAAGTATACTCAATATAAATTCACTGTTACGATCATATAATATATTTCTACCAGTTCTATTTAAAGTATTAAACCCACGATGCCTACTTACTTCGTAGCTGTGGTATCCTTCAAAGTAAAAGGGCTTGCCCTTTTTAAATGGTATAAACGGACCAGACACTCCTTCTAAATAGTCGTATGATTCAGGCAACATACTCACCATTTTCTTATGCATTAATTGGTATGGTGGAATATCCAACTCCTGTGACTCTGCCATTAATTCATCTCGGATCTTCATAGGATCAAAGTCAATGATCTGACTTTTAAATCCCCATGCTTGTTCCAATGTTTTTAAGTTTTCGTACTCGTATTCATTGTATCCTGGCAAATACATGAATACACATTCAATGGGAATATTCTGTTCCAGAAAACTCAGCAATACAATTTGACTGTCCAAGCCCGAGCTCATACCCAACATGATTTTATTGCCATGATTGGCAATGTCCACGGCTCTGCGGTCACATTCCTGCCTAATATTACCCACAGTCCATCTACAGGCTTCATACTCAAAATAAACTCGACCGTTATCTAATCCTAATTGCATGTTAGTTCAATAAATATGTATTTAATACTATGATAAACAAAAAACTAGGTTATTACACTTGTGCAGGCATGGAGTTTGAATCAAAGATTCAAGCCTGTTTACACGCAACAACTACGGGCAAGGATGTTAATTGGCATTTCAATGACGACGTCTTTGGCAAACATAATTGGAATCAGGAACCAGAACTCAGTCTGGATGCATTGTACGATCTGCGTAGCAGACAGATACGTGAGAAGTATGACTATGTCGTACTAAGTTACAGTGGAGGTGCAGACAGTCACAACATATTAATGAGCTTTCTACGCCAGGGATTACACATTGACGAGATTGTTGTTAACAACATGGAACAGGCTAATCGACAATTCACTGAATTAAATGTCAACAATGTAGATCCCAAGAATGCCGCCGCAGAATATCACTTACAAACCCTGCCTAGATTAAAAGAAATTGCACCAACGATACCACGTACTAAAATCACAGTCTGCGATCTAAGCAATCACTTATTTGACTACATGAATTCAGCTGACGATGCCAGCTGGGTGTTGAATCGCAAAGAAGGTTTAAATGCCGCCAATGTTACACGTTTTAATTACCTGCATTTTGCTGACATACGTAAACAATTCGATAAACAAAAGAGCATGGTATTGTTAGTGGGTGTGGACAAACCAAGATGTTATGTACGCAACGGTGAATTTTACATTAGATTCACGGATCGTGCGGCAAATATTATTCCCATTCCCGAACATTTAAACGATTACACAAATAGCACTGTTGAATTGTATTACTGGAGTCCTGATAGCTTGGACATTCTCACTAAACAAGCCCACATTGTTAGACGCTGGCTGGAATTTAATCCCACCATGGCACATTTGTTTGACAGTGACGCCATGTCAGCAGATCCCAAAATATTTAGACACTATCACGAACGACTGCTGAGAACAATATTGTATACAACCTGGGATAGCAATTGGTTTCAAACAGACAAGGCTGTCAAAGACTGGACCAGTGAGTTTGATCAGTGGTTTGAGGATGGGTACAGCGACACTAGAGCCTATGGTATATGGCTGGAAGGTGTTAATTTTGTCAAGGACAAGCTACATGCATTTGCCAATGAAAGCAACGGAGACCTAGACGGTCTGCGTATATTTGGTAAAAACTATTGTGTGGGTAAGATCACTGTAGCTTAATTTTGCTGGCAGTCAAGAATTTGTATAGTGCATTATTTGCACGTTCCACCTGCGATTTATCTGTGCTGGCGACGACAAATAATCCCAGACTTCTTAATTCAGATTTAAACTCGGGATTGTTAAACACTGCATTAATATCTGAGTCAATTCGTTGTCGTAGATTTAACTCCATGGATTTACCAACAATTACAGACAAATAGCTGGCAAATGGAAAAGATTCCGCATAAGTTTCCCGCCACGTGGGGACATTTAATCCTAGTTCATGACTAGTTAACAGCACAGTTAATCTACGGTCATCTATAAATGGTTTAATTGTAGGGTAATTTGCAAACATACAATCTAAATTACCGGCCAGCAAATCTGTTACTGATAGTGCGCCACCCTGGGCATAGGGAATACTTTGATGTGCGCCCGACAATTTGGTAAACAGAATTTCTGTGGCAATGTGTTCACTGCTACCATAGCCCGCAACACCAAAATTAAAACTTTTACCAGTCAAATCTCTAACTGTTTTCAATACCAGTGTGGATCTGCAGGCCAGGACATTGGGCATGGCAGCCGCAGTGCCAACAATGTATAGATCACGTTCAGGGTCGTAGCCAGCATCTAGATCTGTCAGTGTGTTTGTTACAAATATCTGTGTAGTAGTTGCCAACATCACTGTATTGTTTTTAATCAAATGTTTGACCGCTGTTCTACCACCAGCACCGGGACGATTCACTACCACATAATCACTGGGTAGATATTTTGCAATTAGTCTAGTAGCACGGTCACTGGGACCACCGGGTGCATGATGTACTGTGAATTCCAGGGCATTGGCCAGCATTGAATTGGCACAAATAGCCAATGTTATCAGTGATTTTTTAATAAACTGCATAATATATGTATTTAATGCCTATAAATAGTTTACATGATACAAATTGTAGAATACACGGATCAACGTAGTAAATCCTTTTTTAAATTCCTCAAAGCAGAGTCAGCAAACAGCAAAGATTCTGCCGCAGAGAATATGTGGTCAGATAACTGGGAGAATGAGCCAAATACATTGCCTTACATTCTAAAACATTCAGACAAATTTGCAAATAATTCCGGTGCATTTCATTTAATTGTTGATGGGCGTAAAATTGTAGGCTGTGGTGGTGTACAAATTGCACATTTCAACAATAAAATTGCACTGGCAGGAATTCGCACTTGGTTGAATCGTGAATACCGCAATCAAATGCTGATTGCACGTTATTTACTACCCACACACCGAGCCTGGGCACTGGATCGGGGCTGTAAACAAGTGGCACTGAGCTTCAATGAGTACAATAAAAACCTTACTAGACCATTCACTAGAACAAGAGCTGGAGAAGCTGGCAACAGAATCAGCAAGCGCACTGAGGATATGATGTTTTATTATGGCGTCAACGAATTAGATTTCAAAGTAATCATACAATATACACCACAGTGGGTAATCTACGAACAATTAGATCCTACATGGAAGTTTAATTGGGACATTATCAAATACACCGACAAATAAAATACTTGGATAACGAAATCTAGCATATCGATAAATACTATATTCCGAACTAAGTTCGGAAATTAAGGAGACCAACATGGAACTCGCACATGATAACATCGAGAAGGCTATACATCGCAGCCAACACTGCCAGCGTAACTGGGACTTGAGCAGAGAAATCCCTCAAGAAGATTTAGATCTAATTTTAACAAGTATTACACAATGCCCTAGCAAACAAAACGTTTCGCATTATAAAGTACATGCAATTACAAATCGCACAATGATCAACGCAATTCATGATCACACAGAAGGATTCGCAGTTAGCTATGCACCATATAAAGCAGAAACTAACAGTCAGGTATTGGCCAATCTATTATTGGTATTTGAAGCAAAAGAACCATCTTTTGGTGGCGATACAGTTGATGTACGCAACGATGAAACTAGAATGTTGAAAAACGGTCAGTTAGACGAAGCCGCTATGGGCTTATTAATGCGTGATCGTCACATGGCAGTGGGCATTGCCGCAGGCTATTGCAATATGACTTCGTCACTATTGGGCTATGGTACAGGTTGCTGTGCATGTTTTGATGGCCAAGCAATTAAAACATTATTGGGCGCCACTGGTGAAATATTATTGATGATGGGTGTTGGATACAAAGATCCTAATCTAAATCGTCGCGTTCACCACGCTAACCACAGCTTTATGTTCCCTACTAAATCTAAACAGGAAATTCAAGTAAGCTGGATCAAATAATTTAACAGCGTTTTAATTTAACTGAACAAAGGCCATATATAATACATATGGCTTTTTTCATTTGCAATGCATTATTCTCTTAAACAAATACTCACAGCGGAAGAACTACAATACTTTATTGACTACTACGACAGTCACGAGCATTATATCACCAAGAGCATGGAAAAACTTGCCATTCCCTTTGATGACATTGAATTCATGCAGAAGATCAATGATTTAATAACAAATAAATTGAATGTTGCCGGTGACTATAAAATTGTGGGAGACAATTACTACAAACACAATATAAGTTACTTCCCACACTGTGATGCTACCAATGAACGTGCATGGTTAAACATAGTAATTCCACTGGCGCGATATCAGGTATTTGGCTTTCAAAAGTTTGTGGTATTTGATCAACTCTGGCAGGGTCCCAATATAACTTGGATGGGCAAGGTAGATATCGACGGAGACTTTGCCAGCAATAAAAAGACAAACCAAAGACCAGTAGATTCAGAGTTCCTACAACACAGCACAGATCTTAGATTGCCTGAAGTTCTCTGGCAACAATTTAACAGTAATAGCTTTGACAGGGATTACTTTCATGGACTCGATGGCTTTGCTTATAACTGGACTCCCGGTGACATAATTGTATTTGACAGTCAACACATACATGCCACAGGCGCTATGAAATCTAAAAGCAAACTAGGACTTAGTATAAGGATAGAACGACAATGAAATACGCAATAACAGGACACACGGCAGGCATAGGCCGCAGAGCATTACAGAGACTGGACGCACTGGGGTTTAGTAGAAGCACTGGCTATGATATCAGCAATGCTGAAGATAGGCAGCGAATCGTCTATGAATCCCGCAACTGTGACGTGTTTATTAATTGTGCTCATGCAGGATTTGCATCAACGTATATGCTACTGGACATCTATTATGCCTGGCAAGATCTGCCCAACAAAACAATAATCAATGTGGGTAGCAGAATTACAGAGATTGAATTGCCCAAAGATCGTCGTGATTTATTAACATATCAAGCGGAAAAGCTGGCACTCAAGGAAACTGTGGCTAGAATAAATTCACTGACACCTGTGTGCTCAGTTAAGTATCGTTGGTTTGCCTATGTGGGCACAGAAAAAATACTCAACAAGTATCCACATTTCAAACAGGGTGACTATATCACCGAAGATCAAGCAGTAGATATTATACTATCATGAAATACGCAATAACAGGGCATACCTATGGTATAGGTCAAAGAGCCTTTGAAAGGCTAAGTCCCAATATAATTGGCTTTGCCAGAAGCACTGGCTATGACATCACCAAGGAAGAAGATAGACGCAGAATAGTAAAAGAATCCCTGGACTGTGACGTATTCATCAACAATGCAAATTTTGGATTTGGATCCACTCATATGCTCATTGAAATGGCCAGGGCCTGGGCAGATCTGCCTGAAAAGAAAATAATTAACGTGGGCAGTCAAATAGCAGAAGTTATATTGCCTAGAAAAGATCTTTTTGCTGTAAACCATGCGTTTCATTATCAAGCACAAAAAGCCAGTTTAAAGACAACTCATTACAATTTATTACCCTTGGTGAAGTGTCAGATGACATATAGGTGGTTTAATTATGTGGGCACGGAATCGATTATTAGAAAGTTTCCGCACTTCACTGAAAGGGATTATATTACCATAGACGCCGCAGTTGACATCATACTGTCATAAATATTAGTATGTTTAAAATATTCAAAGATGTTTACCCTAATTTTGCCGAAGTCGTTGCTGAAGTAACCAAGCTGGCCGAACTCCAACACCTGTACTTTGACAGCGAGGGTAATCCTGACGGGCAAATTGCCATACAAAATAATCAAGCAGGCACCACAGACTGGCGCAGTGGCATTGGCAAAGCAACGGCAAAAACAGCAGACTGGGAACATGGCTTTTGTCACTTGCAGTCTGAGCTCATGGGTTCAGCCATAGACGATTATTTAAAATGGTTAGATGTACCTGTATTTAGAACAAGGATAATGTTGACAAGAAGCAAAACTTGCTATAGTATACACAGAGACTACAGCCCAAGATTGCACTTGCCAATTATAACGAACACTCAGTGTAATTTTGTATTTGCAGATCCTGCAAAGTTAATACACATGCCAGCAGATGGTAGGACGAGTTGGGTTGATACTAGGATCAACCATACATTTATGAATGGTAGCCTAGATCCAAGATTGCATTTAGTAATGATAGTAAAGGAATAACATGATTACAATTACAGAAAACGTTGATACAAAAGTATCAGAGATATTACAAGAAGATGGCAACGCAGAAGCTAGCCTTAGAGTTTTTGTACAGGGCGGCGGTTGCAGTGGCATGCAATACGGTTTTACTCTGGAAACAGAACAAAACGAAGATGACTTTGTCATTGAACAACAGGGTGTAAAATATCTAGTTGACGCCATGAGTATGCAATACCTTGAAGGTGCTGTCATAGACTACAAAGAAGATTTACAGGGTGCCAACTTTGTAATCAGTAATCCCAATGCACAGACCAGCTGTGGTTGCGGCAGTAGCTTTAGTGTATGATGGTCAGTAAAATCACTGAAGCAGTGATTTATGAAACTCCTGACGGCGGAGAAACTATCTACGTCAGGGAGCCAGGCAGCAGTCAACGACAACTTCACGTACAAAGTCCCAGAGCAATTAGTATAACAGAACAACTACAAGAAGACAAACTCTGGGGCGACATACGCAGAACTGCCAAAACTAATCCCGCATTAAAACACGCACTAGACGAAGCCATTTTAATTTATACACTGAGCAAATGATACCTTTTATAAATTTCTGGGAAAATAATGGTATACCAAGGACTTGGCAACCCAAGTCGCAGTCAATGACATGGTTCAGTTCTGACAGTGAAGAAAATTTCTTAAAAAGAGACAACAACGTATTTGTCCCTGAAAGTTTCGGTTATACCTTCAACGAATATGGTTATAGAATCGGAGGCCGTGACTGGGATCTAAATACAAATAAAAAACGAATAATCACACTGGGTTGCAGTCACACAGTGGGTGTTGGTGTACCTTATGAAAAAGCGTGGCCAACATTATTTGCTGAAGAATTTAGTGCAGAGTTATTTAATTTGGCAGTAACCGGCACCAGTGCTGATACAGTGTTCAGAACATTGTATCATAGCATAGATATAATCAAGCCTGACGTAGTGGCAATATTCTGGCCAGAAATGATTAGATGGGAAACATATGAAGCGGTGTTATGGGATTCTACAGGAGCAGAATGCAGTACACCCGGCAACGGTTCAGTTTGGAACACTGACATCAAATTAATCAATGAATCACATATAACTAATTTGAGTCTTAAGAATATAGAACTGGTCAAGTTATTACAGAAACTACATGGATTCAAATTAGTAGACTTATACAGTCAAACGGTTATAAAAGATTACTTAATAGAACACAATCATTTAAAGTATCCATATGATTTTGATTCCAGGGATAGGACTCACCCTGGTCTAACAATGCACCAATATATTAAAAACAAATTTATTGACAAATATTCAAATTTATAGTATAATAATGCATTGCTACAGGAGTAACTATGACAATGCATCTTGCACACCCAAGTATTACATTAAATGGTAGATACAAGGGTCGAAAAAAGTTTAAAAATGCCGCAGAGGCACAGAGGGCTAGAGAATTGGACGAAAGCTGGAAAGAATTACAGAAAAAGTGGGGCGTCGAAGCCGAAGAGCGCAAACGTAAACGTGCTCTATCAGCAGAAACTCTTGACTATAAACTCACAGCACCTGCAGGTCGTGAAACTAGACACATTGCCAGCCGTGACACAGGTCACAGTGGTGCAGTTAAGACCAAGGGCATTCCACAATACACTGGTACTAAAATTATCGGTATTGGTACTATGCATAAAAGTAATGCGGTTCCCATCTTTTCAGACGAGCAAGCAGTGGCAATTTCTAATATGCGTAGGTAAATATACATATGAAATTACCTATAAGCAAGTGGAGTCTCCATTGCACTAACCCTAAGTGTGGTTATGCCTTTTCCAGAGACAGTGGAGAACCAGACGTAATCTGTCAACGCTGTGGCGGATTCGTTGAAGTAAACGAACATATAATATATATTGAGGAAGAAAATGACTTACGTAGTAACTGAGAATTGTATCAAATGTAAACACACAGATTGTGTGGCAGTTTGTCCTGTGGATTGTTTTTATGAAGGTCCAAACTTTCTAGCAATTAATCCCGACGAATGTATTGATTGTGCAGTATGTGTACCTGAATGCCCTGTTGATGCAATTTATGCAGACAGTGATCTACCCGAAGATCAAAAGGTCTTCCTGGAAATCAATGCAGAAGTATTTAAACTTTGGCCTAGGATTACTAGGCAAAAACCCGCATTACCAGATGCGGCCGAATGGGAAGGAAAACCCAACAAACGTAATCTTTTAGAAAGGTAACCAAAATGGAATACACAGTTTATAGAAGTGCCAGTGAAATCAATTCAGCAATGGGTCGTGTCTATGGACACATGAGTCTGGCTGTTATTGTATCAATGTTTGTAAGTTATTTTGTGGGTTCAAGCCCTGAACTATTACAGTTCTTCTTTACGGGTGTACTGAAGTGGATTGTAATCTTTGCACCCCTGGTGGCAATCTTTGCAATTAGTTTTGCCATGGAAAAGGCCAACAAGCAAACAGCTCAACTTATGCTACATGGCTTTGCCGCATTAATGGGTCTGAGTTTTGCTACAATTTTTGCTGTATTCACCATGGGCAGTATTGTCAGTGCCTTTATGGGCGCGGCCATTTTGTTTGCCGTAATGAGTGCATATGGATACTTTACTAAACAAAATTTAGATAGTTTAGGTAAGTTCATGTTCGTTGGTTTAATTGCCATTGTTATTGCCAGTATTGTTAACATCTTTATTGGTAGCAGTGTAATGCAGACAGTGATCAGCGCACTGGCAATTATTATATTCTTGGGTTTAACTGCTTACGATACACAAAAGATTCGAGAAGAAGTAAGTTATGATAACAATGGTGTCGCCGAAATTCGTGGCGCACTAACATTGTACATGGATTTCATTAACTTGTTCCTTAATTTATTAAATTTATTTGGAGATAGAAAATAATGACAGCACCTGTAACGAAAAACAAAGGCGATAGCTTTGATCTAGGCGTAGTGTATCACTTAACAGACAAGGGTGTACACAGTAGCATGAAGTTGGTTGATATTGTCAAAGATCGCAGATTGGTTTTCTTTGGTGGACCAGCACCCTTTAGTAGACTGGACACTGAGCAGGCTCTGGGCTATGCCACATTGGCGCATAAAATGATGGGCAAGGTAGACATGGTCTATGGCATCTACTGTCAGGATGCATTTGTCTGCGCAGAATTTGAGAAAAAGATCGATGAGCAAGTGGGTAACAACGCACTGGCATTGTTGGCAGATGGTGATGGTTTCTTTTGTAGAAGCAATAACCTTGAAAATGATTTTACCTATCAGGGACTCAGTGTTAGAAGTCATCGCTGGGCCGCAGTGATTAAAAATGGTAAGGTAGAG
>Ga0114975_10002051_pt1 | contig 13918 bp, 17 predicted proteins | sample S_130626_EF_Meta_FD_87031 | JGI IMG/M metagenome (GOLD analysis project Ga0114975, IMG submission 87031) | Freshwater microbial communities from Lake Simoncouche, Canada to study carbon cycling - S_130626_EF_MetaG | ecosystem: Environmental > Aquatic > Freshwater > Lake | place: Lake...
AAGGAAATTTAACGCTTACTGAAGCATTAAATTCTCTAAAGCTCGTCCTATATGAAATCAAAGGTCGTTTACAGTAAATATTCGATAAAGGTATGCTATGAATTGGTTTGGTAAAAAAAAGAATAATGGTGAAAATAAAATTCGCGAAGCGATTCGTGATCTTATGCTTATTGATAGCCAGAATGCATTATTATTAGCGGCGACTGAAACCGCAGATATGGCACAATTAGTTACCAAGAAACTTAAGTCTAAACTAGAAGATACTATGGCACAAATCGAAAGCACTGCCAGAATATTGAATGATGCATTAATAATTTGCGACTCTGATGGAAAAGTGCAAGCATTTAATCCTGCTGCTGAAAAAATATTTGATATGACTTCGGATGAGGTTCGTTGCAGCTTTGTTGGAGATTTGTTTAATAGCAAAACGCATAACTTCAAAACGTTTGATGATATTTGGACATTTCTAGCTATGATGGATATTAGCGAAGAAGAACATGATCTGAGCGGTAAAAGAAAAGATAATAGCTCATTTCCTATAAAAATAAATCACACCAAGTTAGATAGGTCTGATGGTAGTTCCATAATTTTGTTAGCAATACGAGATATAAGTGAAATCCCATGCGAACCGTGCAGCGATGCTCATGAAAAAATGAAATGCTATAGAAGCATTTTTGAAGAAAGCTTTGATGGTATTTTAGTTGTCAAAGGGAAAAGAATATTGGCGGCAAATCGAGCAGTTAGTAATCTCTACGGCTATTCAGTAGAAGAACTTTTGTCGCAATCTTTGGATATATTAATATTTTCTTCTGATATGGGCAAACATCATGATGGGCATTTAATTGATATTTCATTTACAACTTCTAATATAATTTGGCATAATGAACCAGCATCGTTAATAACTATAAAAACTAAGAGAAATGAAAGTAAAAATAAAGAAGCTAAAATGATTTGCTTCTTTAATAAAGATTTTAATATAACCTTTGCGAATTCAAAATTTGCAAATTGGTATAATTTAACAAAAGAAGAAATTATAGGAAAAGATATTAGATCATTATTAAATGAAGAAGAACATGATTTATTTGTAATTCACATCAATAGTTTAACGTCGGAAAATCCAACTAGAAAAATGGAACTTCGTACTCGCGGCGAGAATGGCAAAGTTAATTATCAAATTTGGACTGATCACGTGGCATACGACGAATATGGCACTGAGTATCAAAGAATTGGTCATGCTGGTTGAAATCCCCCACTGGCTAAAATTATAAAAAACCAAATAAACTTGTGAATTATATGTAAAAATTGATCAGTTTTATAATCGATCATTTTTTCACATTTGGCATAATCAGTTATCCAATGCGCAATTGTCTCTAAAATACCCAAAGTAACAGAACTTGTTATAAGAGCAACAATTGCGCCATGTATTAAAGAATGTGCAGTTAAAACTATCCACCATACTTCTTTGCCGTGCTCATTATGCCGGTTTTTTGCATCTGCTACATATTGATTTTGTAGTGCATAATCACCAAGAGCATGTCCAGCAATAAGTAAAAATAAAATGAACAGCGTGTAGTTCATAATTTTCCGCCATCCATCTTTATAGAACTTCCTATAAGATTCTCCAAATCTTGAATTTTGTTATTAAGAAGCATATGCGCTACTAAAATTTCGTTGATAGCCAACGATAATCCAACCGCTTCTTGAATAGAAAGACGAATCTCATTCGTACCCATAGAATTAGCAATTTTAGATTTATTAATAAAGTTTTGAATTGATTCATCCATAATTATCTCATATATCCCCGATTTAAATATTCGGCATGGTCATTTGCATTTCTGGCCAATAAAGGCAAATCATACTTGTTGCAAAATTTAAGAAAATGTATTCCAACATTGGATACTTGTGGTTTTTGAACAGCGTCTACTATAGTAGTATCCATTAGTTCTTTGATATCGTCTGGCTGTTTCGTTAAGTCAATCAAACTTTCATTAAACTTAAACTCATCAATTACTCGAACAGATTTTTTAATTGGCTGACCGTTATCGTCGAAGCCTACCAACTTTTCCCATTGTTGAAGCATGAAATTGTTCCAGTTATAGCCCTGACCTGATCGATCTTCCCATGCTTCTCTGATTCCAACTTTTTTATTGCTACCAGCATATCGAACGCCTGGATTGCATGAAAAAATACCATCCCCGCTATCTCCACGAACAATTTTTATAAAAAGAGCTTTTTTGCACCAATCGTCTTCTGGTTGGAATTCAAAATCAGATATATTATGATCTAAGTTTTGCTTTTTTAATTGCTTTTGTTCCGAAAGATGCTTCTTTTTTAAATCATCTATCTTTCCAATAATTTTAATTTTCCCAGAGGAAGGTTCTACATTAAATGCTAAGCTATTTCCGCGACCATCAATAACACGATCATGATATATAGTTCTATCTTCTATTCCATTATATATAGAAACATTTGGGGATAATAGTTGAATAAAGTCACTATCACCAGATATAATAACATGCTCATCCGATGGATGTAATTGAATCCATCTGGCAATAAAATCATCACCTTCTATACGATCTTGAATTAAAGAAGTACATCTAGTTTTTTCGACCATGAACTTTGCAAAATCAGATAATGCAACTTTAAATGCCTCATCTTCTTCGATGTCATCTTTTGAGCCACTAAGGCGTTTTAATTTTCTTGATTCTTTGTATTGAGGATATGCCGCATATCGCCAACTCAAAGAATCAAAACTGAACACCATATGATCTACTTTTGTTTCTCTATAAATCTTTCGAAGACTTTGAAAAACAGTATTCATGGCCATGCCTACCTTAGTGTAAGGATCACCCTGACACGTATGCCTAGCTCTATAAAATAGATTGCTTACATCAATAATTGCGTAACGAGTCATGAAACCTCTCTAAACATCATATTAATCATAGTTTGACGCAAATTCAAATAAATAAATGGTGGCAAGTTGCTAATTAATCGGGTTCAACGCCGGTTTAGACAACATGAGGCGGAAGTTGTAAATTATAAGTATAAGCTTATAAAATAAACTTTGAACGCTCAGCCAATTGATCTGTTGGGCAAACATTTTTTTTTAATGTTTGATAAAAGATATTAATTATAAAATGAACGCTACTGTTCATTTATTACTCGACTATGCCACAATCGCGATTATTTTGCGAGATGCATATCTTTTATCCATAGTAGTAGAATTAATCAACTATATCCGGTACTGCCGTCATCATTTGGGTATTGACGAGTGATTGCGCGAGAAGAGTTAAATGGAACAGTATCATTTTCCACAGGAGTTCCGTCTACTTGAGTACGGCATACATCGGAGAACCATTGTTCGACAATTTGTTCATCATTAAACCCGTGATATCCATTCTTACGAAGAAAATCTACCCAATATTCGTTCCAATCAAACTCAAAATAAACCCCATTGACTCCTTGCTTAGGATCAAAGCCATGATCTACGATATCAATCCACGGTTCTTCTTTTAAAGTGGCCGTAGTTTTTTCAAACTTATTTTTTTCAATTTTCCCATGCTTAAAATCTACGGCTAACATACTTACTTTATGCTTAACGGTATCCGCATCAGGGAAATCTAGAAATACGAGGGATTTATCATATTCATATTCATCAATTTTATTATGTAAAAGTTCTAACCGCAACCGGTCTTCTGCTGGTATTTCACCATTATTATCTATTTTTACATTATTAAGGGCATAGTCGTAATCAGCAATCAAACCATATTGATGTTGCAAATTATTAAACTTACTATTGTATTCTTTTTCAGAAAGACCATGATTCTTTTCAACTTCAAGAAGCTTATAATCTAATTCTCTTCCAGTATGATAATAATTGGCTTCAGCAAGGTCATATGACTTGCCTTTTAGACCCCAACTCGCTGGTAACCATTTGAAAGGTATTTTAGCCATTTTTAGTTCTCCTGATCCCAATAATATACGTACTTATTTAGCATATTGGGGGGTGGACCCGCAGGTCCATCCCCCCTGTCACGAAAGGCTGACTGAGAGCCATCCTAACGCTACCACCGCTCGCGAGTGATTGCTCACCTCCCTCTTGGATAAATGCAGAGCGGTCGATTCTATAATCTACAATATTATCGGTTAGCCCTTAAGAAATAGTTGTAAATACCGTGAGCAGTTTCAACTGATATCAAAAGAACGCCACGATTTGTGACCTTCATCGTAGTTGGATTATTTCCACTTAGTTTCATGATTGAAAGAAACTGAGCAGTGGTCCAAGAAAGATTTCCCTTTAGTTCGCCAGAAGCACCATTCTCAAACACCATGCTTGCTCGGTGGCTAGAAGAATTTTCTTCATCACCAATAAAGAATTGAAGATCGCCTTTAACTGTACGAATACCAAAGCACTTATCAACCTCTGCATACAAGCTAGCCAATTGAGAAAACTCAGATATCTTCGACTTAGAAGGAGAAAACTCGACATCCCACGGAATGTTAGTTGGAATGGTAGCTTGTTCTGGTATATGGCGAGGGTCCATCATTCGAAAATCGGCATCGTTTCCGGTAACCGCATTTCGAAATTCAAACTTTTCTACTGTGTTTTGACCATTACGTTCCATCTTCTTTACGGAAAATACTGCGTCAGATGTACGATAATTTGCAAAATTAAGAAGACCATTGAGAAGAGACATATTGCTAATCCCAAACTCACCTTCGAACTCTGATACAACATTCTTTAATTCTGCTTCAACAAATAATGTTTTTTCAGAATCACATCCCTTGATAAGGGTTACCTTGTCTGTTCCAGAAATCTTAAGACATTCCATCAACCCATTAGTTTGACGGATAATATCTAATAAAACGTCTCTCATTAACTTAACTCCAATTAAGCTTGTTGATTTTTGTATTGTAACCAGTTCATAACACTTTGTGGTGATGTTTGCCCATAAGGATCATCTCCAGCATTATCAGTCTTTCCAGGCTCGATAAACCATTGTTCAATGGTTCCATTATTGATAATGGCCGCATAGCGCCATGACCGCTTACCGAATCCTAGGTTATCCTTGTCTACAAGCATATCCATGCCTTGTGTAAATCTCCCAGAGCCGTCTGGAATGAGCTTTATGTTATTAATGCTTTGAGTATTACCCCAAGCATTCATAACAAATGCATCATTTACCGAGATGCAATAAACATCATCAATTCCATATGACTTAAAATCTTCGAACATCTTCTCAAAATCTGGAAGTTGAAAAGTAGAGCAGGTTGGAGTAAAGGCTCCTGGAAGAGAAAATAGGATTACTTTCTTTCCACCGAAATAATCAAATGATGTTTTTGTTTCCCAACGGAAGGGATTTGGTCCTTCGATTGAGTCGTCACGAACACGTGTTTGAAATGAAACAGATGGGACTACGGTTGGTAGGCTCATTTTATTATCCTCTAAGTTAATTTCTATAATCTCATATTACCAAATTATGGTAGAATTAGGCAATATTATTTGAAAACAAAAAACTCATCGCCTGGTTTTTCTTTTGTTTCTGATAAATTCCAATCACTAAGAACTCCAAGAAGATTCTTTAATTTCATATCAATGATCGTATTTTCCATATCAGAATGGTCGAATGGTAATGCCTTAAACCATTCAGGTAAATGCATTTCATCGATTGGATATGCAACTCGTTCGATATTCATATGATTCTTTTTTAGTTTACAGACAATGATCTTTGTTCCATCACCAATAGACATAGAATATCTATCATTATGAATATCTCGAAGTTTATTCCAGTTTACAGCAGCCTCAATATGCGAAACAGTATTGACCTTATGCTTTGTACCTTTTTTCAATTTGGCTGCATCCATAAGACCCAAATTTTCAGATGATTTTTTTCTTTTAGCATAATCTGATAATGCATTAACTTTTTTTGGTGTACCCTTTTCCCAAGCTGGGCGTTTTGTAAACTCTTTTCGGAATTCTTTAATTTGCTCAAATATTTCCGCACGAGATACGCCAGTCAATAGGTCTATGAGGATTTTTTCTAAAAATACTTGCATGAACTTAGGAGTATCAGACCGCTTAAGATCAAGACCCATTGGCTTTAGTTTTCCTGGGCTATTGCCTGTATCTAGGCGTTCACCTTCTTTATCGTACATCAAAACGGCGTATTTTTTCTTTTTAATGAACAATCCTCTGGACGCCACTAATTCTCGACCAGCTTTAATTATCGCACCACGCTCTATAGAGGTGTTAAACTCTCTATTCATAAATTGTGGGAAACTTTCATTAACTTCTTCTGCTATCGCATCATATAAATCAATGACTTGCTCTCTACTTAAACCATTTTCTTTAATTAGTTTATCCGCCGTAAAATATGAGCTATCTGTATCGGAATATACAATAGCATCCCCTTTATAGTCATATTCTTCTGCAATGATTTCATTTATCTTGGAGTTCATATGCTTGACAATAGAACGACCTGTAAGTGTAACCGATTGTCCCATTCTTTCATCATAGAAGCGCAATCCTTCATTCAACAAAGCGCCATACAAACTGTTCAACAAAATTTTACGAGCTTGCTGGCGTTGATTCCAGAAGCTAATCCAATATTTTATCTCTTTTTCTTCTTCTGGAGAACTTGCGTCTTTGAGCTTCTTTTCAAACGATCTTTGTTTATCTTGCATCTCTTGACGTTCTGCATACCACTTGGCCAACAGAAGGGGGATGATGCCCGTTTTTCTAGTACTAAAGATGGTGCCATTAGCGGAAATGCACAATTGATTATTAGGATCAAAAATAAACTTGTATAAATCCCGACCGGACATAATACGAGTAGTACCATCTTCGAAATCAACGGTTATTGGTATGCTATTTTTTTCATGAATGTAATCAACTTCTAATGCTCGGAAAATACCTTCCCACGCATCTTTCTTTGGGATACCACTCTTTATTCTATTTTCGACTTCTAACATAGTGGCATCTAAACGAACTTGCCCAACTATAGTCTCAGGGCTAATATTTAATGCTCTAATTGCAGAAGGATAAAGTGAGTTAATATCGACGCAGCCGATTTCAGAATGAAGACCTTTTTTTGGTTGTGCAACATACGCGCCAACCACGGGTGTTCGACCATCATCCACTTCTTCATCATCGTCATCAGCAAGGTCTAAATTGCTAATTTCTTCTACTTGCTTCTTTCGATCTGGTGCAATCAGATTCATCTGATGCATTTCGTTGATTATCGCTTGTTCTACTAGGGCTACCGATCCCATAGTAGTTTTAAGAAGCACGCAATTATTATGCGCAACTTGGTTAGCAAGTTCAATAAAACGCTTTTTCTGATCAATCTTATGAAGAAGAATAGTATCTTGTCTATTATATTCAATGAACTTTGTAAAATCTTTCTTATAAAGATCGTCCAATGTTCCTTCATATGGGATTTTATTTTCTTTAACTTCGATTTCCCCAACATAATCCAAACGATATGAGTGGAGTTGTTGCGGATTATGCTTTTGATATAATTCAAGATAGTCTAGATGGACACGGCCAACCAAATCATATGATTCAAGTTCTTTCTTGAACTTCTTAACCATTCTCTTGCGTGGTTTTTGATCCCACAAACAAAGTTCGCGAGTAGCATCCGACCCAATAATTTTTATAATGCGGTTAACAATATAAGGAATATCGAATGTTGAACTATTCCAGCCTGAAAGAACATCAACGTCTTGAATGACTTCCATGAAATCTTTCAAGAGTTGTTTTTCATCAGTATATAGATATGTGTCTTCGAAGGTTCCACATATTTTGTTACCTTCTTCCGATGAATATGTTGGCGGACATAATACCAATGTCACCATTTTATTCAAATGTGATAGGTACACAGAAATTGCGGTAATTTTATTAAATGGATCATCTGGCGGAGCAAATCCAAACTCAGGATCAAAATCAACTTCAATATCGAAGAACCCAATGTTTAGTTCTGGGGCCTCAACGCCCGCATAATGATTGGCCAAACTACGAAATATGGGGTTAATGTCACTTTCAAAAATCTTAACTGGGGTTTTTGAAGATGAACTATAAGTAATTCTATTGAGTTCTTTACGAAACTTTTGTGAACTATTAGTTGAATATTTCTTACAGGTATCGCCATATAGAGAAATATGCGAACCCGATGGGTGAGAATAATAAAATGTATGGTCTGGTTCAAATTCAGTTAATATTCTTTCACCATTGATGCGCTCTGCAACAAAGATTGTATCTTTATTTTTATCATAATATGCATCAACGTAGCTCATTATTCACCGAATTTAAATTAGAAAAACTTCGATCCCGTATATTTTATTGGGAGAAGAAAATAACAAATTTGCTATAAACAATTATATATTAGAAAATATCTCCCCACGATGCAAAACTTATGTTTGAATTGTGGGGAGACTAGATATTTTAGCGTCTGCCCGTTACTTCAAGAATTTCCTCAATCATATCGAAGGCATTCTTTTCTTCTTCGATAGACGCCTTGTAAGCCACTCTGGCGGCTTTCATCAATACGCTGGGCTTCCATCCAAACTCTTCTGCGATGGTCTTAGCGGTGTCCTTGAGGCCCGCCTTGAGGTCATCTGTTTCTTGGAAGACGCGCATGGCCCCATCCATAAAATCTCTCAAGCGGACGCGATCATTTGCGGAAAGTGTTTGTGTATCAAGAGCCATGTTAATTATCCTCTTCAATGGGCTTCTATTTTTTAATCTTATCGGTTTGGTTAACCAAAAGTCAATTTTTTGATTCAGAAAATGAGGGTAGACCCCATTGTTGGACAAACTCTCTCAACTCTCGCAATGAGAGACTATAGCTTTCTGCAAATTCTTTTTCCGATTTTGCAGAGCTATAAAGAGAAATTAAGGCTTCACGAGGTGCCACTGGTGCCGCAAACAACATCTTTGTCAGATCAACTTCCATACGGGAAAGAGATTTTGCGTCCCGAACATAATCGTCAAATGCTTGAATAGCATTGGGATAAATCGGTTGAATTAGATCATATACTGCTTGGGCAAAAACTCTGATTTCATATTGAGCATGTGAGTCCATGCGTAGCTTCATCAGATGCATCATATTATGCAAGTTTTGTGTCCAATATAGCTCCGTATAGTTGGCGACTGGCAAGACGGTTCTAGCTAATTCACGAGCAATGCCGGAAAAATCATCGTCTAATAAAGAATCGACATCATCTCCATATGGTTCGTACATATCATCTATATCAGAACCTCGTTCTCCCAAAAGAGTTCGATAGACGTTGTAGGAATGATCATTGGCATTTTTAATTAACCACTGAACACCTTCTTTTGATTTATCTGAAATATTTCCATCACGACCTTGCTTATTGTCCAAACTTTGTGGCTGGATATGATCAAGTGTCGGCATATAGAATTCATCAGTCATCACAGAATATCGACCCGAATATTCGTTTAAACTAGCGGTACGGTGGCGAACCCATTGTCTCATAACAAAAATTGGCATTTTTATATGAATCTTGATCTGGCACATCTCGAACGGGGAAGTGTGTTTATGCTTCATTAAATAACGAATTAAACCACGATCTTCTAATACTGTCTTAGTTCCGTCGCCATAGGATACGCGGGCGGCTTGTACTATAGATGAATCGGTTCCCATAGTTTCTATTAGACCGACAAATCCATGGTCTAATACGGGAACATATTTTGAATCACTTAATATTTCATGTTGTTTTGTCATGTCTATTCTCAGCTATAGAAATTAGATGAAGAGTGTGCTATTTCATGCTCTTTGATCACGGTTGATAATATTTCATCCAATTCTGGGCAAACCATCATTAGAACAATACAAAAATGGTCCCATTCTGATTTCAAACTTGGATTATCGAGGATAGCTTTTTGCATTTCCAAATAAAATTTACCGGCAAGATGCTCGCGATACATTTTATCTTTGAGATTGCATATTTCGGCATCTTTTGAACGAACACGTTCATTAAGCTCCGAAATTTTTCGGGCTTGTGTTTCGATCATTCGTTGATCACTGTTAATCATAAAAAAAATCCTTGATATAAATTAATATACCAAGGATTTGATTAAATGTCTTTATTTTTATGATCTAATGGTGGATTAGGCGGTTGATTTTCTTCAGAAAGTTTACGATTAATTTCATCGTATATTTCGTTTACACCAAACGCAATTGCCTCCCGTATTTTTCTAATATTCAATATAATACGGGCTTCTGAAAGTTTTCGTCTTTCCGGTCCTCGCATAATTTTTGCGAGTTCCGCTCCACGAAGCACTCTTTCATTTCCATTGAAATCGGTTACTTTTGCTAAAACAATAAATTCCAATGGTACTTCATCGGGATCGATGCTTTGGATAATATCTTCAAATAGATCACTAGGGGTCATAGAAAGTCCTCCTTAACATAAGTATTTACCCGAATAACTTATGTTAAATAAACCTCCGGTAATTACTACCGGAGGTTTCCTGATTTTTTCATAATAATGCTATGTTCAAGGGCAGCAAGAATTACTGCTGCTGCTTTAATCATATCGTCTTCGAATTCTTCAATAGGTTGAGACATGTGCTTTCGTGTAGCAGTTTGTGAAAAATAATAGGAAGCAATAGCTATCCAATCATTCGGGGTATTTTTCATGTCCCATTCAGAACCAGGAAGATCACATTGTTTATCCCGTTCTTCTAAAATCTTTTGAATAAAATCTTGACGAAGTTTTGACATTAAGCTTTTGGTGCCGAAGTCTTTCTTGGGGCCTTAGCAGTAACCTTAGTTGCTTTCTTAGGAGCAACCTTTTCTGGAACTACTTCGGTATTTAAGCTAAAAGCCTTACTCGCCGTAGGTTTTTCATGTTGTGATCTAAGTTGCGGAGCAAAGCTATAAGCACGTTCGCGCTTATTGCGTGCTTCGGCTTCAAGCATCTCAGCTTCCTGTAGAAGTCCATTTGCTACACCGAGACCATCTTGTTTAGCATCTGCTTCTTGATTAGAAGTATATGGGTTGAACTTACTGGTTTCTGCGTTGTTTTGTGGAACTAATCTTCCAAGATTTTCCAAAATCTTCCTTAGAGGATATGGTTGATTTGGTGCTGGATACATAATTACATTATCTACCGAGACCGAAACTAGAAGATTTGCCGAATGCAGAGATTGTAGCAAAGTTTCGGTACTTTCTGGCATAAGTCTACGACCAAGAACCGAACCTAGATTTTCATCACCTTGGCCTTCTGGACTTTCCAGAATCTGCATAAGGTATTGCTCCCAGCGAGGAGGAAGATTGTCGGTAGAAACTACCAACGAGTGATCTTCCTTTCCTGGGATTTGCATAAAGACTACTACGATCTTTTGATCGGTATTAGCCATACGTCCAATGTGTCTTTTCATTTTTAATCCAATTAATTAAAAGTTATGCTACCGCTGTTGCCAATGCTTCTTCATTAGAATCGGTGGCAGATTCTAATGTCGCTTCTGTAGCATCATCTTCTGACGCATTAGTTTCGACTTGTTGTTGAGCAAAATTTACAAAATTGTTCAAACGATTGCGAACAGCCAATACTTGTTCGATAGTACTCCAACCTTTGAATGCACCTTGCTCAGCCGCATAATCGATTACGCTAAGTGCATTCTTAATATCTTGAATACCTAGGCTTGGGTTTTCTTGATCTGACATTTTATATCCTCCTAATAGGAATGTTATAATTAATAATATCTGATAGAAGTTATAAAAGTCAAAATTAAAAAAATTATTTTAAAATATTATATTTCATACGAAACATAAGCTCAGATGCAGAATCTGGAAAAATTAAAATACAGGTATGTGCTCTAGTACTCCAGCCGCCCTTATTTCCCCAACCGTTTTGCGTCCTTACATTTTTATAGATAAATTCTCTAGAAACATGCAAATCGTGCTCATTAACCCATTCTATTAAAGAATCCGAAAATGATGGATGATTTAAACAGGATGAATCTGCATGAGATTTAAAAAATCGATCATCCCAAAACTCGGTCAGAGTTATAGAAAATGGATATTCCGGTATCTTTTTAATTTTAGACATTTTTTTGCCAGAAAAATAACGGAAGTACCCGTTCAATTAATCATAGCACCAATTTTCCATGGCGTCGAGGTTTAACTATAATATTTTCTTCTGGCCACATCAGATATTCCACCCAAGATTCATGCGGAACTTCTAATGGAAATTTTCGGCGGCGGTCTACCATCTCATAATAAGAGGGCTTATATGGCTTTATCATAGGATTAATACGATAATCATTTCCTCTTTTATTATTACAAGGAGAGCACGCAGAAGTAAGATTTTCCCAAGAAGACCTACCGCCAAAAGATCGTGGTTTTACATGATCAAGGGTAAGTTGTGATTCAGGAAAAGTTTTAGAGCAATATTGGCAACGATATTCATCACGAAGAAATATGTTTGATACAGTGAACCTAACTTGCCGCGTAGTACGAACATATCTTTCTGTGATGACGACAGAAGGTACTTTCATTTCAATTCTCGGACTATGTACAGTCCAGTCATCATAATGAGCCAATACACGAACAGAGCCAAGCCACATAGATTTAATAGAATCTTGCCATAATAAGCTAGAAACCGGAAGAACACTTACCGGCATGCCATCAGCATTTAATATTAAAGTATCACCGCTCATAATATTTCCTTTAGAATATTTAGGCTTTTAAAACAGTTTTAGTAAGCCTAATGTCTATTAAAATTTTCCATTTTAATTTCACTTTCTTCTGTAAAACGAAGATCAAGAGAAGATAAAACGCCTCCTTTTCCTGATCCTGTATCTAAGAAAATTGCTTTTCCACCTTGTTTGCCATTATGCACGAATGGTGCGGTAGTTGATCTAGAATCATGTCCAACAATAACGGTCTTGCCTTTGGGGATAGCATCAACCCAATCATATGTCCTACGGGGCTTTTCCGTCTGAATTGTTGGATCAAACTCACCAAACAAGGAGTAATTTTCCATGGCCTTATAATCTTTTGTTTCAGACCACCACGATGGATGAATTGCGGCATGCGTGAAAACAAATGGACCAGCACTCATTATGAATGATGATCTGGCAACCATACCTTTGAATCTATTCATCCATATTTTATTTCTAGGAGAACCTAAGTTTTTAAGAGCATTGATAGTTACACGATTTCCTTCGCTTAATTTCATCAGATGCCGACCTCGGTCATTTTGATCAATCCATTTTGCAATTTTTCTTTCATGATTTCCTATAATGAGTTCGCCATTGCCTCTCATAACTGTGCGATAAACTTCATCGGCGCATTCTAAAGATGAAGGACCATAATCAACGATATCACCCAGAAATAATACAAAATGTTTTCTCAATCGTGCCCAATCTAATGTGGCTAATAAAGATTGATGCATACCATGCACATCGCCAACAACTGTAATGCCATTATATCGTTCTTTTATTATAGATAATTCGTCTGAGCATTTCAGAACTGGATCAATAATTGTATTATTGCTTATAACTTCAACTAAACCATCACCTTTTCTTATTTCTTTTTCAGATGAAAGAAACTTTTGACGATTTTCTTTAATAGAAGAATTGTCATCACATATTAGATAAAAAACAGGAACTCCGCATTGAATGCCTATGTTGGCAAAAGAAGTTCTTTTTTCTTTTTTTAAATTATCTGCATTTATAATAACGCGCTCACCAAGTTTCAATTTGGTTTCGGTTATTCGGCATATTTCTGAATTAACAATTAAATCGATGTTTTTAGAAGATTTGCCTATTAAATTATATTTAATTTGCTCTTCGCACACGATTTCATAAGAAGAAAAAACTTTCTTCAATTCTTTTTTATTATTATTTACGGTGTTTGGTCCAACTGCAATTATTAAGCAATTTAAT
>Ga0114975_10002053_pt1 | contig 13906 bp, 14 predicted proteins | sample S_130626_EF_Meta_FD_87031 | JGI IMG/M metagenome (GOLD analysis project Ga0114975, IMG submission 87031) | Freshwater microbial communities from Lake Simoncouche, Canada to study carbon cycling - S_130626_EF_MetaG | ecosystem: Environmental > Aquatic > Freshwater > Lake | place: Lake...
TCACTTAGAAAATGGAAATGCTAAATGAACAATAACTTATTACAGATTAAAATAAAACAAAGACTTAATAAGCTGGCCTCATTGGATTATGATAATCTAGAGTGTTGGCAAATAGCAGAAGCATTTAATAAGGCTCAAATTGAATGGACTAGAAGACAACTATATGGTATTAATGTTCGTAAAGAGGGTGCAGAAAAAACTAGTGGTTTGGTGGATGATCTTCAAAGACTTATGAAGTCTGAGATATTAAATATGAATAAAAAAGATATTTATTATAGATCAGAATCTTTACCACCTGACTATCTTCACTATGTACGTACAGATGTATTTGCTCAACAAGAATGTTGTCCAGAACGTAGAATGACAGTGTATGAAGTGGAGGAAGCTAACATATCTATTATATTAAACAATAAAGATAAGCAGCCAAGTTTTGAATGGTGTGAAACAGTTTCAACATTAGTAAATAACAATCTTAGAGTTTATACTAATAATGAATTTGAAATTAGCAAATGTTATTTAGTTTATTATAGAAAACCACAAGAAGTACAATTTACCGGATGTATTGATATTACAACTGGTTTTCCATTTACTAATGATCAAACATGTGAGTTTAATGATGATGTTGCTGAAATAATAGTAGATAATGCAGCTATGATTTTAGCTGGTGATATTGAATCAACAACACAATATCAGAGAGAACAACAAAACGTACAATCTAATAGTTGATTATGAGATCTTTACAAAAACCATCTGGTATATTTTCAATGAGTGGTCCAAGTATGGCTGCCATGATGCCTCAAGCAGAAACTTGTGCACTATGTATACAAACAGCAGCTCTTGGACAAGATATGTTAAATGCTGTAACAAGTTTACATAGATTGCATTTAAAAGTAACAGGACTTGGGTCTTATGCAGCACATAAAGCTCTTAATAATGGATATGATGCTTTTGGAGATCATGCCGATGATTTAGTAGAACAATACCAAGGAGCTGAGGAAAAACTTTTAGATCTTCCAAACACTGCTCCAGCTGAACTTAATTCTGTAGAAGAAGGTTTAGACTATCTTAGAAAGATGAAAGATAAAATTGAAGCTTTACAATCTGTAATGCCTCACTCTGAAATAAACAATTTATTAGATGAAGCTAAGAGTACAATTAACTCTGTAAAATATAAATTGTTATTTTTAAGATAATTACGTATATTATATTATAACACAAACAAAAATATTTATTTATTTATAACCCCTTAAATTTTTTATTATGTATTTTCCTCATGCCTTTAGGAAGAGCTTTCTTCCTTCTTCACAAACTGCTCTTGCTTCTGTAGCTACAGCTACTCTTGCTACTACTACTGGACAAGTGCTTGCTGTTTCTGCTGCTACAAGTATAGTAGTAGGTCAATCTGTTGTAGCTGCAGGTATTCCTGTAGGTACAATTGTTAGTAGCATTTCGTCTACAAATATTACTATTTCACAACCTATCACTGCAGCAATTGCATCTGGTACAACATTGAACTTTGGTAATGGTACTGTAAGTCCTACTTTAGCTACTGCTCTTAATGCTCCAAATGTACTTCAGTTTGGTACTACTGCAGCTAGTACTGCTGGTATTGTCCCTGGTATGACAGTAACTGTTTCAGGTGTTCCTACTGGTACTGTTGTAACATCAGTAAGTGGTGGTTTTGTTACTTTATCAAATTCAGTAACAGCAACTATTACTACAGGTACAAATGTTGCTTTTGGTGCAAGTGGTGTTTCAGTTTTAACTGCTGGTTCAACTGCTTCTTTAACAGCTGGTCAAGTTGGTTTCTTTTCTCCAGATGGTGTTGCTGTTCAAACAGCTAGTGCTAAACCTTTTATCATTGCTCAAGGTTCTTACTTTAACAGTGATAAGATTAGTCCTGCTCTTGGTGGTTACAAAGAATCTGTTAAGACTAAGATGATTAACCCTAAGTACATTTCACGTGTAATCAAAGTTACAGCTAAACAAGCACGTCAAATGGTTGTTCAGGTTCCTGTAACTTGTGGATTAGCTTGTGATACTACTTTTAGATTACGTGTAGATATTAAAGGTTCTCCAGCTTTACGTTTCTTATCTCATAACATGTATAGAACATTAGATGCTTATACAGGATGTTGTGATGCTACTGATCCTACATTACAAAAAGATCCAGTTCCAACTTTATTAAACTGGGCTGATCAAATCAACCAAAGTTTGATCTTTAATACAATGGTTCAGGCTAGAGTATATAAATTAGCTTATAGTGCAGTTGCTGCTTCTGGTACTTCTAGTATTACAACTACAAGTGCTGTAATTGCTAACAGTGCATTTTCAAGTGCTAATGGTGTTGGTATAGGTCAGAAAGTAGTTGGTGCAGGTATTCCGGCCAATGCTTTTGTAACTGCAATTAGTAATGCTACTAATGTAACTATTACATTCCCTACACAACAAACTGCTCCTACAATTACTACTCCAGCTGTTAAGTTTTATAATGATCTTTATTCTGGTGCAATTGGTACTCCTCAACAAGGTGCTGCTCAAGTTATTCCAGGTACTGGTACTCAAGCAGGTGTTGGTGGATCTGCTGTAGTTTCTGCTGGAACTGCAACTGGTGACACAATTGGTGCAATAGGTAGTATTGGTGCTAGTCTTTATGACATGGCTCCAGCTAGTGCTGCTAGTTTCACTGTAGATGCTCACATTGAATTAGTTGCTGCTTATGTTGAAACTCAATTTGGTATCTGTACTTTCACTCCAACTGATAAATATGACTTGGAACCATTGTTAATGTACACTTCATTAGTTGATGAATCAGGTGATCCTTGTGCTGTTAACTGTTTTACTACTTCTAATAGTAACACTGGTACAAATACATCAGCTAATGATGCTACAATAATTCAAGTTCCTATTCAAGCTTCAGGAATTGGTGAAACAGTATTACGTGACATGATCCTTTCTGATCGTTATTTACAATTAGCTTACCCTGATAGCAATCGTGTAGAAAGCTTAAGGATGAGAGAGATTGAACAAAATCCTGGATTGGCTAATATTTTTAGAACTTCTTTGTATGATCAAGTAATGATTTTACATAGTGTTCCTAGATTTAACAACCCAACTAGTACATTTGATAATGATCAATATTTGTTAGTATTCCACGTTCCAACTGGTACGTCTACTGCAGGTTTGACTAACTACATTGTTAGTTCTGTTACAGCTGCTGGTGGTACAATTCCTACGAATGCTGCAGGTATTACATTCGAACAATATTAATATCGTCCTATGAAAATTAAAGGGAGGGTACACTATGTACCTTCCCTTTTTTTATTTTGGAAATCCCCTCAAAAAATTGTATATTATTATTAGGGGGGATGTCTTTAAATTTTTACATAAATTTATAAAGTTTACATAATGATCAACAAACACCAATTAAGTTTAGAAGTACCAGACACTAACAACTGTAGTGTCTTTCGTGTATTTGATACAAGTTTATACTCATCTTTAATAGATATAGATTGTGGTACTTTAGAAATTACATCACCTGGATTTAATGAAGCTGTTTCCATACAAGTGATACCTCAGTTTAATCTTATATTAAATGCTTGTACTCTTGGAATACAAACTGCTCGTTGTGGTAGTGTAAGTGAAGTACTTCCTGATGGTATCTATAATATTAAATACTCAGTTAGTCCAAACAGTCAAGTTTTTGTAGAATATAATTATTTAAGAATTTGTCAGACATTGAATAAATATTTTAATGAACTTTGTAGATTAGAATTAGCAGCTTGTGAACCTCAAGCTGATGTAAAAGAAGAGTTAGAAGAACTTAATCTAATAAAAAACTTTCTTGATGCAGCAAAAGTAAAAGTTGAATATTGTGAGAATCCTCAACAAGGAATGGATTTATTTATGTATGCTCAAGCAAGATTACAAAAATTAACATCTCATTGTTAAACCTTAAAATAAACCAATTATGAATTGTCCAAATTGTAGTGCAGTAATATCATGTGGCTGCCAAAAACGTGTAGCATCTAATGGTAAACAAGTATGCTCTAGTTGTTTAGCAGCTTATGAACAAATGCTTAGAAATCAAAAAAAGCCTTAAAATGAGAAATCTATTACCAGATAAAGTTAAATACTATAAAAACTTTGCTAATTCTGTTTATGCTGAATTTCAAAAAATGAAATATGGAATAGCTAGTTGTAGACCATCTGGTAAACTTTATGTAGATGAAATGCGTAAAGATATAGTAGATTACCAAGCTAATGATGATGGAGAAGCTCTATCTCAAGTATCCATAAATACTATGGCTTGGCTTCCTGTGTACTACCCTAGTAATGATACTTCTTGTGGATATACACCACCATGGTCTAATATGAGCAAGTATCAAATACAAAGATGTTCATCAGGCCCAACTGGTGTTGGTATGTCTTATGTAGGTCAAGGTAATTCTACTAATATTATTGAAGTTAATACTGGTGGTTGTATTACTAGAATTAATCTTAATCCAACTATCAATATTACTAATAATTCTTCAGGAGGAGCTTCTTCATTTGTATTTACACAAGATTGTGCTCAACCTCAAACTGTATGGAATATTAATCATAATTTAGGATATACACCTAATGCATGGACAGTAGATTGTGCCGGTAATAATATATCTGGTACAATGACCGTTATAAGTAATAATACAATTAGAATTACATTTAGTACAGCTCAAGCTGGTAAAGCATACTTATCATAATGGCAGATACAAAAAAATATTTACATAATCTTGATGTGGTTAATAATAAGGTGATAAACCTTCTTCTTAATCCTTTAACTACAGCACAGAGAACTACAATAGGTGGTACACTTGGTGCTACAGATGAAGGTTATGTATGCTTTGATATAACATTAAATCAACAGTATTTTTGGGATGGTTCTGCATGGATAGTTGTTGGAGGTAGTGCAACATGGGGATCTATAACAGGTACTCTTACAGCACAAACAGATTTAACATCATATCTTTCTTCTAACTATTATCCTTTATTAACTAATCCAGCTAATTATCTTACTAGTTCAGCTCTTACACCATATTTAACGTCAGCTACAGCTGCAGCTACATACCAACCTCTACTTACTAATCCTGTTACAGGTACAGGTACAGCTACAAGAGTGGCATTCTGGGATACAGGATCTTCTATATCTAGTGATGCAGATCTTTATTGGGATAATACTCTTAAAAGACTTGGTATAGGTACAACTACTCCCACTACAAAATTAGAAGTTGATTATGGAACAGGTGCAGGTCCAGGTGTAACTATTGTAGGTGGTGCTAATGTATTTGAAAATGTTGCATTAAGATTGTGGGATAAAGGTACAGCAGCTTTAAATAGAAATGTTTTAGAATTTGGTCATGTAAATGCAAGTGTAGCATATGCACCTGGAGCTAGAATACTATCTACTAATGTATCAGGATTGATGACTACAGGTGCTAAGTTAATACTAGAAACAACTAGTAATGATTTAAGTACATGGAATACTAATCAATTAGTATTAAGCAATAATGGTAATGTAGGTATAGGAACAGCATCTCCTAATTCTACTTTAGATGTAAATGGATGGATTAATGCAGTCTCAGGACTTGTACTTAATGGGTCAGGCTGGAACTCAGGCGTTCCCTCTTCAGGTGGTAAGATAACATTTACATCTAATGGAATAAAATATTCACCTGAAGGTGGGGCAGGTTTTCATCATACTTTTTTTACAAATGGATTTAGTAGATTATATATTAATGATACAGGTGTAGGAATACAAAATACTAATCCTCTATATAAATTAGAAGTTGGTGGTACTACTACAATTGATGCTTATTCTGCTGATACAGGCCTAGTAAAAATTAATTCAGGATTTACTACTCCAAGTGCACCAAATTTAACAGCAACTGCTCTTTTAATTAAGCCATCTTATAATTTTTCTGCAAACCCATTACCTCCATTAAGTCCAACACCCCCCACTGGAAACAAAGTAATTGGAATACTTTATAATCCTACAATAAATGCAATGACAAATACACAACACATTGCTTTTCAAAATGTAAGTGGGGATAATTATTTTAATTCAACTTTTGATTCATCAATTAATCCACCTATTGGTGGTTATGGTAAAACTACTTTTTTTGATCAAGATATAGAAATTGCAAAAAATCCAACTGGGTATCCAGGATATAATAGAATATATCCAGGGCCTCCTTTATTTATAGGAGGATCTACTACTCATAGTGATACAGCAAAAGCTTATCTTACATTAGGTGTTTTAGGTGGTAATAACATGGCTGCTAATACTGTACTAATAAAAAACTTATTAGGAGATGTATCACAATCAGCAACTGGTACATATACTAATACACAAATTTCAGGAAGAGTATTAAGTATAAGTGGAAATGCTGAATATAAATTTTTAGATATTCTTCCTAGTTATGATTCTAATCAACAAGTCACAACATACACAGGAGCAATAAGAGGTGTTTATTATAAACTTACTGAATCTACAATACTTCCTGCAGGTGCTAAAAATATAGCTTGGGAGAATTTTAATGGAGATATTATACATGGTAATTTAGCATTTACAGGTGGTGGTCCAGATAAAATGGTTACTGTTGATACTACAGGTAAACTTAAAACAGCACCTGTTCCTACAGGAGGAAATTCACCCCTTACAACTGCAGGAGATTTATATATTTATGATACAGCAGATGCAAGATTGGGAATTGGTGGAAATGGACAAGTTCTTACTGTGGATACATCACTCACTTCAAAATTAAAATGGGCAACATTTACAGGAGGTGGAGGAGCAAGAATTACAGCTATTGTAACTGCTAATGTAACAGGAGGAACTGCAGCAGGTACTGATTATGTGTATCTTGTAAATCAAACAACACTTGTTACTGTTACATTACCACCTGCATCTGGTAATACTAATAGTTACACTATAAAAAAAATAGGAACAGGACAAGTAAATATAGCAACTACAGCTGGAAATATAGATGGAAGTTCATCACCAATAACTATTAACGTCCAAAATGTATCAATCACATTAGTAACTGATGGTACAAATTGGTTTATAATTTAAAACTATGGCATACAATCCTATAAATCTTGGGCCAACTAATACAGCTAATTCACAAGCTGTTGTACTACCATCTGATCAGGTGGCAATACCTGTAAAGATAGATCAATCTACTCCAGGTACTACTAACAAAGTGGATATAGGTACAAATGGTACTGTTGCAGTAACAGGAGTAGCAACTTCAGCTAATCAAACAAATGGGACTCAGCAAACTAAATTAACAAATGGAACTATTACTGCTGATATAAAGACTCTTGGTACTCAGTTAGTTTCTGCTGATAATGGAATTATAGTTAATGCAGTGATGCATGGTCTAACTACTGGTGGTGGTGGTGGATATGTTGATGTAAAGGTTAATCCATCTGGATCACTAGCTGTTGATGCATCTGGATCTACTGTAGGACTAAGTGCAGGATCTGCTGTTATAGGATCAATAGGAAATGCATCTTTTGGCATATCAGGCAATCTTCCTGCTTTTGCAAGTACACCAACATTTAATATTGGTACAATAAGTACAATTGCTACAGAAAGTACATTATCTACACTTAATAATAAATTTACAATATCATCTACAAGGTTATTAGTAGATGGTTCAGGAGTTACACAGCCTGTATCTTTATCAGCATCTAATACAGGTGGTGTAACTCCTTATTATGGTAATGCAGATGCAAATGGAGCAGTTAAACGTATAGGTCCAGGAGGACCTGGTCAAGTTTATGGTTGGTACTTTTATAATCCAAACACCTCATCAGCATATGTACGTTTTTATGATATAGCAGGTACTCCCCTACTTGGTTCTGATTTAGTATATGCATTAGTTATACCTCCAGTTAGTGGTGCTAATGCATTTGGTGTTGGTATAAAACATGTTAATAATATACACATAGCAGTAACTCAAAATAAATCAGTTTCTACAGCTATGGCTTTAGATGTGGACTATAACATATTTATTAAAAATTAAAATAATAATATAATGAACATTCAACCTACAAATTCTGTAAATTTTCCATTAGATGCAGAAGCTAATCAACTTGGCATAACAGTAAATAATTTTGGATTATTTCCATCTCAAATATCAATAACTTGGGAAATATATGGTAACGGTGCTTCTAAAAGTGGTGTAATTATTCTTCCTCAATCTATTGTAGATGTATGGGGAACAGATGATGCAATAGTAAAAGAGTATGTACTTGAACAATTAGGTTTGACTGAAATAATATAATATGGCTACTAAATATTGGTATAAAGCTTCCAATGGAAGTGATGCTTGGTCAGTTGCTGCAAATTGGTATCTTGGTTCAGGAGGAACAGGTGGCACTACTACGGTACCGGGAAATGCTGATGATGTTATATTAGATACTAACTCAGGTAATGGTACATTAACTATTGCTGCTGCTTCTAGTTGTAGAAGTCTTGTAGCAACAACATTTAAAGGTACATTAACAGGCACGTTTGCATTAACAATGGCAGGCAGTAATGGTGGTTCACAAGGAAGTGGTAAAACTCTTGAATTAGGACCACCAGGAGTACCAGGAGTAGGAATGACATATTCTTTAACAGGAGGACTTAGTCTTGCAGCTGTTACTAGTTCAGGAAGTATAAACTTTAATGGACAATCCCATTCTACAGGAACAATGACAATTAATGCTGCAGCAGGAATATGGACTTTAGCAGGAAATTTAACTACTACAGGAACAATATCATTTGTTGCTGGATCTTTAACTACAAATGGATACACTGTAACTTGTAGTACTTTTACTATCTCAGGGTCAGGTGTTAGAACTTTAAATCTTGGATCAAGTCTTATAAATTTAACAGGTAGTGGTAGTCCTTGGTCTTTTGTTACATCTGCAACAAATGTTACTTTTAATGTAGGTACAAGTACTATAAGATTTAGTGATACAAGTAGTGCATCATGTACATTTTTAGGAAATAGTAGGACTTATTATAATTTTGAAGTGGCTAGAGGAGCAAGTACAGGTACAGTAGTATTTCAAAGTTCATCAGGTGGTAATTCAGGAAGTAATACTTTTTTTAATTTTATAGATAACACAGGAACAGCAGCACATAGTATCACTTTTCTTCCAAGTTCACCACAAACTTTTGAAAACTTTAATGTAAGAGGAGCATCAACTTCTGCTAGAATAACTTTTATAGCAGGTACAGCAGGAGCAACAAGTTTAACAAAAATAGGAGCAGGTGCTGTAATATGTGATTATTTAGATTTAGGAGCTAATGTAACATCTGTCACTCCTGCTAACACATGGTATGCAGGATATAATAGTATAGGAACAGGAGATGGATGGGTGTTACGTAATCCTCCAGGACTATTACTAATGGGTGTTGGAGGATAAATATTTTGGTTAACTCTTAAAGATTTTGTATATTATATTGTAAGATGATCTTACACAAATTGTATTATTTTATAACAACTTAAAAACCAACTAGTTATGTTAACACTTACTGAACAAGATTTAAAAGATTTGGATAAATACATCCAAGAAATGCCAACTAAATATGGTCTTCCTCTTTTAAACTTTATAAATGCAAAGATGACAGAACAGGTAAAGAAAGAAATACCTGCTGATCTAATAAAAGAAAAAAAATAATAAACATATTTTCCTATGAAAGCATACAGGTCTAATCTTGAAAAAGAATCTTGTTCTCCTGTGTCATCCAATTGTGTGACATGGCAGGGACCAGATTTACCATGTCTTAATCTTTGTAAAGGAGACAGTGTATCTGATGTAGTTTACAAAGTGGCAGTGGAGATCTGTAATCTTAAAGATAATATAGGTCTTACTGATATAGATTTAACATGCTTATTAGAAGTGTGTAATGCTACTCCAGAACCTACAAAAACTTTAGCTAATATTTTAGAATTACTTATTAGTAAAGTGTGTTGTCTTTCTGATATAGTTGATAATATTCCTCCTCCAGGTTCAAACTATGTAGAACCTACATTAACATTATCTCCTTGTTTACGATATTCAAATGGTTCTGGTGGGAATGTAACAGAATTAATTCTTAGTCAATATGTTCTTAGAATTGCTACATTTTTATGTGCTGTTAATACAACAGTTAATGGTCATACAGGTGATATAAATCAATTAAAATCAGATGTATATGCATTACAGCATCCTACAATAGTTACACCTGTATATTCTAGTTGTTTATTAGGAAGTGTTGAAACCATTCCTACAATAGTACAAAATTTAGAAAGTGAGTTTTGTGATTATGTAGAGGTATTAGGTGCTCCTACTGAAATAAATACTAGTATAGCAAAACAATGCCCTAATTTAAATGATCAAAAACTTCTTTCAACAGGAGCTTATATTACTTCATTAGGATCATCAAATTGGAAAACTTCTCCTAATAGTTTAGCAGATAGTATTGTTAACCTATGGGCTATGGTATGTGATTTAAGAGGATCTGTTAAATCAATATTAGCTAATTGCTGTAAAGTGGATTGTAAAAGTATTACAATTGACTTTGATTACAGATGGGTTGATAGTGTTACTCTTAAAATGTACTTCACTCCTAAGAGTTCTCTTCCTATTGGATTTTATGATTGTGATGATGTACATGGTAATGTTATGGATGTCACTGACGGATTAGGTAATACATGGCAAGCATACTTTCATTTTAGAAGAAAAGATTCAGCAGATCATACAGGTATTCTTGATGATACAAGTATTATGCAAAATGGTTATACATTAGATTTTAGTAATGCTAATGCAATAGACACAAGTGCAGGATTAACATTTAGTGGTAATTTATGTTTTACAAATGATGAAACATCATGTATTAATTGTGTAACTAAATCTGTTGTAGGATATGTTAATAAAGATTGTTGTACTATTACAGCTCAACAAGCTACAACAATAACTTACAAAGTGTGTCTTACACCTACTACTACTACAACAACAGCTAACCCTGCACCTTAAACTTAAAAAACTTTAAATATGGCTTCAGTAACTCCTACTCCTTCTTGTGTATATAAATCAGTAACTCTTGCTGCTGGTGAACAATTTACACTTCCTCCAGGTGCAGAACTTGTTGCTTCTTCAGCTGGTATAGCTGCTGTTAAAAGCACATGTGCTTTACCAGATACACTTGAAGAACCAGTTTGCTATAAATTTAAATTTTCAGGTGGTGAAAATGAAAATAGTAGTAGTGCACAAAATTGGGAACAAGATGATAATTTTAAAGTAAAAGGAATATTTGTAAATGGTCTTTATTATCCATTTGCTAATCTTATTCAACTAGGTGGTCTAACTTCTAGTTCAAGTCTTTCTTCAACTTGGCTTACTGCTTTAAATAGTATTCCACAATTTAATGGATTATTTACTTTTCTTAATGGTAATCCTCAATATGGCAATGAAGGAGCTTTTGGTAATGGTTTTACACTTCAAGTTGCTTTTAGTGTTATTCCATCTGTTGGTGATAGTTTTGAATTTGTATCGTTTACTTCAACACAATATCAAGCACCGTTTAGTGGAGAATTTACAGAAATATATACTAAAGGAGTACGTTGCTAATCTTTAATTGAAAAATAAATAAATGTCTTGTAACTGTAATAATGCTAATCCTACATGTGAACCATGTGCATTTTGTACACCTCCCGGTGTTACAGGACTTACTACATGTGCTCCTATAGATCCTTGTGAAGAAACTATTCCAGTAGACTGTGTGTTATATAGTGGTAAACCATATGATTGTGAGGTGATAGTAAATCCAAATAATACTTTAACATCTATATTAGCTCAGTTGTTTGCATATTATGTTGGTCCTGTAGATGATTGTTGTTTGCTAGAAGGTGATCTTGAAGTGAGAAATACAACTACTACGAGTACATCAACTACTACAACCACTAGTACTACCACTACCACTACAGCAGCTCCATTATGTTCTTTTTATCAAATAACAAGCACTGTAACATCTAGTGTAATTGAGTTTGTAAGATGTGGTTGTGAACGTACTGAACGGTTAACAATTACAAGTTTACCAGTAACTTTATGTATTAATAATTTATTTCCTATTACAACAATAACAGGAAATGTAACTAATGCTAATGTTGGTGTTTGTTCTACATCAGGACCTTGTCCAACAACAACCACTACAACTGTTGTTGTTCCACCTTGTACTTGTAATATATACACTGTTACTAATGAAATTAGTAGATTACCTATTTCTCACACATATACAGAATGTAATGGTACTAGTCGTACATCAGTTACTACAAGTTTTGCAAATGGAAGTTGGACAGTTTGTGCTTGTTCTAATATATTAACTAATATTCCTGCAGGATTAACAGTTAGTCCAACTGGTACTCCTTGTTCAGGTCCACCAACAACAACAACAACAACATTAAATTGTGTAAATAGTGGAGGTACGGCTAATCAAATATAACAACTATGACAGTACGTGTAAAACTTAATACACCAATAGGATCGGGATATGGCCCAAACTTTACTTTAGCAGCAAATGTTGGAGCAATATTTCCATTTACAGCAACCCTTACACAATTAACAACTGGATTAGGATTGTCTGTTACTGTCGATGCTGCTGCTACCAGCATAACTGTAACATCAGCAACAGGATGTACAACACCTATTGTATTAACAATAGTTAGAACAACCACCACTACATCTACCACTACAAGTACGACTACTACAACTACAACATTGGCTCCTGAAACATTTCAAATGGTGGCAACAGGTATTACTAAGTTTTCATTTAGTAATTTTATAACAAGTGTTCCTATATCAATAAATTTTGGTCCACCAGGAGCCATAGTTAACTATCCTGCCGGCACTTACACTGGGGGCACTATGATTACTTATACATATTCTACTGCTTATACAGGAAATATAACAATAAGTACAACAAATCTTACAGGAATTACTACACTTGAAATTTCTTCTAATGTTACAACACCTAGTGTTATTGATTATATTTTACCACAACGTACAGGCAGTTTAAATACACCATCTGGATTTACAGTTTACATTCTAGGAAGTCAATTAACTAAATTAGATGGACTTACTAAGTTAAATATAGTTAACACCGTTTTAGTTACTGGTATGACTACGGGACAACTTTCTAGACAGTTGTCATATACAAGTATAACATATGCAGGTGTTTCAGGATTTCTTTCAGCTCTTCCTAATGCAACACCTACAACGAAAGATAGTTTTATTAATATACAAAATTTTAATACAGTAAATGGTGATTTAGCTACAATGCCTCCTAGTTATAATTCAATTAATTTTGGAGGAGATAATACAATATCTGGTCAAATTTTTTCTTTACAACCTCATGTACAATCATTTGGTATACTAGGTAGAAACACATTGTCAGGAGATGTTAAATTTATTCCAAATTCTTATACCAGTACCACAGTGGCTAACTCTGTATTAACATCATTTAACGTACAAGGATATAATACACTATCGGGCAGTATAAGAGAATTTAATATTGAAAGAATTAGATTACTTTCTATTGTTGGAGAAGTGAGTCCATTTACAGGTTTAGGAGGAAATACAATATCTGGAACTATAGATGCTAATGGTGCAGATACAAGACTTTGGAATACACTTACAGCAACAGGAACACCAGTTGTAGTAGGAGGAATTACAATTACACCAGCACCATTTACAACTTTCCAAGTGTTAGGTAAAAATACTATAAGTGGTACATTATCAACATTTACTAATTGTGTAAAGTTAAATAGAATTTCTATAGATGGTAAATTATCCCCAAGTGCTGGTAATACTATAACTGGTAATTTATCAA
>Ga0114975_10002055_pt1 | contig 13898 bp, 3 predicted proteins | sample S_130626_EF_Meta_FD_87031 | JGI IMG/M metagenome (GOLD analysis project Ga0114975, IMG submission 87031) | Freshwater microbial communities from Lake Simoncouche, Canada to study carbon cycling - S_130626_EF_MetaG | ecosystem: Environmental > Aquatic > Freshwater > Lake | place: Lake...
AAATAGATAAGATGTCAGGGGCTAATTCCAATATTCAAATGACAGATTTAGATTTTAATAATATTAAAACTAATCTTAAAAAATATTTACAATCACAAGACACTTTAAAGGACTACAATTATGAAGGTTCTGCGCTTTCTACTCTTTTAGACGTTCTTGCTTATAATACTCAATATAATGCTTATTATTTAAATATGGTTGCCAATGAGATGTTTTTGGATTCTGCCATTCAGCGTTCTTCTGTAGTATCTCATGCCAAACTATTAAACTACACACCAAGGTCAGCAGTTGCACCCTCTGCAACAATAACACTTAAAGTTAATCAAGTAACGCAATCATCTTTAACTTTACCTAAATTTACTAATTTTTTATCTGAAGCAATAGATGGCGTAAACTATAAATTTGTAACTACTGATGATATTACAATCAATACCAATCGAGCCAACAATACAGTTACTTTTACAAATTTAATTATTAAACAAGGTGAACCAACTACTTTAAGTTTTTCTTATAGTTTAGCTGAAAATCCTTCTTCTACAATATCTTTGCCAGATACCAATATTGATACAACAACAATTTCAGTTGTAGTTCAACAAAGTAGTTCTAATTCATCATCAGAAGTATTTACATTAGCTAAAAACTTTTTAACTTTAGATGGTTCTTCTGCCGTATACTTTTTACAAGAAGGAAATAAAGAAAACTATCAAATTTACTTTGGTGATGGCATTTTAGGTAAAGCATTAACTGATGGTAATCAAATTATTGTTTCTTATGTTACAACAAATGCTTCTGCGTCATATGGTGCTAATAACTTTGTTTTGATGGATACAGTTAATGGATATTCCAATACTACAATTACACCAATTGCGGCTACAACTCAAGGTTCAAACAAAGAAACTATCGATTCAATTAAATATACAGCACCAAAAGCATATTCCTCACAAGGCCGTGCAGTAACTAAAGAAGATTATATTTATCAGATCCAAAATAATTCTGGTATATTTCCTATTGATGCTGTGAATGTATGGGGTGGTGAAGAAAATAATCCACCTGTATATGGAACAATTTTTGTTGCCATTAAACCTGCTGGTGGATACATCTTAACAGAAACAGAAAAAAACATTATTGAAACTGAAATTATTAAACCAATTTCTGTATTAACAGTTCAGTCAAAGATTATTGATGTAGATTATACCTATCTTTCTATCACATCCAATGTATTGTATAATCCAAAGCTAACAACACTCAGTTCTACACAATTAAAAACACAAATTTTAGATTCCATAAAGTCTTTTGGTACAACATCATTAAATACATTTAATTCAACATTTAAGTTATCCGAATTAATAACAACTGTACAAGCTACAAGTTCTTCATTTATTACTAATGATGCATCTATTATTTTACAAAAAAGATTTACACCAGATTTAATCAATTCAACCACATACACATTTGATTTTGGTACATCATTAAAGAAAGATATTTTTTCAAAGAGTGTCAGCGTTACTCCATCATTTCAATATATTGATACAAAAAACAATAGTGTAGTCAGAAGTGAAGTATATCTGGAAGAAACTCCATCTTCAACTTCTGTTATTGATTATATTTCAATTATTAATCCAGGATTTGGTTATACGTCAACTCCAACAGTAAGTATTATGGGTGACGGTATAGGTGCCACAGCCACAGCACTTGTAGTAAATGGGCAAATAACAAACATTATTATAACCAATGCAGGTTCAAACTATACTCAAGCAATTGTTCAAATTTCTGGTGGCGGAGGTTTTTCAGCATTAGCGTCTGCTGTGTTAGCTGGAAACAATGGTATACTAAGAACTTATTACTATGTTAATGGTGTCAAAACAATTTTAAATCCAACAGCAGGTACAGTAGACTATGATAATGGTATTGTAATTTTAACAGCGTTTAATCCATCTAATGTTAATAATACTTTAGGTGTTTTAAGTATTCAAGCAGTACCAACATCCACAATTATTTCTTCTAGTAGAGATAAAATTATTACCTTGGATACATTTGATAATAATGCAATCAATGTAAATCTTAGTGCGAAATAATAATGATTTTAAATAATCACAATACTTCAATACAAATACCAAAACAACTTCCTGAATTTATTCGGGATGATGTTAACTATCAAACATTTGTAGCTTTCTTAGAAGCGTATTATGAATGGCTTCAATTATCTCATACTGCCAATTCTTTAAATACTGTTGTTAACTCATCTGGCCAAGGTATTACTCACGCCTCTCAGAATCTATTGAGTTATGTAGATATTGATGATACAATGAATGATTTTATTCAGTATTTTATTAATGATTTTCTTCCTTACATTCCAGATGATGCTCTAACAGATAAAAGAAAATTATTAAAAATATCAAAAGAGTTTTACCAATCAAAAGGAACTGAAAAATCATACAAATTTTTATTTCGAGCATTATATGGTATTAACGCTGAATTATTTAAAACTGGTGATGTTGTATTAAAAGCTTCTTCTGGTAAATGGATTGTACCTAAATCTATTCGTATTAACTCTACGGATACGAATTGGTTGTTAACCAAAGGCCTCCAAATTTTTGGTGAATCGAGTAAATCTTATGCAACAATTGATTATGCTTTATTGGCTGGTACAAAAATAGAATTATACATTTCAAACATCAAAAGACAATTTGAATCCGGAGAGATCGTAAAAATTGTTGATAATAATAATAAAGATGTTTATTTTTACGACAATAAAATTTATATACAAAATCAAGACTATGGGATACCACAAGGTGCTACCACATTGTCACAAAAAATTGTTGGTATAGTTTTTTCTGTGTCTATAGACGCTAACTATAAAGGATTATTTTATAATTCTGGTGATCCTATAGTTGCTTATGGGGGTTTAAACCCCGACAAAAATGTGCCTATTGGATTTATTGGTGAAGTTGGAGAAACAACAACTGGTAGTTTAAATAGTTTGATTGTTGTTAATCCATCAAATGGTTATAGATTATCACCAAATACAAATATCATTATAGCCGGTGACGGAACTGGTGCAGCAGCTCAAGTTTCTTTATTGGATGCAACCAAACAAACAGTAATTACATTAGCAACATCCAATACATTGGGTGCCATGGCCAATGTAAGGATTGGAAACACAGCAATAGCTCAAACTTATATTAATTTTGCGGTTGCTGCTAATACAAATTCACGATTAATAGATACTTTAACTTTTAAATCTTATGTTGTTGCACCCATTGCTTCTGTTGGACTTTTAAATAAAGGTTTAAATTATTCTGTTACTCCATCTGTAGTTGCACAATCACTCTATACAACGGATTATGGAACAGATGACTTTAGTTATCTCGGAATATTACAACCAATTCAAATTGTAAATGGCGGTATAGGTTATGGTAATTCAAATACAATTTCTATTGTTGGAGGCACAGGATTTGGCGCATATGCTAACGTAAGAGTTAATACTGCTGGTTCTATTATTTCAGCAAACTATATCTATTCTAGTAGTAATACTATACAAACTTATCCTTTAGGTGGATTAGGTTATACATCAACAGCATTACCAACCGTACAAATTATATCAACTTCTGGAACAAACGCATCATTGGTTATTCCTGGTATTTTAGCAGAAGGTGCATCATTTTCACCAACTTCAGATAAAATTGGTTCCATATCATCTATCAATATTATAAATGCTGGTGAAGATTATGTAGCCACTCCAAATCTTTCATTAAGAGTTGCTGATGTTGCTGTAAGTAATGTATCTTTGATATATCCAATTCAATCTGGTGATTTAATATTTCAAGGAAGTTCATTATCAACCAAAACATATTATGCTTCTGTAGATTCTTTTGAAAAAATTATAACCGCTTCACCGTCCAACACAGCAAATGATACTTATCGAATAAGAATTTATAATTATGTTGGAGCCTATAATAGTTCTTTACCATTAAAAATAATTAGAACTGTGAATGCTACAACAAATTATACTTTAATAATGAATCCACAAAATTATTACACTGATATTTTTGGTAATCCATCAACAATTAAAAATTATGGTGATGGAACAGCAAGAGCTTCAGCATCTTTTTTAGGCGGATTAATTGTTGGTCAAGGTAAATACTTAAATGATGACGGCCAATTATCGTCATTGGGTATTGTATTACAAAGCTTGGATTATAACAGTTTCACTTATATTCTTTCCACCTCTAAAGCATTAGCCACATATAAAGATTTAATACTGAATTTGGTTCATCCATCAGGTACGAGATTAATTGGAAGAAATCTAATTAATACGTCAAATAATATTAATATGACGATGACTGATGATTTTCAGACTGGTGTTCCTTTAAAATATGTTGCGGGTTCTGCTGCTTATGTTACATTATCCGTAAACAAAACAACTACCAATATTAGTAATAATATCATTAAATTTACTAATGTTATCTCCGGTAATATTGGAAACACTATTTTTGTTAATGATATTATAGAATTTACTGCTACCAATAATATTAGAGCCTATTCTACTATCACACGGGTCGACTGGTCAAATAATCAAGTTTACATGCAGGATAATGTATTCCTGACATTTGCAAATGTTGCTACGGCCTCAATAGGTTCTTCTTCAAACGTCATAAATATAAACACCTTGACCGGTCAATATGATGGTAATTTTGGTACATTAAGTGATTTAACACCAGCAAATACATTTATTAATGTTGGCGATACAGTTTCATTTAATGGTGGAACATATTATACAGTCACTAAGTTTTTTGCTAATGGTAATTTCTCCATTAATAATAGTGCTGTTGGTCCATTATATAACACATACATTACTGTAAATAAAAATGCAAATACGCAGTCAGTAATGATATATGGAGATGTGGGATTATATTCATATCCACAATTAACAACAGAATTAGGCGACCTGCTTCTGACTGAATCTGGCGCATACTTATTAATAGGGTAAAAAATGGCAACAATAAAAATATCAGAATTACCAGTAATAGACCACTATAGCACAAATACTAATGCAACATTAGTTATTGGTGTTGATTTGTCTACTGGTACTACAGGAAAATCGACTTTGACGACTTTAGGTGAAGGTCTTTATGCATATCAACCATTAAAAGTAGGTCAAAATCAAATATTGTTTTCTAATACTATTGGCCAATTTTCAGGAAATTCTAATAATTATATACAAATTAATAACCAAAACATTAATACCAATGGTTCTACTGATTATGTAGCTTCTGCAAGCGATTCTGATAATACAAACAAGTACATTGATATGGGTATCAATGGATCAACTTTTGGCGATCCAATTTATGGTGCAATGAAACCTTATGATGGTTATTTGTACACTTATGGAGCTTCTAATACAAGTACTTCAGGTAATTTAGTAATTGGTACAGCATCAGCTTACGCAAACATTGTGTATATTGTTGGTGGTACTGTTACAGCAAACATTGTTGCTAAAATGTCTAAAACTGCTTTAGAGTTTTCTTCTGGTTACGCATTAAAATTTGGCGATGGTACAATACAAACCACAGCATCTAATCCTGCTGCCTATTCTACAGCTTCATATGCTCAAGCAAATACTGGAACAGTCCTTGCCCAAGCGGCATTTAATGTAGCCAATACAGCAGTTCAAAATACAGCTATCATTCAATTAAATACTGTTCGACTCTCTGGTAACTTGATTGCCAATTCAGCTGGCCAAGGGATTTTCGTTGATAAATTTACATCAAATTCTGCAACTTTCACTCAAAACTTAGTTGTATTGGGTAACTTAAATGCCAATACATTACTAGGTAATATTTTCTTCTCCAATGTAATCACAACAACTACTCAGTCCAATTCTATTCTTTGGACTACGCAAGCAGGTTCTGTTCAACAACAGACAGCACAGTTATGGTACTACGGTAATACACAGTCATTGATTTTAGATACAGATATTCCTGGTGATAGATTGTCTATCTCCAAAGTTCTTTTCTTCCGTGGATTTAATTCTACTGGTGCAACAATTCCTTCCAATTCTTTTATTCGTTTAACTGCTGGCGTTACTGCTAATCAGATTCCGTACATTGCATTGGCTGATGCGACTAATTCGGCTAATGCAACAGTTGCTGGTTTTGTTAAAGTTGCAATTGCGAACGGCGCATTTGGATTTGCTTACTCACAAGGTATTGTTGAAGATTTTAATACATCCAATCTTGGCCAAAACGGAGAAATTATTTTCTTATCTACAACACCAGGCGTTGCATCTAATGTGGCGCCATTATCCGGCAATTCAAATACGGTTGTTCAGTTAGGTAAAATTATTTTAAGTGATGCAACTCAAGGTAAGGTGTTTATTCAGAACCAGTTACGTCAAGCATATGGTAAACCAAATGGTTCATTACTGTATGCTTTTGCTAATAATATCACATCAAGTAATACATTAAATATTAATGATAGTACTGGCCGATTGAATGTGTCCAGTACCATTTATGCTGCTAACGGTATTAGTTATAAAGTGTCACAATATCCTAGCACTCAGACAGCAATTACTATTAATATGATGACTGACACATGGGTAAAGTGTAATGTGGGAGCATCACTTGCAATTACACCAACAACATTTACTCCTGGTTCTGAAGTGATTGTAATTGCAACTAATCCAAATTCTGGTGGTGGCGCAGCAAGAACAATTACTCATGGTGGCGCAGCTTTAAATTCATCGGTGGGTGCAACAAGCTTTACGTTGGGTGCCACTACAACTGCTTTTATTAAGTATTATAGTTTGTCTAACGATTTAGCAAACACTTACGTTCAAGTAACTTACAGTTAATAGGATTATATAATGCCAGCACTAACCGCTAATTCGTCACTACTATTATACGGAAGTAAAGTATATGAAGTATTACAATACTACTATGCTCCTTCAGCAACTGCTTTAGGTGGAACTTCTGCAGTTAATACACTATACGCTTTTATTGGTAAAGTTACTCCTTGGGACGATCCATATAATCCACCAGTACCTACACAAGATCAGTATTCATTAAAACAAGTATTTAAAAATATTGTTACTGCAAAAAAAATTACTTCAGCTGATATTTCTCCAGTACTGCCAAGGAAAGATTGGGTATCTGGCGTAGTTTATGATTATTATGATGATAAAACAGATATGTTTCCAACTAAAAATTTTTATGTAAGAAACAAATATGACCAAGTGTTTAAATGTTTATGGAATAACAATAATACTCCATCTATAGTAGAACCTCAATTATCTCCTGGTACATTTGATTCAACATTCTTAACACAAACATCTGACGGATACAAATGGAAGTTTTTATACTCTATTAATGCTGGTGCAAAACAAAGATTTTTAGATGAAAATTGGATGCCTGTACCCGCAGGATCTTTTGTTCCTAATCCAACAATTACAAATGCTGGAATAGGTTCAGTAGACGTTGTTAATATCACCACAGTTGGCCAAGGGTACGATGCTCTTGGCACACAAATTGTTATTAATGGTGATGGATATGGTGCAAATGCTGCGCCGATTGTAAATGTAGCTGGATACTTAACTGATGTCGTGGTAACTAACATCGGTTCAAACTACACATATGATAATCCAGTAATTTCTGTTTTAACGGGATATAATACTCCTAATGTAGCAGCTGTTGCTATTTCTCCTGTTTCACCAGTTGGTGGCCATGGTTTAGATCCTATTTCAGAATTAGGATGTAATAGTGTAATGATTTCTTTAAATCTTTCTGGTTCAGAAGGCGGAATCATTCCTACAGATATGACTTATTATCAATTAGGTTTAATTTTGGATCCTTCTTCTAAAGAAAGTAATCCAAGCGTTACGTTTGGTGATATTTTTGATGCTACCGTTCAGTTGTTTGTTTCACCTGGAACAGGTTCGTTTGTGAGTGGTCAAACAATCTATCAAGGACAAAGTTTATCTACGGCAACATTTACTGCAACAGTTGTTAGTTTTAATAGTACAACCAATGTGGTAAAGGTCATAAATACTTATGGTACTTTAGTTGTTAACCAAGCTCTGTTACAAGACGCTAATGGTCCTGTAACAGCAGCTGTTAGAACTTTGTTGTCATATCAAGAATCGGATTTTATTATTTACTCCGGATACATGACCTACATAGAAAATAGAACGGCTATACAAAGAAGTTCTGATGGTACGGAACAATTCCGTGCCGTGTTAAGATTTTAATTTGGAAAGATAAAATGGCAACCAATTTTACTGGCGATTTTAATATAGACCCATACTATGATGATTTTGATTCTGCAAAGAATTATCATAGAATTCTTTTTAAACCTGGATATGCTGTTCAGGCTAGAGAATTAACACAAACTCAAAGTATTCTACAAAATCAAATTACCAATTTTGCTGATGCCATTTTTACTCAGAATACGCCAGTTTCAGGCGGTAAAGTCACAGTAAATCAAAATGTTTATTATATAAAACTCAATACTACTGTTGGTGGTTCAACTATTTCTGTTGCAAACTTTGCCAATGGAACCGTTCGTAATTCAGATTCTAGTGTTGTTGCTAAAGTATTGGTTGCCGTTGAAGCAACTACAACGGCCTCTGGTGCAACTGGAGATTCTCCCACATTAATTGTTACTTATATCACCGGTTCTAAATTTGCTTCTGGTGATACAGTTTACTTACAAGATTCAAATTATACTGCAACAGTTATTACTGAAACTATTACTAATTTAGCAACAGGATTAAGTTCTGTTGCATCTATTTCTAATGGCGTATTTTACGTTAAAGGCAACTTTGTTACTGTTTCAGAGAACACTATTGTACTAGAAAAATATAGTTCAACACCATCACTTAGAGTTGGTTTAAATGCCACAGAAAGTATTTACGGTTATACTGATGATGGTACATTATTGGATCCAGCAATTAATGCATCCAATTATCAAGCGCCAGGTGCAGACCGTTATGTGATTTCTTTGGCTTTGGAAACAAGAACACTTGATTTAGGTAACGATAGTTCATTTATTGAATTGGTTCGTTTAGAAAATGGTTCAATATTAAAACAAGTTGATAGTACTGTTTATTCTGTTATTGATGATTATTTTGCAAAACGTACTAATGATACAAATGGCGATTTTATTGTTAAAGATTACACCTTAACACCTAAAGCAAATACAATCAATTCAGCAAAATATGATTTGAGTATTTCTAAGGGTGTTGCCTATGTTCGTGGTTATCGTTTAGAAACACAAAGTGACGTAACTCTAGTTAATGACCGTGCAAGAACAACATCTTTGATCAATAATAATCCAACTTTCATAGATTATGGTAATTATTTCTATGTGAATTCTGCCAATGGAGTGTTTGATTCAACTACATTACCACAAGTAGATTTTCATAGTGTAATTAAAGCAAACGTTAATACGGCAAACACAACTACATATAACTCAACATTGGCTGCAACTGGTTACATTAGAAATTTAACATTCTCCAGTACTTCAAATACAGCAAATGCTGATGCATATATCTACAAGGCTTATGTTTTTGGATTACAAAATCAAACATTATCAGGAAATGTGGCTACCGTTTCTGCTAACAACACTTATATTACGTTACCACAAACTCCAACTTTTTCAGCAAACGCCAATGCTTATTATAATGTAACTGTTAGTATTGACCAAGGAACATCTGCCGGCGATTTTAGAAATATTGTAAGATATGATCCAAATTTTGGTGGTACATCTAAAGTTGCTTTTGTTGACAGACCATTTACTGTTGCACCAGATACAACATCAGTATTTACTCTAAGATTTGACGTTACTGATTATGAATCTATCATTGTGTCTACATCGGGAACACCATATACAATTACAGCAAACGCTGCAATAGATAACACAAGTAAATTGGGTAATATTTTTACAGGTGACACAGTGTTACAAAATCAAAACAATCCTGAATTGTTATTTAATTTGGGCAATCGTTATGTTGGTACTGTAACAGATACTTCCTATACCACAACTCAAGTATTCAGAAATGTATCTTTCTCGGTATCTGGGGGTAATATTTCGGCAGCTTTGACTTTTGGTTCAGCACCACTTGCCACTTTAGGTTTTCCATTTGGTAACGGAACACTATCGGCCGATTCAATCACTCAAAACTTTAGGATTATTGTAACAAATCCATTATCTAGTGGCCTCAGAGCAGGCCAAAGTCTTGTATGGACCACAGGAAGCAGAACCGTGACGATTTCAGGTAGCGGGTCTACTGCGACCTTCACAACTCCAACAACCGACCTAGGTGCGTTTACTGCAACAGTTGTTGCCAAAGCATATGTTAGAAATGGTAATGATACCAGTTATGTGTTAAAAGCCAAAAATCTTAAAACGGCAAATACTGCTTATGTAAATTATTCTGGTACAACAGTTGCAATTTATACCAAAGTGGATTTAACTAATTCACAGGTATATGTACAAAATGCTGGATTAGTTGCTCCAGGTCAGCCACAAAAATTATATATTACTGATGCAAAACGTATTGTAAAAATTATTGATACAAAGTCGTCATCAGCGGTACCAACAGATGCAATGTTGACTGATACAACATATGATGTTACAAGTAGATTTGCATTTGATAACGGTCAAAGAGATTCATATTATGACTTTGCAACAGTTACTTTAAAAATTGGTCAAACACCAATACAAGGTAATATGTTAGTATTATTAGATTATTATGAAACAACTGGCGGCGATGGTTATTATAGTATTGGTTCTTATTTAACACCAATTTCTTCTTCACCAGAAAGTTATGCTTCTATACCAAGTTATACAAGTACATCTGGTGCAACATATCAATTAAGAGATGCATTAGATTTTAGACCAGCTTTAACTAATGCTCAAGCAGCCTTTACTATTAGAACTAGTGGTTCAGGTTCAGGTGCTGCTGGTGCTTATATGCCTGTTGATTTATCTACTTTTGTTTCTGATTATACATATTATTTGGGTCGTTATGATAAATTAATACTAAGTAAAGATCGTGCATTTAATATTATTCAAGGAACTCCTTCAGACAATCCTTTGATGCCAGCTGAACCTGATGGCTCATTGGTGGTTGCTGAACTATATCACGATCCGTATACTGCTTCTATTCCTGGTGAAGTAACCAACGGAGGATTACCAAATCTTTCTATTGAGAAAGTGAAACATAAACGTTGGTTGATGAGTGACATTACCAATTTGGAAAGCCGAGTTAATAATTTAGAATACTACACAGCACTTAATGCTTTAGAAAAAGACGCAACATCATTACAAATTTCTGATGCTAATGGCTTGAATCGTTTTAAAAATGGTATTTTAGTTGATGATTTCTCTGGTTACTCTACTTCTGACACCAATAACAATGATTATTTGGTTACAATAAATCGTAGAACTAAACAAATGACTGCATCACAGAATGTATCCAACTTCCCATTACAGTCGTTATCACTTGTATATAACATGGGTCAAATTGATTCCACAAGTGCAAATAATTTAAATTATAAGATTTCTAAATCCGGTTCTTCAAATTTTTATACATTACCATATACAACATCAAATGTTGTTACTCAACCAATTGCTTCACGCACTGTTAATTTAAATCCGTTTGGCACAACATTAAATGAAGGTGTTGTATCATTAAGTCCTCCAATGGATAATTGGGTTGACACAACAAAATCACCAGATTTATTAATTGTGGATCCTAATCTACAAGTTTATCGTGCAAGTGATACAGTTAATGTGTTATCTGTTGGTGATTGGAAAACTACAATTGCAACTACTTCTGTAGCTACTATTGGCGCTGGTAGAAATTGGTACACAAATCAAGTAACAAATTATACACAGCAACAACAACAAACAATTTTAGGTAACTATGATAAATTAAATTCTAGTTATGTTGAAACTGCTGGTTACATTCAAGACGTTTCGATTCTTCCATATATTCGGCAACAATTTGTATTTTTCAATTCTTATGGAATGTTAATCAATAGTTCTGTTAATGCTTATTTTGATGGAACAAATGTAAATAAATATATTCGTAAGCCTAACATTTTAGAATTGACTGGTGTTACAGGCACATTTACTGATGGGGACATTGTTGGTTACTACTCAGGCGGAGCATTTAGACCAATTGCTAAAGTTCTATCATATTATGTTGATCCAGTAAGTACAACATCTGTTCGTTTATATGTAATTGGTGATATTATTAATACCAATTTTGTTGTTGGCGCCACAATTCAAAATGCTCAGTTTAATACTTCCGGACAATATCAAACAACAACAGCAAGTGGTGTAATTAGTTCATACACTCATAATTCTGGTTTAATTAGTGCCGCCAATTCTTCAACTTCAATTCGATTATCATCGATTTCCGCCAATACAGACATTTATAGTGGTAATACATTATATGTAATTAATGGAACAGGTGTTAGCCAATCAGCAACAATCTCAGCATATAATAGCACAACAAAAACTGCCACATTAAGTTCTGCTATTACAACTGCTATCGGTGATATCTACTCAATTGGTTCATTAAAAACTAATGAAGTAGGTATGTTGTCCGGTGTATTCTCTATTCCTGGTGGCACATTCCATACTGGCGAAAGAAGCTTTAGAATTGATAATCGTATTGCAAATAATTTAAATTCTGCAACTACATTCTCTCAAGCAACGTTCTATGCTTCTGGCTTACAGGCAACCAAACAAGGTTTAAATTATGCTGCTTCAATTGATTCAGCAAAAAATACTTTTATAAGCACAGCAACAAAAGAAAATACAAGTTCTTACACTTACACAGTTCGTTGGGATCCAGTTGCTCAAACATTTATTATGGATAAAGAAAATTATCCTAATGGAGTATTCATCGATTCTGTTAAATTGTTTTTTGCTACTAAGCCAACAACAGGATATGCACCAGTAACAATATCTATTGTTGGTACAACTAATGGTTATCCAAACGGAGATACTTTAGATAATTCTCAAGTAACTTTGACTTCTGAACATATTAATATTTCAAACGAACCACATTATTTGGATGGTACTACTTACACATTGTTTAAATTCTCTGCTCCCGTGTATTTGGAAGCAGGCAAATTATATGCTATGATTGTTAAGTGTCCTACATCTAATGAATATACAATTTATACTGCTCAACTTGGTGATAATGCAATTGCTTCTTCAACAAAGAATTTACCTACAGATGCAACACCGGCAATAGTAACAAAGATTAATAGTGCACCGTATGTTGGCGCATTATTTGTATCTCAAAACTTACAAACATGGACAGCAGACCAAAACGAATCTATGATGTTTGTTATGAATCGTTGTGTATTTTCAATAAATGCAAATCCAACATTACAATTTGTTGTACCCAATAGATTGCCATACAGAAAAGTCGTTGAAAATGATATTAGTTATTATTTAAATCCAAATACAACTTCTAACAAGATTGTAACTTCAGCTAATACTAATGTTCCAATTCATGCTTTGAATATTACAACAACAGACTTCTTACCTGGTAAAACATCATTAAATTATTCCTATAGTGCAACATTGAACACCGGATTTACCGCAGCAACAACTGCTGGAGTTACTCCAGGTAAATATGGTACACCAACATATGATGATATCTATTTGAATGATGGTTCCGGTGAACGGGTTCTTGTTGCTGATTCCAATACATCATTCTCATTATATGCCAACATGAGTACAACAGATGATGCAGTTTCTCCAATCATTTCTGATGATGGATTAAGTGTGTATACAATTCGTTGGAATATTAACAATTTAGAATTATCAAACTCAATGATTTCTGTTGCTAATACTGGCGGTGGATATAATGCCAA
>Ga0114975_10002056_pt1 | contig 13898 bp, 13 predicted proteins | sample S_130626_EF_Meta_FD_87031 | JGI IMG/M metagenome (GOLD analysis project Ga0114975, IMG submission 87031) | Freshwater microbial communities from Lake Simoncouche, Canada to study carbon cycling - S_130626_EF_MetaG | ecosystem: Environmental > Aquatic > Freshwater > Lake | place: Lake...
GATTCGATGGGCAGCTAAGGCAATCGCTAAGACGCTGGTTAATCTAAAGAAGATCGTTGAGCGACACTAAGTAGACTCTAATGAAGTAAGTTTTCAATCCGGCTTATAGGGCGACTCTTCTTTAAATTAGTGATTAGTGACCATTTCCCGTGCGGAGATAGTCACTTTTCTTTTACAACTCTCTGCACAACCTAACAAGAATCTATAAATTTATGTGGGCAAAAATGTGGGCATGTGGGCAAAAAAGTGGGCAGAAGTTAGCCCTGGTATCGGGCGGCTGTTCTCTATTTTATTGAAGTGAGTTACGAAAATCCTCAAGGTACTTTGTGGAACGGCCTAGTTCGTCTAGAAATTGGATTGAGAAATCTCGAGATTTTCCTGAAATATTGGTAGCTGCAATCAGTGACTCCGTTGATATCAGTTCGTTTAGGTCCGAAACCACTTGAGACAACTCGGTCACAATAAGAGTTGTTTTCTTGGTCACGATGGAGAATCGCTTCACGGATTCGGCCGAAATTGGAATCTCGTGGTTGAGTCCTGTACTAAGCACGGCAAAGGCATCCTCCAATTCACTAACTGCAATCGTGATGAATCTGTTTAAGTACTCAGGTTCAAACAAGAGCATCTTTACTAGACTCCGAAAACTTTCCTCATCCAGTGAACCAAGAATCTCCTTAATAGACGAATCGAATTCTTGGATGGTTTTGAATTTAGGCTGATGATTATTTGAATTCATTGGGAGAACGCCTTCAGAAATGAACATAATCATTTCAATAACGTCTAATGTCGTACGGTCAGAATCGAACTTTTTCAATAAATCCACAATCCAGACTTCAGTCATTACTGGACTTGGCTTCTTACTGAAAATGCCCATTAGCGCAATTCCTTCCTTGCTTTCTGTAGGTAATCCTCAAACCTCTCCAAGAGATTGGATGTACGCCTTTTCAGATTTAGCATTCCCATCCATTTAGACATGAGCTCTTCTTTCCCCATGTTTGGGAATTGAGCAACTAATCCACGCAATACTTCATATTCTGCGTTTCCATCATATTCATCGCTCGCACTTACAACTGCAGGGGCAGGAACATCTTTGTAGGCAGGTTTTAAGCCTTCGCTCTTCATCGCTAATTCATAAGCAGCGATAACTCTATTTACTTGAAGTGTTGGATTCTGCCACCAATCTGTTGACCAAATTCGAACGAAAGTCCAGCCTTTTCTTTCGAGAACTTCTTGTCGTAACCAATCACGCTCTCTTGCGTAAGGAGAAGAGTGATATGTCCACCCATCTGCTTCGATAGCCAGAAGATATCTATTTGTTTTTGGGTGACGAATGCCAAAGTCAATTTTGTATCTCGAGTCACCAACCTGGCAATCAACCTGTAATCCCGCCTTTGTAAGAGCGGCATACACTTCCTCTTCAAACGGTGATTGCGGAACAGCAAAACCTTCTGGTAATTCTTCTAGCCGACCTGCATTTTCCATGAAGTTAACGAATGACTTAAAGAGTGCGATGCTGCGGGATTTACTTCGATTAGTATCAATATCTGTGCTCTTGAGTGAAGTAACAAGATGTAGTGAATTCTTTGCACGGCTAGCAGCAACGTTTAACCGTCTTTCGCCACCAGCATTATTCAGACTACCGAACTGAAGCAAAACATTCCCTTCAAGATTTGGTGCATAGCCTGGAGTAATAATGATGGCATCTCGCTCATCACCTTGAACTCTTTCAATGTTCTTTACAAAGAATTTCTCTCGCTTTGCATTCCATTCTGATTTCCAAGAGTAAAAGGCTGCATCTTGCTTTTCTAGGATATTAAATGCATCTTGAAGTCGAACAGCATGGCGACTTCCAAAAGCAATGATGCCGAGACTTTGCTCAGGGGCCTCTCGAATATGCTTCTTGACTAATTTTATTACTTCTTGAATTTCTGGCTCATTAGCTTGTGACATCGATTGCGTCTTAACACCAGGGATGTAGGTGTGACGAAGTACCGAAGAAGGCTCGGTAGATACAGAGGGGAACGACGCAAGCTCTTCGCCAGCCTCACGGTAAATGTGGAAATTAGACCAAGAAATGAGTCGCTCATCATTACTACGGTAATGAAGTTTCAATGGCTTGATGTGGGAATCACTCGCAGGATAGATAGAGGCAACCGCATCTAAAATCGATTCCATGTCTTGGGTTTGGAGATTCGGATTAACAAATTCTTCATCTTCTGTGCTCGGAATATTCGCAGTAGTTGTGCCAACTCCGACTGAGGTTGGTGGCAACTGATGTCTGTCGCCTGCAACCACTAACTGCTTCCCTCTATAAATGGCTGTGATTGCATTCTCGGGCTTGATTTGACTCGCCTCATCAAAAATAACTATGTCAAACATTCCTTCAATCGAGGGAAGTAACTTGGATACGGCAAGGGGAGACATTGCAAAACAAGGTTTGATTGCCTTAATTTCATTGGGAATCTTTGTGATGAGTTCTCGGAAAGGCAAATGACCTGACTTCTTAAAGGATTCTTTGCGCAATAGTTGGTGACCAGGTGAATTAGCATTCATTAGTCCAGAAGTTATGCTCCGAATAATTCGCCCTGGAGTTGCTGCGAACTGCTCGTTATCTTTGAATCTGAATTCTCTAATTGCATCATTTAGAGCAGTTGAATTGAAATTAGATTCTGAAGTAGTCAGTAGAACTTTCTTTAAATGAGCGGAATGCCATAAGTAATCCCAATACGCTGCCGCATCAAATTGAGGAATATCTTTTTCATCGAATAATTCAATGATTCCAGTTAAACCAAATTCCTTGACTATCTTCATTGCCTCGTAAATTTGAGGCAAATCACGGACATACTCCAGTTCCTCATTTAATAGGTCAATCGTCGCTTCAAGATTATTCAACGTTGTATTTGGCAAATCAACAGATAGTGTCAATAACTCTGTCAATTTTCCAACATGTGGCAGTGCTTCCTCAACAACATCTCTAAATCGCTCAGCCGAACTGTCAAATCGCTTCACCGACTCGACATCTCCACCAATCTCCACCCAAGTATCGATGGATTTCTTGAATGATTTAAGGGAGTTTCCTAAAGCCGATTTAGAGAGTTGGCCAGAATCATCACGTCGATATGTTGGGACAATTTTAATTTCTTTATTACGAGCAAAATAGCCTGCGATAATTGATAAACCTTTTGTCCGTCTGTAATCACCCAGTCCGCCAAATGCTGGAAGAAAATTAATAATCTCGTCATATTTCTCTACCTGCCACTCAGAAACAGCCTGTATGGCATTTAGGTACTTTGAAAGAGTGCTATGAATCGAATTCACTGAGTTTTCTGTCTTTGGAATTAGTTTCTTGGCAGAATCTAGCGATTGCTTAAACTCTCTCGTCTTTACTAGATTTCTTAAACTGGAGATTTGCATGATTACTTCTTGTGCTGCTTCAGGAGTCCGAATTTTATCGGCAAATTCGTGAACTAAACTTCCTGGGATTCTGTCAGCAAAATAGCCACTTCGGTAAAGCACATCAATACGCTCTGCAAGGTTATCTCGAATATCAGCGGTAATTCTGTCTAGTTGCGAGAGATGGTTTAGGCCATCTTCTATCAAGGCTCGGTCAATCTGACTGCTTTTCATGCCAACTTGTCTCAGCAGGTCTGCAATCTGCAACTTATTGCCTTGGTAATCGCTTAAAGATGTTTCCTGATGAAACCATTCCCAGCGTCTCTGCAAGAGCTTCTTAGCCTTTAAAAGCCTATCAATATCAGCAGTTGGAAGTTCTCTCGTTATTTCATAAGTTTTAAGAACCTCAGTTAAATTCTTAGCGATAGTTTTCTTATCTGGTTCACCATGGAGGTCAAGAATGATTCCTTGAAGGCCTTTATCGGCCAATCGCTCAACAACAGCATCGATAGCGGCACGTTTTTCGGCAACAAAGAGCACCGTCTTCTTGTTGGCTGCTGACTCTGCAATTACGTTTGCGATTGTCTGACTTTTTCCAGTACCTGGTGGCCCTTGGATAACTACATTCTTTCCGCCCATAATTGCACTAACTGCAGCATGCTGAGATGAGTCTGCAGGGAAGACGAGATTTTCGATAATTGGATTCTTTATCGAAAGTTCTTCCAGAGTCTCTTCTGAACCGATATTCGAGAGGTCTGAAATCGAAGATTCAATACCTGCAAGTGCCGAGAGAACTGCATGGTTTGTTCCTTGCTTGATGATTCTTTGTAGGTCAACCACCATCGGATAATGTGAAAATGCAAAATTTCCAAGCAATTTTTCTGGTTTAACTTTAAATCCTGGTACGGATTCCTTTATCCGAGCAATCAGGGCCTTAATCTGTGGTGAGTCCAAACGTAACTCATCTGTTTCAATTTCAAATACCTCACGGGCAATGCCGAACTCCGTCTCGAGGTAGAGGCATAACGCTTCATTGAGAACTGTGCTTCCTGTTTTCTCAAGCGAAAAGTCACTATTACCTTTGGATACAGATTCGATTTTCATCGGATGGAGCAGGAGAGGAGCATTTGGAACGGTAGTTCCAGACTGCTTTGGCTGCCAACCAGCGAATCCTTCAGCAACAAAACAAGTATCAATATTTCGTTCTTCGTTATCTTCTTTAGTTTTCCGATAAACGGCTTCAAAACGTCGAAGTCTGAAGGCCCAAAGTTTTGCCAGGTCCTTCTCGTTATCTGGTTCCTCGGAATCCTCATCAAATGCCTTATCGATTCCTGCTAATTCTTCAACTGACTTGGTATTTATCTTCATAACGAGCTCGGGGTAAAGAGCCGATACTCGAACCTTGTTTTCCTGAAGCATTTTTTCGAGAACATCTTGGTCTACATATTTATCTTCAAAACTAACGTCTCCGACCTTTTTGAAGCGGTAATAAATCTGTCGGTTATTTCCGTCGAAGGAAACAAGGCTCTTTCGCCATAGGTCTATGGCAGTGGAGAGGATTCTCTGTTTATCGAACAACGTTTCCAAAACATACCCTCAATCACTATCCAGCCTGCCTGGCTTGGAGTGCTTAACTTTGGACAACGGTATCAAAGTGGACCGACAAGGAATACGCCTAGATTTCTAAAATGATGGTCACTAATTGCAAAGAGCCACAGATAGGGGTGAAAGAAGGCTTCAAAAGTACAATTTGCCCACACTTATTTTAAAAAAGGCCTCTTGTCAGAGGTGGTTGTTACTGTAATTATCAAGGACCGAAAAGAGGAGAGTCATGGGACGGTTAATTAAGGGACCTTGGGCATTTAGCAATGCTGATGGTCAAGACCTTGTTGTCCCAACTGATGGTCTGGAATATGTGGCTTTCGATGTCGAGACAACTGGATTCAATAAAAATGACCGAATAGTCGAAATTGGATTGGTGACTTTCAAAAATGGTCAACTACTCGAAGAATGGTCAACTTTGCTGAACCCGCAACGAGATGTTGGAAAGAGCAACATTCATGGAATCACAGCTTCAATGGTTTCTACGGCACCGTTATTCGAAGAAGTTGTAAACGATATTTTTAGAATTATTAATGGCAGGGTTTTAGTCGCACATCAGTTTAGTTTTGACGCTCGTATGCTGGCACAAGAACTCAATCGACTGGATGTTGACGGAGACTTGGGAAAAGGCTTCTGTACCCTAATTGCTTCCCGAAACTTACTTCCAGGCACGGCTGACTCACTGGCGGCAACTTGCGAAGCTCTTGGTATTGAAACCATCGATGCTCACAGTGCTTTAGGCGATGCTCGGATGACTATGCAAATATTTCAGAGGTTATTTGAGGATGGCCAAGAAGTCATTCAAGCCAAAGTGAATTACGACAAGAAAATGAACCCAGCACGCTTACTTCAAAGGGAAGCTTTCAAGCGGGTACCTGATGATGCAATTGAAAGAATCAAGGCATTTACAAAGAAGGTTCCATTTCCCACTTCGGACGAGAAATTCGTTGCCTATCTACTTTTACTCAACATGGCTATGCAGGATTTGGTAATTAGCAAAGAAGAAGAAGCTGAGCTAAATCACTGGGCTGAAGACTTAGGCGTAAGTTCTGCCCAAGTTAAAATCCTCCATGAAGGATACCTAGAGTCATTCATTCAGGCGGCACTTCGTGACGGAGTAATCACGCTGCAGGAGCGAGAAATGATTGAACTCGTAGCAAAAGCTCTTCATTTGCCAGTAGTAATCCCTGATTCACCGCAAATGATTCAAGCTAATGAAGATAGCTTGAGTGTTGGGAAAAGAGTTTGTTTTACTGGTGAAGCATTTGGCTTTAGTGGGAGCACTATTCAAAGGGCTGACTTGGAGGCTCTCGCTGCGAAAGTGGGACTTCATCCCGTTAAAGATGTAACCAAAAAAGGATGCGACATTTTGGTAGCCGCCGATGAGGCGACCATGTCTGGCAAAGCCAAAAGGGCCAAAGAATGGGGAATTCCAGTTATATCCGTCGAGAAATTTGTTACTTATTGCACTTTCGGAAAGTAAAGTTAAGCCATGAACACTTCCACTTACTATGCGAGCATCGCAATAGTTGAGGTACACCCCGACAATACCGTGACCATTGAAAGCATTTCGGTGACTGAAGGCGAGTGCGTATTGTCAGGAGCTTGGGATTTTAATCTTTCAGAAAATGAAAATATTAGTAATGTGCTTTCTGGAAAAATGATTATTCCTATTGGCGAGAAGAAAAAACTTGAAAAGCTGCCCATCAAAGGCGAAATCGTTATTCTTGATTCAGTACCATTTTTGATTGATGCGAAAAAGGCAGCGAAAGAAGCTTTGGAAGCATATGAATCTTTTAAATCAGAAAATCTGACAAAAAGAAAGAAATTAGTAGCTCCAGAATTTTACAATTGGCCAGATAGCATCAATTTCAATGCATCCGCAGATTATCTTGAATCTATAGGAAAAATGGCTACCCCGTCTGGAACACCAGACAGCTTCAAGAAAACCTTGTCTGCAGCTAGATTGGTTAAACATCTGGTAGATATGTGGCAGTTAGATGAACAAGAGCGTAATAACAGAAAGTATGTTGAAGGCGAAGATGCTAAAATTACGATATTGCCAGAATCGTGGCTAGAAGCAACAAGTACAAATAGGTCATAGTGAAGTACCTTCGGATATTTAAGGCCAAGAAGCCAATTGGTCAGTTAAGCCAAGCCGAGCGAAATGCATTCTCAAGTGAGTTAGCTTCGAACATACTGGATAACTTAGTTAGCCCCGAGTTGCGTAAACTCTGCTTCGAACTTGGAGATGCTGTTGCTAAAGATTATAAAGACACAGTGGCAGACTTTATAAGGATTTGTGAGGCCCGTGAGATTCTCAAAACTATTGAGGGTGAAACTCTCAATGTAATCTTTGAGAAGCAATCTAATGAGTACCTGCAGTATCTGCAGTCAATTGGGTCAATATCTGAAAAGAATCTGATTGAAGTAAGCCTTAATTATCTGACATTAAATTGGATTGATGATGCTATTCACAAGCGGTCATTAGACGTGTACAGCCGACTACTTGAAATTAGAAGTTCTTTGAACAGGTTAAATTTATGGACAGGAGAGTTGGAGGCCGCCTATAGAGAAACATCCTTTGGCAAGTCTCAATATAAGCCAGGCACATTTGTGACCTGTTCAGTCGTGATTAAACAAAAGGATAAGAAGAAGCTCTTTGATTCGACTTGGGGCAGTGACTTTGGACCAGCAATCAACTCAAACGCCTATCAGGAATCATTGGAATTGGGTTCGGCCAAGATTTGGAAAGCAATCTCTAGCGGAATGATTCCTGACCTAAATCTAGTTTTTCGGGAATTCAGCGGTTGGCTGAAATAGCGTTTGGGCTACTGCCTAGCCTTTCGATACCTAGCTGTCCGTATGGCCTGACTGACATCTTTTAACTAGAGCATTTAACCCTGGGGGGGTCCTTTCTTAAATTTATTTAAGTAATTAGGATTGAATAATGCGAAACTATTACCAAGTACGTCTAGGCAAGGCCAATGTCTATGCAGCTGAATGCCTCGCAAATGGTTACGTGGGCACTAGTTGGTTTGGAGAAATCAATCTCCAAAAACCATTGCAAGACTCCCCTGATTGGAAGGCCTTCAATAAGGAAATGATTCCTGTGTACATGAAGACGCATCCCGAAACCAAGAAGGTTGCAGCAGGATTATTCTGTGGATTTACGTACACGGTTGGAAAGTACCTAACTACAGGAGATATCGTCCTTAGTCCTTTTGGAGACAACCAGTATCTAGTCGGAGAGATTTCTGGAGATTACGCATACGAACCCAACACAGATATTCCTCATCGACGTAGAGTAAATTGGTTTAAGAATCGGTTGAATGGTGCCGACTTTACGGTAGAGCTCAAGAACTCAATTGGGTCCATCGGAACTGTTACAAATCTAGGCAAATATGCTCTGGAGATTGACCGACTCGTTGAAGGCAATCCCACAAATACGGTGTACAGCACGGATGCAGATGTTGAAGACGCAAGTGTTTTCGCCCTTGAGAAGCACTTAGAAGATTTCTTAATCGCAAACTGGTCTAGTACAGACCTAAGCAAGAATTATGATATTTATGAGGCAGAAGGAGAATTGATAGGCCAACAGTTCCCCACTGATACAGGCCCAATAGATATTCTTGCTATCAGCAAGGATAAATCTGAGCTGTTAGTAATAGAGCTCAAGAAAGGACGAGTCAGCGATGTTGTAGTTGGGCAAACCCAACGCTATATGGGATATGTTCAAACAGAGCTTGCTGAATCTACGCAAAAGGTCAAAGGCTTGATTATTGGGCTTGACGAGGACTTGAGACTAAAGCGTGCGCTCGCAGTCACTCAAAACATTGAGTTCTATCGCTATCAAGTTACTTTCAAACTACTTAAGGGATTTAAGGATTCCTAGTCAGTAGGTTCGCTAGTCCAGTTGTGCCCAGTTCTCTAGGTACTTGTCCATCCATCCATTCTTAAATCCAGGAACTTCATAGGGATATTCAGAAGTAATCCATCTCATCTCTGATTCATTATGTGCCTGACCCTGTTTTCCTGGAGTGTCTAGCCAGATTTTATATGCTGTTTTTACCGCTTCTGAAACCAATTTTGCAGGTACTACATACACGGATGACTTTTCAGAATTCAACGAGACAAAGCAATAGAACATATCTTTTTCTGAAATCTCTTCGTGCTTTGCTTTCATGTGCCACTTCAACCTTGCACCAGTAAATAATGTTGCCTTCACCTGAATAAGTTGTGGAAGTCCACCATCGAGTGGATTTACAAGAATGTCCGCTTTGCGTGTGCCGCGTGGAGCCTGTGAGGCAAGAATTCCCCGCTCCAATAAACGTGAAAGAACAAGATGCTCTCCTGCCGCACCGATGAGGGTCTTGTCTGTAGCCATAGTCCAAATTATCCCTTTATTGTTTTGTGATTGGCAATAGAAGAAGAATTATTGCTTCCTAGTCTATTCGTTACCTTGCCGAAGCTTTCTTAAACGTTCCTGCTTAGCCTCTAAATCCAACATGCTTGATAGCTCAGGGTAAAGCTTTCGGGAGTGGCTATTGAGTTTCATCGGCTGTTTGGATGTATTGGCTTGAGGTGTTGCAAATTGTCTAGATTTAAATGATTCCATTATTTTCCTTTATTAGATTGCTACTGCCCTCCTACTTTTTATTGATTCTATGCGTACAAGTCCCTATGCGGTACCTTGAAAGCCAAACCTGCAAGTTAATAGTTCTTATTGGCAACTATTCCCAATCTAGTAATGAAACTGGATTGCAGATTTGGACTTTGCAAGGTCATTTTCCGCTTTTTAGCTTGTCGATTTATTACTCATATCTGATAACTATGCAGCGTTTGGTTGAGTTGCATCAATGACTTGCACATAGCGACGTTGCAAGCACTCTTGAATCTGATTTTCTGAGATTCTTCGCGAGCGCCCGAAGCGATGCGCATCCAGTTGGCCTCTTGAAATCATCGAGTAGATAGTTTCTCGGGTTAGTCCGAAGTGTCTGGCAACTTCAGCAGGTGTGTAGTACTTATCCATTTCCATCCTCATTCTTGTCGGTTATTAAGATTCTCATATATCTTCTTCCACGTCTGTGTGAACTAATAAATTCTTTTCCGTGATTGCCGTGCCAGTTTCTAAATCGAGGCGCATACATAGATTGCCCTGCTTCTTTAGTGGGCGCCTGAAAGAGATACCTGCAGTTTTTGCAAAGCGCCTAATACTCTTCTTTTCAAGGGGCCTTAGATTGAGGTCAAGTGAAGCCTCGTTGGCGTAGAGCATTCCAATAACCTGCGCCTTGGCATACGGTGGTAAGGATGAGTCATGAACCATCTTCACCCAACCCATCTCATGATTAACTGATTCGCCCAATTTAGAAATGCCCCACCCAAATCGGAGTGCTGCCTCAAATTTCTCGGGAGTTAGGTCTTCAAGGGTATGGATATGGTGGCGTTGGAGGTGCTTATTCCGCATTAAGTACTCAAAACGGTAGGTACCGTCTTCTGGAATGTTCTTGAGCTTCTTTTTAACTGCATGTGCAGTCTTGTCATAAAACTTAACGTGGCTATTCTTCTTCGAACTAGGTGAATCCCAAGTCTCGGCTCGGCCATTGTTATAGATAATGCTTACTGCACGTGCAAATTTAGCCTTAGTCTCTTTAAAAAGTTCAATACTGAAGAGCGGGTCAAGAATGTGAAAATCTCGGGCTCCATCGAGCCTGATAATCCGAATCTGCGAGCGCCAGTTCTCTTCCCAGTACTCGAGACTCTCTTCGCCTTCGGTTGTTACGGCAAAAGCTGGGAGTGCTTCACCTGCTGCAAAATATTCTTGAATCAAGAGTTCCGTAATCTGAGCAACCGAGTCAATCGGAGCAAGAGAAGTTCCATCTGGGTCCATGAAGCGAGAAGGGTTGAATTCCATAGTGATTGACCATCGTGCCCGATTGAATTGGAAGTGGACTTTTGTTCCGCTAGCTTCATGAATTGAGGTTGCTTTTGCACCCCATCGGCCAAGTAGTGTGTTCTTTATAGTAGAGAGTAAAGCTTGACCATCACTCTTGTTTGGAACTAGTGGTATCTCTACCGCAATGCGGTCTACACCTACGGTGATACCCGCAGGCAATGTAGGGATTGGATATACATTAGATATACATAAAGAACACCTATTAGATAAAAGTGGTCTTATAACGTTACCCGTGTTAATCATAATCGAACGGGATACAGACCAGTTGTTGCGATTGCTTTGCTTATTGTACATGTTTTTAAAACTCCTTAATTGTTAAAGTGGGAAATTACTTCTTTGTATTGCTTACCTGATAACAAGGTGGACCGTGCTCGAAATCGGGTAACGGAACTTGTAACCAAAATGGAAAATTGATTTCCATTAGAGCGCCACTTTTTGGCGATTTACATATCCAGAACTTCTAACTGGGTGGGCGCTCGCGTAGTGGTAGCGGCGGCTTTCAAACCATTCATCCAGCTCGACTGGGGAATATTGATACCGACCACCTACGCGATAGCAAGGAACCCCTTGGCGCTTTCCTTCAGTTAAGAGCCAGTGGACAGACTTGCCTAGGCGCAGCGAAGCTTCTTTAGCTGTAAGCATTACTTGTGAATCCATCTATATTTATCCTCATCTCTTCTACCTTTTGCAGAAGGGTATAAGGATATCACGGTTTATGATATGCTTGTGCCAAAGGTAGAAGCCTTGGGAATAGGGGTGGAAAATGGCGAAAGCTGACCAATTAGAGGCAGTTATATGGTCACCTAAGAAGGGGCCTCTTAAGGGGAAGTCGGGGCTTGTAGTTCTGAAGAAGTGGGCAGATGAAGCCACTAACCCCAAAGAAGAGTCTGATGATGCCCTTGGCTACTTAGGACATGTGCTTACCTGGCATGACGTGGAAATGAAAGACCAAGGGAACTTCCGCATCTGGGTTCATTCCTTGAACCGTTCTAAAACCCGACGTGACTTCTTCTCATTAGAAGTCCAGCGCCATGCTCACTTCTTTTCACCTGTAGAACAGCCTGAAGCCAATGCCAGAATCGTTTTGGCAGAAACAGTTCTCAATTGGGTTTCAGAAGGAAGCATTAAGTCTTCGTTGCTTAGACAGTTACCGTCTGGTCAGGTTCTAGAGGACCATGCACGGCAGATAGACCAATTCCTGATGACATTTCTAGAAACTTCAGGGAACGTTATTGATTTTAAGCAGAAGTCTGGCCGTGCAAAAGGGGTTAACGAATCTTCATCTGGAAAAACCGTATTTCGGTCGACAGGCAAAGATTCAATCATTCTGGCGAAGCTGTATGCAATACGTTCAGAGTCAGCAGGTTCATCACGAGTTGGAAAACGAATTTGTGAAGACTTGGGAATTGAATCTTCAGTTTTATATACAGCCATCCGAATTGCTAGAGCTAAAGAATGGCTAACTGAAGGACGTAAAGGTATTGCTGGTGGAACCATGACCGCAGAAGGTGAAAAATACTTCTTGGAAAATGACGGTCCCGCCAGATTGGAAAAAATCACAGGTATCAAGATTGGAAATCAATAATGGCAAGTACTCGTAAGCGTGGAAAGTATCATTCAGCTCGATGGCGTAGCTGGGATGGTCAACCACTAGAAAAGGGTGGCTTCCTCACCAAGAAAGAGGCTCAACTCTTTGCAAATGAACAGGAAGTCTTGGAACGAAAGCGAAAGAACACACGTCCTTCGGACCTTAATTACACTCTTTACCAGTTTGTAGTGGACATCTGGCGCCAGACTTTAGATATTGAAGATGACACGAAAGATGGATACTCGTGGTCGCTCAATAAACACATCCTGCCTATTTTTGGAAATATGAAGATGGTAGATATCAAGCCAGCAGATATTGAAGGTTGGCAGGTAACCATGAAGAGTATTGGCCCTAATGGAAAAAAGGGTCTGGCTGATAAAACTATAGAAGGCCATATGAACTTACTCGCTGCTATTCTTAAAAAGGCAGTGCAAAACGGCTATCTTCATCAATCACCATTTACTCACTTAAAGCGTAAGAAAGCTAAGTCACGTAAACCAGTCACACCCCTTGACCCAAAACTTGTGCAGAAGATTGCAGCAGGATTTGCCGAACGCTTCCGCCTGATAGTTTGGATTTGCTTCTACACAGGTATGCGTCCATCTGAGGCTTTGGGCCTTACTTATGACCGTCTGGACTTCGTTAAAGGAACAATCACAATTGACCGCCAGCTAAGTCGTAGTCGTAACAAAATCTTTGCTGACAAGCTAAAGACATCGTCCAGTAACCGTGTAATTGCATTTGCACCACAGCTACAGGGACATATCAAAGACCATGTAAGTAAATTCGGGACAGGACCACAAGGCCTACTTATGCAGAATCGTTCAGGCAACGTTTGGCGCTACCGTGATGCTCAAGACATGTTTAGCAAAGTATCCCGTCCGTTGGGGTTGCAGGTAGGGGAGGGGCTTCACATTCTTCGCCACACTTGTGTATCACTGCTAATTCAGCAGGGAGTAAACCCAAAGACTATCCAAGGGCATGTGGGACATGAGTCCATTGAAGAGACTATGGATACTTATGGACATCTGTTTCCAAACAGCCTTACAGACCTAGCAGCGAACCTAGATAACTTTTCCGCCATGTTCGATAGCGATACTGAAAAGGAATCCAAAACAGCGTAATATCCACTTGCAAGGAAATATTGCAAAAGCTTTTAAAGCTTTGCATATGCTTGTGGGCAAATGTGTGGGCGTGACGACTAAATCAGCAGGTCAGAGCATTATTCGTAGGCTGTCCGGCTTATAGGGCGACTCTTCTTATTTAATGTCTAGAGATTTCAGCACTGCCATAAGAACATCTTTCTTAGAAGCAAGCGTCTCACCAGAGTTTCCAGTTGCTCCCTGTGCTGCCAGTCCA